>Ga0116157_10006403_pt1 | contig 10655 bp, 11 predicted proteins | sample AD_UKC048_MetaG_FD_89882 | JGI IMG/M metagenome (GOLD analysis project Ga0116157, IMG submission 89882) | Active sludge microbial communities of municipal wastewater-treating anaerobic digesters from USA - AD_UKC048_MetaG | ecosystem: Engineered > Bioreactor > Anaerobic > Digestate | place: USA... | reverse complement strand
CATCATCATGAAAATAAAAAGGAAGTAGTTTGTTATAATCAATTACACGTGTAAATTCATAATTATGTTTGAGCTCTTTATATAGTTCACTAGCATTAAAATACATATTGTTACGAGTCGTAACGTCGCCCCAAGCTCGTTTAATGATATTAGGTTTTTCATATTGAGATTTGCCTTTCTTTTTCTTGTCAGCAAATGAATGTGCTGAAAAAAATAAGCAACAAAATATGAATAATAGTAGTTTTTTAAACGTAAATAGACGCATGCTCGTTTTAATTCCCTAATTTTAACGCAATTTCTTAAATTTATTTTACTTATTAGAGTGAATTTGATTTAATTAGTGTGAAATGGCAATAAAAAAACCAGATTGGAGTAAGATACGTGAAAAGTTGAAAACAGTTTACCGTTTTCAGATTGTAGATGAAAAAAGCTATGATGTGAAGTTGGTATTGGAACTTAATCGTTTGAATGTAATTGTAGCTACTGGTTTATTGTTGTTTTTTTTTACTGTATTAAACTTTCTGCTTATTGCATTCACTCCATTAAAGCAATATATTCCTGGTTATGGTTCATCATCTGGTAGAAAAGAGGTAATAAAAATGAGTATGAAAGCTGAAGAATTAGAAGATCGAATGAATGCTCAACAAAAATATGTGGTTAATCTGCAAAATATTTTAAACGATAAGATTGTTGTCAATCAAGTAAAATCAAATGTAAAAAAATCTAAAGTAGATACTGGAATTTTAAGTATAAAAACAATCGATGAGTCTCAATTTGTGAAAAATATTGAAAAAGGCTTGCAAAATGCTGCTTTGATGGAGAATGTACAAGATTCAAAAACAAGCATTCTTAGTAACTTATCTTTTCCCAAACCAGTAAATGGAAAATTATTAACGCCATTTTCTGCAAAAAATACGTCAGTCACATTTTCTGCTGCAGCAAATGAAGAAGTAAAAGCTATCATTTCAGGTAATGTAATTGCTGTTGGAAATTCAGCTGAAAATGGAAATTTTATCATCATACAAGCTGAAAATCAATTGGTTTATATATTGAAAAATAATGGTAATATATTGAAGAAAACAGGTAACTTTGTTACAGTTGGTGAAACTATTGCAACTGCTGGAAAAGAAGGAAATTCAAAAAATTATATTTCCAGATTAGAACTTTGGTATAAAGGTCAACCAATTGATCCGATAAAATTTATAAAATAAAACTATGTTCTCTAAAATTGCACCTAAAAGCAACCTCGAAACGATGGTTGCTAATAAAATAAATGAAGGCACAACTATAAATGGTGATATTGCCGCGCAAACAGATTTGCGTATTGATGGAAAAATTTTAGGAAATATAAGTTGTGCGTCTAAAGTTGTTATTGGTGCTACTGCGCAAATAGCTGGAAATATAAAATGTATAGATTTAACTATTGAAGGCAAAATTAAAGGAAATCTAGAAGTAAATGGAGTATTGTTCTTTCGTACAACAGCAGTTTTCGAAGGTGATGTAAAATATAAAAAACTAATTGTAGAAGAAGGTGCTGCCATAACTGGTTCTTTGGTCAATCTTTCAGCAACGACTAAACCAATACAACAAACTACACAAAATGGACAAGCAGTCTCAACCAACCAACAAGCAGCCGTCTAATAAAGAAGATGCCAAAAATTGGCTCACTTATTCAGGAATGGCTTTTGAATTGTTTGCAATCATCGGTATTTTTACAGCAATTGGATATTTTTTGGATCAAAAGCTAAATTCAAGTCCAATACTCTTGATTATACTTTTGCTGTTAGGTTTGGCAGTAGGTTTTTACAGAATTTTAAAGCAATTTAGCTAATTATGAAGTGGTTGTTATCATTAATATTTCTTACACTTTTCTTTGTTATTTCTAGCTTTTTTATTCCAAATGATTTGGCGCTTGCATATAGATGGATGACATTAGGAATGGCAACAGTCTCTTTTGTTTTTTACTTTCTCACAAAGAAAAATAATCCTAAAAATGTCAATGGAAATTTAGCAGCAATTACAATAAAATTCATGTCGTCAACATTGGTTTTTGTGTTGTATATCATTATCTATAAATCCCAAAATAAAATAGATTATTACTTCTTTATTGTGGCATATATTTTGTTTTCATTAGTTAGTTATACTGGCGCTTATTACGAAACGAAAAAGAAACAAACGCCTGTTTAATTTGATATTGTAATCAATTATGATTAAGTTTGATAAAAGAGTAAATATGTTAAAGCGATTTGTATTATTTTCTGTTACAATAACTGGAGTTATAACCTTGATGGCTTTTAAACCACCAAAAAATAATTATCCAAAAGGCGATATTTTATACTCAAAATATGGTGGCGATGTAGATAAGATGATGCGTGAAGAACGTAAATTAGATTCCATTGCTCATCCATACTTATATGAAGTAATAGAAGAGAAAAAAGATACTTCTAGTTTTGATGATGAATCTGTAATTCTTGAAAAAGCAGAAATAATGCCTCAGTTTCCAGATGGCGAAAAAGGGTTGAAAGAATATATTGCATCTAGTACTGCTTTTATTGCAGATACATTAGTTGGCAAAAAAGCAACAGTTATTGTAAAATTTTACGTGAGTTATTTAGGCGATGCTAAAAACCCTAAGATTATGAAATCAGATAATCCATCTTTTGATTTGCAGACTTTGATTTTAGTAGAAGGCATGCCAAAATGGACACCAGGAAAATCAAAAGGCAAAGAAGTGAATTGTTATGTCACGTTACCAATTAAATATGGTCAGTAAATCTGAAATACGCTGTAAAAAAGCACTAATTTATGTGACGTTTTTTTATGAGTGTTTTTTTACCTTGAAATAATAGGAATCAAACCTCTTAAACCCATATCTACAACAGAGTCTTCTAATATAGCATTGTTAGCAGCGTTTAGTGGTTGGAATAAATGATCACCATTTTTGTCGCGCCATTCAAAACTATTATTGGTAGATAAAGACACAGTAACGATAATATCTTCTGTTTCGTTGCCAGTAATGGTTAAACCAGTAGAAGCAAATCGTCCAGTTACCACACATGATCCAGAAGGAATTGGCGATGTATTTGCAATTGGATTAGGAACAGTTGTAGTGGTAGAAACTGGTGCTTGCCAATCTCTTGGTGTCTGAGATGGAACACCAGTTGGCAAATTAAATAATTCAAATGCACCATAACCTTGTTTTTTATTTCCGTTTATGGTTATTGTTTGGTCTTTCACTTTGTATGAACTTATGTACGTATTAAATCCAACAAAAGAAGCAACTCTACCATCTAAAAGCATATTGTTATATGGTGCTGGCAAAGCATCATTTTTATATAATACTTTTATGTCATAATTTTGATATGCTAAGGAAACGCGTAGCCATTTGTAAGTGCCTGACGCAATGTTTTTTAATGGTAGAGAATAAAATTCTTCGTTATTGCCAGCAAATTTTGATTTTGAGAAATCTATGGCATTATTAGGTGCTGTACCAACTTCATTTGCTTTATATAAAATACTGCCAAACCCTAATGCCGTTAAAGAGTCTGGTGCTAGTTCAATATAGTGCGCACTCATGGTATGAAAAACAGGTGATTGTGCCCAATTTCCAGCTTTAATACCTGCAGAATTGCCGAAGTTATTTAATCTTTCTTGTGTGGAATCAAATCTAAATTTGAAAATTAATTTTGGACCATTATCTACTGGTGTTTCTGTTTTTTTGCATGATATTGCTAAGATTGCAAATGATGCTATGATGAATATTGCTTTTTTCATGAATATTATTTTCAATGTAAAATTAATAATTATATACCAAATAAATGAGATGCATTCTTTGAGGTAATCGTTGCTATTTCATCAAAACCTTTTTCATATACAGTACATAACGTTTCGGCAACTAATTTAGTGTATGCACTTTCATTTCTCTTGCCACGAAATGGTACCGGTGGTAAATATGGTGCATCTGTTTCCAATACAATTTTGTCAATTGGAAGCTTTTTTAATGTTTCTCGTAAGTGCGTGTTTTTGTATGTTACTACACCACCAATTCCTAAATAAAAACCCAACTTGATAATTTCTGTTGCTTCTTCAAAACTTCCAGTAAAACAATGAAAAACACCATCTGGGTTACGCTTTCTTTTTTTCAATATATCAATCAATACATGTGTTGATTCTCTTGCATGTATGGCTACAGGTAAATTCTTTTCAATTGCCCAATCACATTGTAATTCAAATGCTTCTTTTTGTATTTCAAGTGTTGATTTGTCCCAATGTAAATCAATACCAATTTCACCAACTGCTACAAATGAATTTGAGCTTTCTTTTTCTTCGTTAAATAAATATTTTCTGACTGTTTCTAACTCTTGTTTGTAGGTTGCTGGTTTCACATAGCAAGGATGCACACCAATCATAGAAAAGATGTTTTCTGGAAATTGTTTCACTAAATCCAACATTGGTCTTATTGTCGTTGAATCAACATTTGGAATAATCATTTTAGAAACATTTTCAGCAATGGCACGTTCAATCATTGCTGTTCTATCGGCATCAAATTGTTCTTCATATAAATGCGTATGTGTGTCTATCAAAATCATGTTTACAAAGATATGTAATCTGACTTTAAGCCTTTGTTATAAATGAATGCTAGCCATTTTGGTAAACAGTATTCTAAATGCTTCCACGATTTTTCATTGTCGTGTAAAACTACAATATCGCCAGCTATTATATTTTCTACTAAATTTTTATAGCATTGATCAGAAGAAATACTTTGGTCAAAATCGCCAGCCATTACACTCCAATTTATAATTGAAGTATGGTTAGTGATGTTTCTTATTTGAGATAATTTTATTTTGCCATACGCTGGTCTAAATAATTTATGAGTATTAATTCCTGATTGTGCTAATGTTTCTTGGCATTTCAAATAATCATTCAAGTAAATATCATTATCCGTATTCCAACCGTTTAGATGTGCATATCCATGATTGCCAATTGTGTGGCCTTCTTTTATTATCTGTTGAACAATTTCAGGATGCTTTTCTACATTTTTTCCCAAACAAAAAAAAGTGGCTTTAGCATCAAATTTTTTTAACTGTGTTAAAACCCAAGGCGTAATTTCAGGGTGTGGTCCATCGTCAAAAGTCAAGTAAATTTTGTTTTTATTATTTGGCAAATTCCAAATAATAGCAGGAAATAACTTTTTTACAATATAAGGAGTTCTAACAAAATACATTTTACAAATCGAAAATACCTATTTTTACAACATAAATAACATTATTAAATTGGCTAATTGCCAAATTATCAAATTAAATTATGTCTGTTAGAGTACGTTTTGCGCCAAGTCCAACCGGACCACTTCATTTAGGTGGTGTCCGCACGGCATTATATAATTATTTGTTTGCTAAAAAAAATGGCGGTGCTTTTATTTTAAGAATTGAAGATACAGACCAAAATCGTTTTGTGCCTGGTGCTGAAAAATACATCATGGATGCTTTGGCTTGGTGTGGCATGACTTTAAATGAAGGTATTAATGAAGGTGGAAATTATGGACCTTATCGCCAAAGTGATAGAAAACATTTGTACAAACAATTTGCTGATAAATTATTGGAAAGTGGTCATGCTTATATCGCATTCGATACTGCCGATGAATTAGAGGCACAAAGAAAAGCAAACCCAAATTTTTCTTATAATGCTGCGATTCGTGGTTCGCTTAAAAATAGTTTATCGCTTTCTAATGATGAAGTAAAAAAACGTTTAGAAAATGACGAACCTTTTGTTGTACGTATAAAAGTACCAGAAGACGAAGAAATTAGAATTCACGATATCATTCGTGGTGCTGTGTTTTTTCACTCATCTCAAGTGGATGATAAAGTAATTTTTAAAAGTGATGGCATGCCAACCTATCACTTAGCTAATATCGTAGATGATCATCTCATGAAAATTACGCACGTAATACGTGGTGAAGAATGGCTGCCTTCAACACCAATTCATGTTTTGTTGTATCGGTTTTTAGGTTGGGAAAGCACTATGCCACAATTTGCGCATCTACCTTTAATTTTAAAACCAGATGGCAATGGGAAATTATCAAAACGTGATGGTGATAGACTAGGATTTCCTGTATTTCCATTAAATTGGACAAGTCCTGAAACTGGTGAAGAATCAAGTGGTTTCAAAGAAAGAGGTTTCTTACCTGAATCATTTGTTAATATGTTGGCGTTCTTAGGTTGGAATCCAGGAACAGAACAAGAACTTTTTACAGAACAAGAATTAATTGATGCATTCACTATAGAAAATATTGGAAAAAGTGGCGCTAAATTCGATTTTGAGAAAGCGAAATGGTTCAATGCAGAATATATTAAAAAATTAAACAATCAGGATTTAGCTGTTCTAGTAAATGAAATTGTTACTCAAAAATTTGGTGCTCAAGAAATAGGTTATTTAACAACAGCAGTTGGTTTAATAAAAGAAAGATTAACATTTTTAAACGATATAGATCAGTTTGGATATTTATTCCAGGCAACTGAGAAATACGGAGAAACTGCGCTGTCAAAAATTAATAATATCAAAGATATTTTTAGTGTAGATGCATTTGAAAATTTCATACAACCATTGGATAATGCAGAAGCTGTTGCGCTAGAATCAGGATTAAAAGAATTTGCAACTACTAATAATATTAAAGTCGGCGACATGATGAAATTCTTGCGTGTTAGTTTAGTAGGTGAGTTGTCAGGGCCAACAATTCCTGATCTTATAGTGTTGCTAGGAATAAATGAAACGGTGAAGAGAATTAGAAATTGTTATAATCAATTGTAATAAGGTTCTTTAAAAAATGAGAATCATGCAATTTATTTGAAATAAAAAAGAAAGTAATGGAAAGTATTAAAGAAGATAGTAAGTCATTAAATTTTATTGAGGAAATAATTGAGAACGATTTAAAAGAAGGAAAGTATTCATCAATTCTTACGCGTTTTCCACCTGAGCCAAATGGTTATTTACACATGGGTCATGCTGCATCTATTTGCTTAAATTTTGGCGTAGCAAAAAAATATAATGGTAAAACTAATTTGCGTTTTGATGATACAAATCCAGTAACAGAAGATACAGAATATGTAGAAAGTATTCAAGAAGATGTAAAATGGTTAGGCTTTGAATGGGCAAATATTTTCTATGCAAGTGATTACTTTGACCAGTTATATGAGTTTGCTGTACAGCTTATTAAACAAGGTGATGCTTATGTTTGTGATTTATCTGCAGAAGAAATTGCTATACAAAAAGGTACACCTACCGAACCAGGTACAAACAGTCCATACAGAGAAAGAAGCGTAGATGAAAATTTGCAATTATTTGCAGATATGAAAGCTGGAAAATACAAAGAAGGTGAAAAAACATTACGTGCAAAAATTGACATGTCTTCAAATAATATGTTGATGCGTGATCCTTTATTGTATCGCATTAAATATGCACATCATCATCGTACAGGTGATAAATGGTGTATTTATCCAATGTATGATTTTGCGCATGGACAAAGTGATTCTATTGAGCAAATTACACATTCTATTTGTACAGTAGAATTTATTCCACATAGAGAATTATATGACTGGTGCATAGAAAAATTAGGCATCTATCCATCTAAACAATATGAGTTTGCTCGCTTAAATGTAAATTACACTGTGATGAGTAAACGCAAGCTAAAACAGCTTGTAGAAGAAAATCATGTTGAAGGTTGGGACGACCCACGTATGCCAACCATTTCAGGTATGCGCCGTAGAGGCATTACAGCAAGTGCTATACGCGAGTTTGTTGATAGAGCTGGTATTGCAAAGCGTGAGAAAGTAAATGAAATATCGCTGTTAGATTTTTGCGTGCGCGAAGAACTTAATAAAATTTCTTTAAGAAGAATGGTAGTGTTTCGTCCACTGAAAGTGGTAATTACGAACCTAGATGAAGAAGAGATTTTATTAGACATAGAAAATAATCCAGAAGATGAAAATGGCAGCACACGTCAAGTAGCCTTCACCAAAGAGATTTACATAGAGCAAGATGATTTTGTGGAAACACCTCAAAAGAAAGTTTTTAAAATGGAAGTTGGACAAAGCATTCGTTTAAAAGGTGCTTTTATTGTTACGTGCAATGAAGTTGTAAAAGATGCTGCAGGAAATATCACGGCAATATATTGTAACTATCATCCAAATAGTAAAAGTGGTCAAGATAATTCAGGCATTAAAGTACAAGGTACTTTACATTGGGTAAGTGTAAGACATGCAGTAAAAGTGGAGGTTCGTGAGTATGATAGATTGTTTAAAGTGGAAAACCCATCTGACGAAGAAGGCGATTTTAAAGATTATATCAATCCAGATAGTTTGCAAATAATACAAACAGCTTACGCTGAACCAGTATTAAAAGAAGCAACTTTAGAACATCATTTCCAATTTTTGCGAAAAGGTTATTTTTACTTAGATAAAGATTCAACTTCAGATAATATTGTCTTCAATAAAACAGTTGGTTTGAAAGATTCTTTTGTAAAGAAGTAGATTTATATTGCCCTTTGCTTATAAAAGACAGTGGAATATTAGTATCTCAATTTTTATGAATATAAATATTTATATATTTTTATTATAATATTATCATGTGGTAAGCACAATAAATGTTAAAATGATACTATTTCATGAAACTCTAACTTTAAATAATCTTAAACCTTAAACATTTTTTTTTAGAAATGCTAAAAATCAAATTTTAGTTGTATATTTGCACTCCGAAAATAGGAATAATTATTGTTTTTCTTATCTAAGTTCTTGTAAATAAGTAAGTTTTATGCCGATGTAGCTCAGTTGGCCAGAGCAGCTGATTTGTAATCAGCGGGTCGGGGGTTCGAATCCCTCCATCGGCTCTCTTTTATTTTGTCGGGTAGATGGCCGAGTGGTTAAAGGCAACAGACTGTAAATCTGTCCTCGCGAGAGTACGTAGGTTCGAATCCTTCTCTGCCCACAAAATATTAAATTTTCAAAGTTTGGTAAAACAAACAAAAAGTTCTTTAACAATTGAAAATAAGGTAAAACTAAGTTGTGTAACTTGTTTTCAAATTGAATTTGCGGAAGTAGCTCAGTTGGTAGAGCGACAGCCTTCCAAGCTGTAGGTCGCGGGTTCGAGCCTCGTCTTCCGCTCAACTATAACTACTGCAACAAGGCAAAATTTAACGCCTATGTAGCTCAGTGGTAGAGCACTTCCTTGGTAAGGAAGAGGTCGAGGGTTCAATTCCCTTCATCGGCTCGAAAAAAAATGACAAACTAAGATGTAATAAGCCACATCTTAATTAAAGTAGAATAAGTTCGAATAAATTATTAAAAAAAATTAAAAAAGAGAAATCATGGCTAAGGAAAAATTTGTAAAAGATAAGCCGCACGTTAACATCGGTACAATCGGACACGTTGACCACGGTAAAACTACTTTGACTGCTGCTATCACGTATGTATTGTCAAAAAAAGGTTTAGCAGAAAAAAAGGATTACGATTCAATTGATGCTGCTCCGGAAGAAAAAGAAAGAGGTATCACTATCAATACTGCTCACGTTGAGTATGCTACTGATACAAGACACTATGCACACGTTGACTGTCCTGGTCACGCCGATTATATCAAAAATATGATTACGGGTGCTGCTCAAATGGACGGAGCTATCTTAGTGGTTGCTTCTACAGATGGACCAATGCCTCAAACTAAAGAACACATCTTATTAGCTGCACAAGTAGGTGTACCTCGTATGGTGGTTTTTATGAATAAAGTTGACTTGGTTGATGATCCAGAATTATTAGAGTTAGTAGAAATGGACATCCGTGAAGAATTAACAAAACGTGGTTATGATGGTGATAACACACCAATCATCCAAGGTTCTGCTATTAAAGCTTTACAAGACGATGCTGAAGGTACTGCACAAATCGAAGCTTTAATGAAAGCTGTTGATGAATGGGTTCCACTTCCTCCACGTCCAATTGACCAACCTTTCTTGATGCCAGTTGAAGATGTATTCTCTATCACAGGTCGTGGTACAGTTGCTACTGGTCGTATTGAAAGAGGTGTTGTTAAAACAGGTGAGCCAGTTGAAATCGTAGGTTTACAAGAAAAATCAATGACATCTACTTGTACAGGTGTTGAGATGTTCCGTAAAATTTTGGATATCGGTGAAGCAGGTGAAAATGTTGGTATCTTATTACGTGGTATTGAGAAAACTGATATCAAACGTGGTATGGTAATCTGCAAACCTGGTTCTGTAACACCACATACTGAATTCAAATGTGAAGTTTATATTTTATCGAAAGATGAAGGTGGACGTCATACACCATTCTTCAACAAATATCGTCCTCAGTTCTATTTAAGAACAACAGACGTTACAGGTGAGATCGAATTACCTGCTGGTGTTGAAATGGTTATGCCAGGTGATAACGTAACATTAACAGTAAAATTAATTTACCCAGTTGCGTTAGAAAAAGGTCTGAAATTCGCTATCCGTGAAGGTGGTAGAACAGTAGGTGCTGGTCAAGTAACTGAAATTTTAAAATAATTATAAACCGTCATTAGTCACTAGTCACTTTTTTAAAGTGAGTGACTAGTGACTTTTTAGACGGGCGTAGTTCAAGGGTAGAATGTCGGTCTCCAAAACCGCTGATGGGAGT
>Ga0116157_10006400_pt1 | contig 10657 bp, 6 predicted proteins | sample AD_UKC048_MetaG_FD_89882 | JGI IMG/M metagenome (GOLD analysis project Ga0116157, IMG submission 89882) | Active sludge microbial communities of municipal wastewater-treating anaerobic digesters from USA - AD_UKC048_MetaG | ecosystem: Engineered > Bioreactor > Anaerobic > Digestate | place: USA... | reverse complement strand
GGGAGGGACGCACCAGTCGCCGTAGGTGTCACGCGGCATCAAGTCGTCGCGGATGAAACCGGCCATGTGATCCATCCAGTTGCGCATGCTCGGGTAATGCCGCTCGATGAGGCCGAGATTCCCGTACTGGTCAAGGAGATGGCCGGGGATGATCACAGTGCTGGCGGGCCAGGTGACGTTGTCGGAGTAGATCGGCCAGTAGGCGGGGCAGACATCGGCCACGCTGCCGTCGCCGCGCTGGGCGTCGGCAAAATCCCGGACCCACTTGGCATAGAGGGCGGCGATGTTGAACAGGAAGGTCTCGCCCCTGGATCCCTGGGATCGATCCCCCAGCCAGCCTTGCCGCTCGTCCCTCTGCGGACAGTCGGTGCTGATGCTGCGGTAATTGCCGCGCACACCCCAACGCACGTTGCGATAGAGACGGTTGAGCAGTGCGTTCGAACTGGACCATTCCCCTGCGGACTCGACATCGTCGTGAACCACGCATCCGGTCAGACTGGCGCGATCAGGTTGGCCGGGATAGCCGGTGAGTTCCACGTAGCGAAACCCGTGGTACGTGAAGCGCGGTTCGTACACCTCGACACCGCCTCCCTTCAGCACGTAGGTGTCCGTCACCCGCGCGCTCCGGAGATTCGCCATGTCGAGCGAGCCGTCGGGCTTGAGGGTTTCGGCGTGGCGCATTGTGACCGCTGTTCCCCGGGGACCGGAGACTCTGAGCCGGCACCATCCCACCAGGTTTTGTCCGAGGTCGCAAATCCACACGCCCGGCCTGATCTCGGTGAGACTTCGTGGTTCGAGCGTTTCGACGACGCGGATCGGCTCGATCATCTGGCTGGCGAGTGCGCCCCCGGGCGCGCTGACGCATTGTGCCGCCTGCCACGCGGCGTCATTGAAGCCCGCACTCGCCCAGCCATCGGGTTCCTTGCGCGCATCATAGACCTCGCCGTCATACTCGTTGTTTTCGGTGATCGGGCCGTCGGCCGTGAGCTTCCACGACTCGTCGCTCGAGATTGTCGTGGTTGTGCCGTCTTCGTGCTCGACGAGAATCTGCAAGAGGAGCTTGGGATAGCCGTACCCGATCGTCCCGGCGGGGGCGTTGCTCCGCGGAGCGTAGAAGCGTCCGTTTCCCAGCCAGACACCGACCGCATTCGGACCCGGCTTCAGCAGCGTCGTCACGTCGTGGGTCACATAGAAGACGCGTTTGGTGTAATCCGTCAGCCCGGGCGACAGGACGTGGTCGCCCACCTTTCGGCCGTTGACGTACAGTTCGCTGAGGCCCAGGCCCGAAACATAGGCCGTTGCTCGGCGCACCGGTTGATCGAGCGCGAACTCGCGGCGCAACATCCGGGCCGGCAGGCGCCGATCCTCGGGGCCGGCGAGCGCCCCCCACGGTTCCATCCCAGCCGGCCCGAGTTCCCGGGCGGATTGCCAGGCGGTGTCGTCGAAGCCGGGCAGCGTCCAGCCATCGACCTCGCGGTCCCACGATTTCCAGTCCGAATCTGTCCGGATGATCAACGGCGGGCCCGTCTCGAACTCGACTCGGAGCAGGCCGATGAGCCCGGCCGGATTGGGGCCTTCGCCGACATTCCTCACCCAGACGGCGATGAGATTGGGCCCGGGCCGGAGAATGCGGGCCAGGTTCATGAGCGTGGCCGCCTTGAAGTTGGATCCACCGCCGGCGTGTCGGCCATTGACCGCGCAGGCGAATTCGTTGTCGCCGGTCAGGGCAAGTTCGGCCGACTTGACCGAGCGATCGGCGGGAAGATCGAAAGCGCGGCGAAAGTACCTGGTGCCGACCGGGGCGGATTGCGCGGCGTTGCCCTCCGGATGCCAAATCCAGTCAACGCCCGACAGGGCCGATTCCGGACCGGGCTCGTCTTTGCCGATCCACTTCGCTTGCCAGTCGCCCGGCACGAGCAGGCCCATGGTCCAGCGCGCGGGCTTGCTCCAGTCTGAAGGCCGCCCTTCGTGGTCCCAGACGCGCACCTGCCAGAAGCATTCCTGGTTCGAGCGCAAAGCCTGGCCGGCGTAGGCAACGTGGATGGACTGTTCGGAGTCCACGCGCCCCGTATCCCAGAGATCCGGCCGCCCCGCATCGAGAGCGGTCCTGGTGCTGGCGGCTCGGATGTGGTAGGCGGTTTGGGCTGCGCCTCGAGCGGGCGGTTCGCCCGGGGCCAGAATCCAGCTTAGGCGCGGCTGGGGGACATCGATGCCGATGGGATCGCGCAGGAACTCGCAGCGCAGGTCGGTGGGGTCGAGACCCGCGAGCACGGTGAGGCTGGAGAGCAGGGAGCAGAGCAGGGGAGACAGGACGCGATACGATTTCATGGTGATGTTCTTTGCCCATCCGGCCAAACGATGCCGGCGTCGACCGGGCAAGGTTACCGGTTCAGACGAGGATCGGACCATACCAAAGTCCCCGCTCCGGAGAATCCTCGGTCCTTCAACGAAGCACGAAAACCTGTCCTGCCAACATCGAGTTTCATCGGTCGTGGATTCTTGAAACAACGTCTTGCCAGCCAATCCGCACGGTCTTACGAAATGGCCGTGCGAACCTCTCTGATCCCATGAACCAGGCAACTGCCGCCCCGCCCCCGACTCGAACAGGCCATCCGCCCGGCCTGTCGACGCTGTTTTTTACCGAGATGTGGGAGCGCTGCAGTTTCTATGGAATGCGAGCGGTGCTGATACTGTTCATGACGGCGGCGGTGCAGACCGGCGGTTTGGGGATGAGCGATGCGCTCGCAGGGGCGGTTTACGGGCTTTACACCGCCAGCGTCTATTTCGCCGCCCTGCCCGGCGGTTGGATCGCCGATCGGTTGCTTGGGGCGCAGCGGGCGGTCTGGTATGGCGGTCTTCTGATTGTTTTGGGCCAGTTCACGCTCGCGCTGCCGCGGACCGACACGTTCTACCTGGGATTGCTGTTCGTGGTCCTGGGCACGGGCCTTCTCAAGCCGAACGTCAGCGCGATTGTCGGACAGCTCTATCCGGAGGGCGGCGCGCGACGCGATGCCGGCTTCACCATTTTCTACATGGGCATCAATCTGGGCGCGGCGATCGGCCCCCTGGTCTGCGGTTACCTCGGCGAAAAAGTGAACTGGCGGCTCGGCTTCGCCGCGGCCGGTTTCGGGATGCTGCTCGGGTTGCTTCAGTTTCGTCTGTTGCGCGCGCGCCTGGGGGAAGCGGGCGCCGCGTTGGGTCATTTGGGGCCGGAGAGGCGTCGTGATATGGCGGTCTTGGGCGTCGGGCTGGGGGTCCTTGGCCTTGTGGTCGTTCTGATCTGGAGCGGCCTCGTGTCGATCGATGCGCTCAAGGTCGCGCAGGCGACCAAATGGTTCATTCTCGGGCTGGCGGTGCTGTTTTTCGCCGGTGTGCTGTTGTTCGGTGGTTTGAGCGGTGTCGAGAAGAAGCGGGTTTGTGTCATCGCCATCCTCTTTGTCTGCTCGGCGTTGTTCTGGTGCGGTTTCGAACAGGCGGGATCGTCGTTCAACCTGTTCGCCAAGCGGTACACCGACCGCCAGTGCCTGGGATGGGTGATGCCGGCAGGCTGGTTTCAGATGGTGGGGCCGGTCTTTGTCACCAGCCTGGCGCCGGTGGTCGCCGCCCTCTGGGTCGGCCTCGCGCGGCGCGGACGCGAGCCGTCGCTTCCCGCCAAGTTCGCGTTCGGACTGGCGCTGCTGGGGGCGGGGTTCCTGGTGATGGCGTGGGGCGCGAAACGGGCGGGAGCCGGTTTGGTCTGGCCCACGTGGCTGATTTCCACGTACTTCATTCACACATTGGCCGAACTGTGCGTCAGCCCGGTCGGTTTAAGCTCGGTGACGAAGCTGGCGCCCCCCCGGCTGACGGGTCAGATGATGGGGGTGTGGTTTCTGGCGACGTCCCTGGGCAACCTGGTGGCGGGATTGATCGCGGGGGAAGTCAGCGATGAAAGCACCCGCCTGATGGCGACGCGATTCATGCAGATCGCTGGCTTGACCGGCGGCCTGGCGGCGGTGTTGACCCTGTTGACCCGCCCTGTCAAGCGGTTGATGGGAGGCGTGCGATAGCCCGCAGGTTTCATCGAGTCGTGCGTTGATATTCAACGATTGCCTGTGTAACGCTCAACGTTCAACGCTCAACGTTCAGTCGGTTCGTCAAAGGATGAGCTATGCCATTCGATCGTGATCGGATGAGCGCGCGCGCGGGCGAGTTGGCGGCGCGCGGCGTTTACGTGGGGACATCGAGTTGGAAGTACGAGGGCTGGATCAACCAACTCTACACCCCGGAGCGGTATGCGTACCGGGGCGGACTGGCACGAAGCCGATTCGATCGCAGTTGCCTGGGCGAGTATGCCCAGGTGTTCAAGACGGTCTGCGTCGACGCCGCCTACTACGCATTTCCCGGCCGCACGTTCTTGCAGCGCATGGCCGACCAGGCGCCGGAGGACTTCCTTTTCGGTCTCAAGGTCACCGACACGATCACGATCAAGAAGTTTCCGAACCTCGAGCGATTCGGCGATCGCGCGGGGAAGGCCAACGACCAGTTCCTCGACGCGGATTTGTTTGCGAAGGCGTTTCTCGAACCGTGCGAGGCGATCCGTCCGAAGGTCGGGCTGTTGATCTTCGAGTTCTCCCGTTTCTGGCCGACCGACTACGGCCGGGGGCGGGATTTCCTGGCTGACCTTGACATGTTTCTGGGCCGGCTGCCGGGCGGATGGCCGTACGGTGTCGAACTGCGCAACAGCAACTGGCTGCACCGGGACTATTTCGAGTGTCTGAGCCGGAGGCGGGTTGCGCATGTGTTCAACTCCTGGGGGGCCATGCCGCCGGTCGGGGAGCAACTGTCCCTGCCCCAAAGCCGCACGCATGCCGAGTTGGTGGGCGCCCGGTTCCTCCTCACGCCCGGTCGGCGGTACGAGGAGGCGGTGCAAAGGTTTCAGCCGTACGACAAGATCAAGGAAGTCAACGAGGAAGCCCGTGCGGCGGGGGCGGCGTTGATTTCGGAAGGCGCCAAGACACCGGGCCGCAAGACGTTCATTTACGTCAACAATCGGCTCGAAGGCAACGCCCTCGAGACACTCGATGCGATGGTCGGCCTGGCCCGAATTCCCCACGACGGGGAAGATGACAACGAAATCCGGGCTCTCCCATCGACTCCGCTGGAACGAGGCCCGCGGTGAAACCGGTCGTCGGCGCGCGCTTCAGGGCGCGCTCGGGCTGGTCTCGAAGCGCGCGCCGAGGCGTGGCCCGGCCTGTTCACCGCCGTCATTTCTTGCGCCGGTCGTTCGACTTCTCGTTGAGCTTCTCGTAGTCCGCCTTCCATTCATCCTCCATGTCACGGATGCCGGGCATGTTCTCGCGGGCACGATCGACAGCCTGGGCGGCGTCCCGCGGGCTTGGAAGGACGGTGGGGCGGATCAGGACGAGCAGTTCGGAGCGTTTGGCCTCTTTGGATGTGCTTCGGAAAAGGCCGCCGATTCCGGGGATGTCTTTGAGGATCGGGACGCCGGACTTGGACTTGCTCTTGGATGCGCGGATATAGCCGCCGAGGATGATGGTATCGCCGTCCTGGACCGACACGGTGGCCGAGGCGGAGCGGTGGGTGGTATTGGGCATCTTGCCCACGTTGGCGATCTCGGTGTAACCGGTGATCTCCTCGATGTTCTGATCGATCTCCATGACGACCAGGCCGTCGGGTGTGATGTAGGGTGTGACATCGAGGTAGGTCTGCACATCGAGTTGTTGCAACTGCGCGCTGGGGCCGTAGCCGCCATAGCCGCCGCCGTAGTAGGTGCTGGTCACATACGGCACCGACTCGCCCACGGTGAAGTTGGCCGGGGTGGCGTGGCTGGTTTGGACGCGCGGCGTGGCGAGAATCTCGCCCTTGCCGTTCGAGGCCAGGGCCTTCACGGCCACGTCGAGATCGTCGCTGTACTTGCCAAAGTAACTGAAGCCGCCCGGCAGCCCGCTGCCGTCCACGATATTCGTGATGGCGTCGAGGAACGACGGGCTGTTCTTGGCGGAGGCCACGGACGTGAGTTTGCCCGTCTGCTGCTGCCGCATGAAGGTCGAGACGCCAAACTCGAAATTGTCGCTGAGTTGAACGTCCATGATAATGGCCTCGATCAGCACCTGGGCGAGGAGGCGATCGACCTTCTCGACAATGTTGGTGATCATCTTCATGTCGTCCTTGGTCGCATAGACGATCAGCGAGTTCGATCGCTCGTCCGGGATGATCTTGGCGTCCACAACCAACTGGCCTTCGCCCATGGCGGACATCCGGCTGACCAGGCCCTGCAGGCGTTGGTTGAACGTGCTGGCGCCGCCCGCCTGCCCGAGTTGTCCGGCCTGCCCGATCTGAGCCTGCGTCTGGTACTGGCCCGTCTGGCGCTGGGAGGGACTGAGGTTTGTCTGGCGGAAATTCGATCGAAACTGGCTGCCGGTGCTGCGCGCGCCCGTGGTCCCCCGGCGCGTGCTGGTCGCACTCGTCGCGCTCGTGCCCATGCCCACGCCTCCTCCTCCTCCCCCTCCTCCGATCACGCTGCTCATGGTCGAGTAGATTTCCTCGACTTTGCCGTACTTGATTGGGATGACCTCGAGCTTGTAATCGCTCTCGACCTTGACGTCCACCTTCTCGATGATCTCCATCATCCGCTTGATGTTGGGAGGATAGTCGCGGAGGACGAGTGTCATCGTGCTGTCGATCGGCACCACGCCACCCTGAATCTTGCCGAATGTCTGGATGACCTGCGCCACTTCGGACGGCAACGCATTGGTGACCTGGACGACCTTGGTCACAAACTGACCCAGTTCGGCCAGGTCCTTGGCCTCCTCCTTCGAGAAGGCGGCGCCTTCGGTCAACGCCTGCTGTGTCGGAACGGCGCTGACAAACTTGTCCCCCACATCGATCATGGTGATGCCATTGAGTGCCAGCACGCTCTCGAGGGCCTGGATCGCCTCTTCCCGGCTGAGTTCCTGCTGGTTCTTCAGGGTTATCGAGGCGGCGGGGAGTGCTGTCGGCCGCAACACGGTGCGCCCGGTCAACTCCGCGTAGACGCTCAGGACCTGCTCGATCGGAGCCACTTGCAGGTTGATGACTTTTTCCGGGATCATCGCTGACCCCGCCAGACCCGCCAGGTTCGTCGTGGTCGGAGTGATCATGGCCGCCATCGGGACGCCGGCAATGCCGGGATCGGCGCCTCGGGGGGCCGCGGGCTGCGCAGAGCCGACGCCGGGAGTCGGGATTGTCCCGGCCGGCAAGGCTGTGGCCGCCGCGGGACCAACGACCCGTGGTGTGCCCGGAATGCCCCCAGGCCGTGCGGGAATCGCCGCAGCGCCACCTCCCGCACCCGCTCCCGCTCCCGAAGTCACCGTCGCCGTTCCCGCGGGAATCTGTGGCGAAGCGGCCGGGGCGGGCGCGGGAGTCGGCGGGAGCGGGACTGCCCTGGGCCTGTCCCGTCGGGGAGGCGGTGTCGAGGGCAGCGTGGGCGCGGGGGTCGCCGCGGGGCTGTTGGTTTCCGCGGGGGATGGCGTCTGGGCGCGGGCATCGAGTGCGCTTCCGATCAGGGCGCAGCAGGCAATGAGGCGGAAAAACGGGACTTTCACGTGGAGCCTTTCGGGGTGGAGGGCGGGTTGGCCGCCGGTCCGGGAGCCAGGCGCGTCGCCCCCGATCTGGGTGTGGCGGCGGGCGAGGCCGCCTTGGCGGTCTTCTGGTAGCTGGCGACGAGCGTGATCTTGCCCAGAAGCCGGTAGTGGGGCGGGTCCGGTCGCAGGTCCATGTCCCGGACGCGGATCATGGAATCGCCGGAGCCGAGGCCGACGAGGAAGTTGACGAGTTCCTGGTCCAGGCACGAGACGTCCACGGAGACAAGCTGCTCGTCAAAGAACTGGTTGGTGCTTCCGACCCGCGGCCCAGGCCGGCGCCCATTTCCTGGGCCTTGTTCTGCACGGTCCGGGTCAGATCGAGGGCCTGCTCGGCCTTGAGCACCGCCGAGCCGGCCAGTTCGAGCTTCTGCAACTGGGACCGGTACTCGGGCACGCGGGCGATCTCCTTCTGATTGGTTTGCAGCGTGGCGCGTGCGGCGGCCTTGGCGCCCTGAAGCCGGCCCCAATCCTTGAAACGCGGAAAGATGAACAACACGCTGACGACGATCACGATGATCGTGACGGTCAGCACCACGAACCGCTGTTCCTGCGGGCGGAGGCCCAGTTTGTCGAAGACGCTCGTCATGGGATTAGAGATCGCTGCGGCGAATCTCGCACTCGATGCTCCAGTTCATCGGGCGCGCGGTCGAGCCGGGCGGGCCGGCCGCCGATCCCTGGATGTTCCGGGTTGAGACTTGGCTGAAAAGAGGCTGACCATTGACCGTGGCGGCCGCCAGAGCCTGGTTGTAAGTGGTCACCAGTCCCTGTTGTTCGGAGGGGACCGTGCCGAACAGGCCGAGCTTTTTGCCGCGCTGGAAGGTGAGCTGGGTCAGGTTCAGTTCCTGCGGGAGGCTGTCGCACGCGGCCTTCCAGCAATCGAGCGCGGCGAACTTGAGGCTGACCTGTTCCTGGAGAATCTGGACTTTGGCACGGAGTTCGAGGGCGTTGGTGTAGGCGCTTGTGCTGAAGACGATCTGTTGGTCCAGGGCGTCCTTTTGATACTGCACCCACTGAAGCGCGGCGAAATAGCCGAGGATCGCAAACAGATAGGCCAGGCCCAGCCCCCCCAACGCGCGCATCCAGAGCCGATCGATGAACTGCTGCCTGTAGCGGGACAGGAACTCCGCCGGAACCAGGTTGCCCGCGCCCGCCGCCGTCGCCGAGAGCGCGGCGAGCCGGGGCGGGGCCAGGGGCGGAGCGACCGTGAGCGCGTCTCCGACGGCCGTGCGCAGGGCGGGTTCGAGCCGGGCGGCCAGGCCCTCCTCGGCAACGAGGTGCCACGCCGGATTCGGAGTCAGCCAACCCTCCATCTCGCCCGCCCAGGCGATTTGCCTGAGCAGGTCGACCATGTGTTGTCCGGTCTGCTCATCGCCGGAGAGTTGGAGCAGGCTCAGGTTTTGCCACTGGCCTCCGAACCTCCAGGCGGCCAGGCAAACCGAGCGGCCGCCTTCCTCGCGGGGGAGCAGCCAGACGCCGTCGCCGCTGGGCTGAATGGCGAGCAGTTCGCGCAGTTGCGGCAACTCGAGGCGGTCGGCGAGAAAGCCGGCGCCCTCGAGCCGCCCGAGGACATCCTCGACAACGTTGCGCGTGGCGATGATGACCACGACTGTCTGGGTCGGGGAGGCGGGGGCGGACAGGACCTCGAATGTCCAGACGACCTGAGTGATGGGGAGCGGGGAGAGCCTTTCGATCTGGAGTTCGACCATCCCGTCGAGTTCCTTGGGATCGCTGGCAGGCAGGTGGACCACGCGCAGGAAGACCTGGCCGGCGGGGAGCCAGGCCACATTGAGCTTCGGCTGCCAGACATCGCTCAACGTGCGCGCCACGTGCCGGGCCGGCAGCGGATCGGTCGACAGCACAACGCGATCGGAGAGCAGCCGGGCGCCGCTGCCGTCGCGGCCGAAATGCCAGAGTTGGCGGCGCTCCTGGCGGGCATCGAGGACGTTGCAGTTGTTCCAGCGCCCGGTTTTCAATTGCCTTTCTAGCCTTTCTGGTCCTCGACGAGCGCGGCCAGGTGCTCTTCGGTTTGGGTGACGCGCAGGACTTCCTCGATCGTCGTCACGCCGTTGCGCACCTTGCGCCAGCCGTCGACCCTCAACGTGCGCATGCCGTTCTCCATGGCCCGCTGGGCGATCGTGGACGATGCGGCGCGGTTGAGGATGAGCGGGCGCAGCGCCTCGTTGAGAATCAGAAGCTCGTAGATGCCGGTGCGCCCCTGGTAGCCAAGCTGCCGGCACTCCTCGCACCCGGCCCCGCGGAGAAAACGGGTCGTCCCGATATGCTCCGGCGGAAACGCGATCCGATGCAAGTAGTCGGGCTCGACCGGCTGTTCGGTCTTGCAGAACGGGCAGATCGTGCGGACGAGCCGCTGGGCCATGACGGCCTCGACCGAGGACGCCACGAGGAACGGCTCGATCCCCATGTCGATCAGGCGGGTGAACGCGCTGGGCGCGTCGTTGGTGTGGAGCGTGCTGAACACCAGGTGGCCCGTCAGCGCCGCGCGAATGGCAATCTCCGCCGTCTCGAGGTCCCGGATTTCCCCGACCATGACCACGTTGGGGTCCTGGCGCAGGATGTGGCGCAGCCCCATGGCAAACGTGAGGCCGATGTCCGGACGGACGGCGATCTGATTGATGCCGCGCAACTCGTACTCGACCGGCTCCTCGATGGTGATGATGCGTTTCTGGGTCGAGTTGATCGTGCTGAGAAAGGCGTAGAGCGAGGTCGACTTGCCCGACCCGGTCGGGCCGGTGACCAGGAAAATGCCGTGGGGCTTGACGATAATCTCGCGGATGGCCTCCTCTTCCTCGGGGAGAAAGCCGAGCTTGTCGAGCGTCAGAAATATCTTGCCGCGCGTCAGCAAACGCAGCGAAACGCTCTCGCCATACACCGTCGGCACGGTCGACACCCGGATGTCGATTTCCTCGCCTTTGATCCGGACGTTGATGCGTCCGTCCTGCGGGAGGCGTTTCTCGGCGATGTTCATTCCCGACATCACCTTGATGCGCGAGATGATGGCCGACTGGAACCGCTTC
>Ga0116157_10006396_pt1 | contig 10659 bp, 8 predicted proteins | sample AD_UKC048_MetaG_FD_89882 | JGI IMG/M metagenome (GOLD analysis project Ga0116157, IMG submission 89882) | Active sludge microbial communities of municipal wastewater-treating anaerobic digesters from USA - AD_UKC048_MetaG | ecosystem: Engineered > Bioreactor > Anaerobic > Digestate | place: USA... | reverse complement strand
GTGAATACGAGTTCGTTGCCGTTTTGCTCGGCCGAAAATTTACTTCCACCGGGTTTTACAACTTCGGCTTTCTCCACGATCAGGCGTTGCCGGTATTGATTGTAGCCCAGGGTGGCTTCTTTCCAATCGTCGATGCCTTTTTCGTTCAGGACTTTCAAAACGATGGTATAATACGTTTCGGAGCAGCCTTCGGGATACAAAATAGTGGCGCGTTCGTCCAGAATGTAGTACCAGTCGAACTCGCGGGATTTATCCTGCAACTTGCTTTTTTTGATCAGTTCGTAAGGATCGTTCTGCGGCAGTAAAGTATTCAGGTTGGTGCGGTTTTCCAGTTCCCGGATGCGCCTGCGCACGTCGAAATCATTCGGGTTGTATTTTAATACCTTTTGAAAGGACGCCAAAGCGGATTCATTATTGCCGGATTGTTCGTGCAAGCGCGCTGCATATTCGTGGTAGGATGCGTGAAAAGGCGCCTGGGCAAGCAGCATGGCGACGTACTGGCCGGCCTTTTTGTTGTCTTTTTTGCTGTAATAGTAGTTGTACAGTTGTTCGAGGTAAATGACATTCCCCGGAAACTGCTCGTTCAGGTCCAGAAGCATCCTGACGGCTTTGTCGTTCTGGCCGATTTCGAAATATTCCTGAATCAGTTGCCGGGCAGTGGGAATTCCGAAATTCCGTTTCAGAAATTGTTCGTTAATCCGATTGGCTCCCTGCGGATCTTTTCGCAGGCGAAGCGCAACGTTGTGCATCATTTCATTAAAATAGGCGCTGTTCGGGTAGGCTTCACTCGCATCCTGAATAGTCGTCACCGCTTCTTTTAACTTTTCCTGCGCGATGTAGAGTTTAATGTAATCTTCATACAGGTTTTCATCGAACCCGAAAGTGCGCTCGTATTCGCTTGCTTCTTTTTCCGCAGCATCGTACTGTTCGCTTTTCATATTTTCCTGAAAACGGATCACGTAACTGGCCGGGCAGTTGGGATCGGTTTCCTTGACATGCTGCAACTCGCGGGTGAGTTCGGTCCTGTTTTCCGTTTGGGACAGAATACTGATGTACTCCATGTGGAGTATGCTGTTATCCGGCGCTTTTTCGAGGGCTTTTAAAATGACCGAATTCGCTTCCTGGTTTTTGTTGCTGCGGAGGTAAGTCTTCGCTAACAGCATGTAATTGAGCAGGTTATCCGGTTCGTTTTTGATTTTTTGTTCAAAAAACGTTTCCGGGAAAAACGGAATCATCGGCTCTTTTTTTGCCGTCCCTTTGGTATAGGGCGTGTATACTGCCGAACTGGTTAATCCGGGAATCAGGTTCGACCGCTCGTCTATAAAACGCAGGTTGAAATTGGGATAATCCTGGTCTTCAAAACCGATTTGTACCAGCACGCGGTTGTTGCCCTTTTGCAGCCGGCACTTCGTTTTGAACACGTCGTATTCGGTTTTCAGGTATTCCTGTTCGCTGATCAGCAACTGGTCGTTCACCCACACACGTATGTTGCCGGTGAAACCGAGCGCCAGAACAGCGTCCATGTCGGACGGTGCGGTGACGAACGTTTGTGCGAACACGACGCCGGTGCTGTAGCGCACATAATAGATGGTAGGTATCCATCCTTCGACAACGTACGTTTCAGGTTTAAACCATTGAATGTCAGCATCATAGGTCGATTTAAAAACCGCTCCCGGTTCGGGGTGCGCAATCGGTCCGTAGTTTTTATCGAAGCCGCTGCCGGACAGGTTATCGAAAGGACCCGCGAATTGCCATTGCGTCATATTCGTCGTGCTGTTCCACGCAGCGCGCATGTCTTTGAATTTCGATTCGGACAGGTAATGGTGGCCCATCGCATACTGTGCAGCGGCTTTGTAGATGCCCGGGCAATTCGGGTCATCTATCAATTTTTCCAGCATTTTTTCCTGCCGGGTATTTTTCTGTCCGTAATCTCCGGCGACCGCGTCGTGGAACCACAAGGGAAAATAGTACGGATAGGGATCTTTGAGAGCGGCGAGCGCTTTTTGCCAGGCATCCGCCGCTACTTTCTCATTACCATCGAAAGTTTCCAGCAGCACCAATGTGAGCGCAGCATCGGCGGCATGCTCAGGTTCGTTCAGGGCTTTTTCCAGAAATTCCCGGGCGGCTGTCCGGTCGTTTTTAGCCAGGGCGTCCCAGGCTTTCTGATAGTTGTCGGCAAATAGGGTGGGAGTGCAAAAAAGAGATAATACGATGAATAACAAGACACGCATCGAGGTAACGGTTTTTGTGTAAAAATAAATTTAAAGGATGTTTTTAACAGGATCGAAGGCTATAGGATAAATAGATTAAGGTGTTTTTAAAAAGACAATAATATCAAAATACAAGCCATAATTTAAAAGGCTATTCGACTTATTCTGACTCAGGCAAAAATAAGTTGAACAAACCTTCGCTTCTTTCTCCTCAAACGCTGTTTATCCGCCCGTTTGCGTCAAAATGCTTTTATGGATAGTCTGGTAAGCGGCTCCGAATTTTTTCAGAAAAACACCCGCTTCCTGCCGCGTGAGCGCCAGGGAAGGCAGCAGGCGAATAACGTTGGGTTTGGCCTCACCGGTAAATACGCCTTGTTTTGAAAGCAGTTCCTGCCGCAGCGACCCCATTTCGGCGGGCATATCGAGCCCGATCATGAGGCCTTGACCGCGAATTTCCCGGATGCCGGAAAACTGGCTCAATTCGTCGGTCAGGTATTTGGAAATAGCGGTGGCGTTTTCCATAAGATTTTCATTTTCAAGTACTTCCAGCACAGCCAGCGCTGCGGCGCATGCCAGCGGATTGCCGCCGAACGTGGTGCCGAGCATACCGTGCCAGGGTTTCAGGTGCGGCGCAACGAGGATGCCGGCCACCGGAAAACCGTTGCCCATACCTTTTGCGACGGAATAAATGTCGGCCCGAACACCGGAAAAGTCGTGTGAAAAAAAACGCCCGCTTCGCCCGTACCCGCACTGCACGCTGTCGGCAATAAATACGGCTCCGTGCGTGTCGCACAATTTCCGGATCTGTTGCAGGAACTTATCCGTAGCCACCTGAATGCCGCCTACACCCTGAATCCCTTCGGTAATAACGGCGGCAATTTCTTTGCCCTGCTTGCTGAAACACTGCTTCAGGGCTTCCGTGTCGTTGAATGGCAGGCGGATGATGTGATCCGTTTCATTGACGGGCGCCACGATTTTGGCGTTGTCGGTAGCCGCCACGGCCAGCGAGGTGCGCCCGTGAAAGGCGCCGGTGAAGGCTACCACTTTTTTGCGGTCGGTAGCGAAAGAGGCAAGTTTGAATGCGTTTTCGTTGGCTTCTGCGCCGGAATTGCACAGAAATAATTGAAAATCAGGTTTTCCGGACACCTTTCCCAGTTTTTCAGCCAGTTCTTCCTGAATGGGCATATGCACAGAATTGGAGTAAAAACCGATCTTTTTCAATTGTGCCGTTACCCGTTTCACATAATGCGGGTGCGTATGACCGATGCTGATGACGGCGTGGCCGCCATACATGTCGAGGTATTTCCGGCCTGCCGTGTCCCATACCCAGGCGCCGCGCGCCTTGTCGATGGTAATATCCTGCAACGGGTAAACGTCGAATAGTTTCATATCGATGATGCTTACTTAAAAATAAGATGCTTTCAGCCCTAGCCCGGCCGTTTCCTCCAGTCCGAATAGCAGGTTCATATTCTGTACGGCCTGTCCGCTCGCGCCTTTGAGCAGGTTGTCGATGGCGGCATGAACGACCAGTTGGTCGTCCTGTTTCTCCAGAAACAGAAGGCACTTGCTGGTATTTACAACCTGTTTTAAGTCAATAGGTTCCGTACTGACGTGGGTAAAAGGATGTGCTGCGTAAAACTTCCGGTACAATTCATTCGCATCTTCCAGGCTGCCTTCGAATGCCGTGCAGGCGCTGCTGAAAATACCACGTGTGAAATCGCCGCGCCAGGGAATGAAATGCACGGGCGCCGGCGCCTGACCTGCCAGTTGCGACAGGGATTGCCGGATTTCTCCCAGGTGCTGGTGCGTAAGCGTTTTATAAGCGGAAATGTTGTTGGCGCGCCAGGCGAAATGCTGGCTGGGTTGCAGACTCTGGCCCGCGCCCGTAGCGCCGGTAATGCCGGTGACGTGTACGGTTCGTAAAACGCCTGCCTGCGCCAGAGGCAGCAGCGACAACTGGATGGCCGTGGCGAAGCACCCCGGATTGGCGATGTTCCGGGCCTCCGAAATGGCCGCGCGGTTCAGTTCCGGCAAACCGTACACAAACCGGCGGTCGCCATGCTGCGACTGGTTTTCCAGGCGAAAATCCTGACTCAGGTCGATGATGCGCAGTTCGTCGGGCAACACAACGCTATCGAGCAGTTGCCGCGCTTCACCATGCCCCACGCATAAAATCCAAACGTCCACATCCGTCTGATAATCAGCCGAAAAGCGCAGATCCGTGTCGCCGGCAAGATCGCGGTGAACGGATGCCACCGGGTTGCCGGCGTTGCTTTTGCTGTGAATAAACACGATGTCGGCCTGCGGATGGTGCAGCAAAATGCGCAGCAATTCGCCGCCGGTGTAGCCGGCGCCGCCAATGATACCGATGCGGATAGGGGCGTTTTTCACAGGTCTACTGGTTGTTCACGGCATGGAAAATAGCCGTCTGGTTTCCGAATATTTTGGCAAAACCTTTCACGTCGTCGCCCGACCAGCCTTTGTTCATTTCCCCGTAACTGCCGAATTTGCTGCTCATCAGGTCGTGCACACTTTCGATGCCGTCCAGTGTAAACCGGTATGGGTGCAGGGTGGCAAAGACCGTTCCGCTGACCGTTTGCTGGCTGTCCGTGAAAAATTTCTCGACGTTGCGCATGGTCGGATCCAGCAAATGACCTTCATGCAGCCAGTTGCCGTACCAGGCAGCCAACTGGTCTTTCCAGTACAGTTGCCATTTGGTGAGCGTGTGTTTTTCCAGCAAATGGTGTGCTTTCAGGATAATGATCGGGGCGGCGGCCTCGAAACCCACCCGGCCTTTGATGCCGATGATCGTATCGCCGACGTGTATGTCGCGCCCGATGCCGAAAGGTTGAGCGATGGCTTGCAGGTGGCTGATGGCGAGTGTCGGATTTGAAAAATTTTGTCCGTTTACGGCCGTCAGTTCGCCCTTGACAAACGTCAGGCTGATTTCTTCCGGCTTCGTTTTGGTCACAGGTGTCGGCCAGGCGCTTTCCGGCAGGTTGTCACGGCTTCCCAGCGTTTCGCGGCCACCTACGGAAGTGCCCCAAAGGCCTTTATTGATGCTGTAAGCCGCTTTTTCGAAGTTCATCGCCACGCCGCGTTCTTTCAGGTACTGGATTTCCGCCTCGCGGCTCAACTGCTGGTCGCGGATCGGCGTGATAATTTCCACATTCGGCAACATACTTTGAAACACCATATCGAACCGCACCTGGTCGTTGCCGGCGCCGGTACTGCCGTGCGCAACGGCATCTGCGCCGATCTCCGAAGCGTGTTCGGCCACGGTGATGGCCTGAATGATGCGTTCCGCGCTGACGCTGAGGGGATATGTGCCGTTTTTCAGCACATTGCCGTATATCAGGTAGCGCAGACAACTGTCGTAGTACTGCCGCGTTACGTCGGCTACGGCATACGAAGCCACACCCAGCGCGCGTGCATGGGCTTCTATTCGTTCCAGTTCTTCAGCGCTGAAACCGCCCGTTTGTACCGTGAGCGCATGTACCTGGTACCCTTTTTCGCGCAGGTACAGGGCGCAATAGGTTGTATCGAGACCGCCTGAGAAGGCTAGTAGGACTTTTTTCATTTTAGGTAAATAGTTATTGATAGTTATTGGTTATAAGTTATTGGTTATTAGTGTGGTAGCCTATGGCTTGATCAACTGCCTCAACCAATGGCTACCACACTAATAACCAATAACTAATAACCAATAACAAAAATTAATAACCGGCGGGTGCCGCCGCCACAGCCGGCCTTGCCAAACTCTGCAACTGCTCTGCCGGATCATACAACATAGCGGTGCACAGGCAGTTTTTACGTTCCTTGCTCACCAGGATATCGAAATTGATACAGCTCTGGCAACCTGCCCAGAAGGCGTCATCGTCGGTAAGTTCGGAGTAGGTAACCGGTTCGTAACCCAGTTCGGAATTGATTTTCATGACGGCCAGCCCCGTGGTAAGGCCGAATATCTTGGCTTCCGGGTATTTGGTGCGGCTCAGGTCGAAAATTTTCCGTTTGATCATCCGCGCCAGACCGCCTTTCCGGAAATGCGGCGATACGATCAGGCCCGAGTTGGCCACGTATTTACCATGCCCCCAGGTTTCGATGTAGCAAAAGCCGGCCCATTCACCGTCGAGGGAAAAAGCGATGACGGCTTTCCCTTCCCGCATTTTTTGCTGCAGGTATTCGGGAGTACGCCGGGCGATACCCGTTCCGCGTGCTTTGGCGGATGCCGCCATTTCCTCGCAAATCATGGGCGCCAGATCGAAATGCTCTGTCCCAGCCACAATGACCTTGAAAAATTGATGTTCCATTATCAGAATTGGAAAAATGAGTGCGAAAAAGATGATTCGAAACCCGAAGGGCCGCAAATCGATAAACGTACCATGCGCTCTTCTGCCCTTGCGGACAAAAACGCATACCACGAAACAGAGGTGGAATAGTGAGAAATTTTATCGTCGCACCCGGTACGGATACGGAAGCGTATTACCTAAAACCACTCCTGATGCAGGAACGGAAAAACCCCCATGGCTTTGGGCGACGAGCGTCGCGGCAAACAAGGACCCGATGGCAGCGTTTTTTTTCATTTTCAGTTCAACAAAAGTGCAGGAATCTGGCGCCTGCTTAAATTTTTGAAAAAGTTGAAAAATTGATTTGGTAATAATCTGGTGTAAAGCACTGCAAACAAAACGGAATTCAACCACAATGCAAGGGCTTTACGTGGGAATTAACAAAAAATTATTGTGATGGTTCGGCCCGTTGCCCGGAAATTTTATTCGCACAAGGACACAAAAAAGGGAAGATCCTGTAAAAAGGATCTTCCCGGACTATAATAATCAACCTTTGTAAACGATTGGGTTGGATGCAGAAGTGTCTAGGTTCTCCAACCTGGATAATGTGTGTTTAGTAACGTTGGTGAGGGTTGATGAGGGTTGATAAGGGTTGATAAGGTTTATAAGGTTGATAAGGGTTGATAAGGGTTTATAAGGTTGATAATCGGCATTTCGTTAGAATGAACATATTTTCTATTTTCGAGCGGCTGAATATCAACCCTCATCAACCTTATCAACCCTCATCAACCTTTAAAACTTATACACCGCCGCTACCAGCAGTGTCGTGCTCGTGCTTGTTGCAGCGCCCGAAGACGACAAAAAGACGTCTTCCGACGCTTTTTCAAAACGGATTTCCGGGATCAGCGTCAGGCCTTCCACCTTGAAATTGGCGGAAAGCGTGGTGGCGAGAATATTGCCGCCCGCTGCTGCGCCGCTGAAAACCAGCAACTGATCGTCGTCATTGAAATACTCCGAGCGCAGGGTCAGTCCCAGCCACGACGTCGGGTCGAGGTTCAGGTACACTGCCGCGCCATACCAGGTGCTCGCGTCGCCGTAATCGCCGTCGGTCGTCGGTTTGCTTTTTACCCCTGCCAGCGTACCGTTCAGGCCGATGCTGAATTTGTCGGTAACGGCGCCCGTAGCCACCAGGTCGATTTGCGACACCTTGGTCACATCGTCGGGTTTGCCGGCCTGGAAATTCAGGTATGCCTTGATTTTGTCGTTTTTCGACGCAACGCTGTATTGTCCGATGATGTACTTGTTGCTGAAATTGGCCGACTTCAGGTCGGTCGGGTTGGCAACACCCAGCATGAAGCCGCTTTTGCCGAAACTCGTTTCGGCTTTCAGGCCTGTGTGGAAAAACGGACCGTAGGAAAACATATACGACATGCTGTAGTTGCGGTTGCCGAATGCATCCACCAGTTCGTAACCCACGTGTGTAGCCCAGCTGCCGGCCGTGAGTTTGACTTTGTCCTTAATAGTGTACGACAAATACAACTGTTTGATAATGAAACGTGTGTTTGCATCATTGTACGAGAAATCTTCTGCCCGCTGGCCGAAACCGATGTCGGCAACCATGCCGACCTTGCCTTTGGTGTGTTCGCCTTTTACCGTAACCATACCCAGTTCGAACGAGTTTTGCGAATTGGTAAAACTCGTGAAATTATTCGCGGCTTCATCGCCCAAATTGTATCTGAAGTAAGCATCAGCGCCTCCGCTGAAGGTAAATGGACTGGGAGCAGGGGCTGCTGGAGCAGCTATCGTGGTGTCAACCGGCGTTGCGGATTGCTGGGCTTGGGCGACGAAAAGGCACGACAGGGCGATGCCTGTTGCAAAAAATCTTTGTAACATTGCAGTTCATTTTATGGATAGTGAAATGAATTGGTGCGGCTTAGCGCTTGTTCCAGAAGCGCGGTTAAAGCCGTACCTTTTTTTTAGAAGTGAGAGGCGAGAAGTGAGAAGTGAGCGGCCGTTATCTCGCCTCTCACTTCTCATTTCTCACGTCTAATCATTAGTCTTCGACTGAAACTTCCGAGAGTTTGCCGTTCGGCTGCGGAACAAGCAGGGTGCCCTGCATGTATTTCTCGTCATGCTGGGAAGCATCCAGGCCGAGTTCCTCATCTTCAGAACTTACACGCAGCGGTTCGATCAGGTTGATCAGTTTAAAGATCAGGAAAGAAACGATCGTGCTGTACGATACAGCGATGGCAAGACCTTTTACCTGCGTAAAGAAGAACTCGAAATTGCCGTAAAACAGGCCGTCAGCGCCGGCGCTGTTAACTGCCTTGGTAGCGAAAATACCGGTGAGAAGCATGCCCACCATACCGCCGATACCGTGGCAGGGGAATACGTCGAGCGTGTCGTCCAGGGTGGATTTCGACTTGTAATACACCGCAATGTTCGAAATGATAGCGGCCACCATACCGATGAAAATACTTTGCGGAATGGCTACGTAACCGGCTCCCGGTGTGATGGCTACGAGGCCGACGACGGCGCCGATGCAGAAACCGAGTACCGATGGTTTTTTACCTTTCAATACATCGAAAAACATCCACGACAAACCTGCGGCCGCAGCGGCGGTATTGGTGGTAGCGAAGGCCGAAACGGACAAACCGTTGGCGCCCAGTGCAGAACCTGCATTGAAACCGAACCAGCCGAACCACAGCAGTCCTGTACCGATCAGTACGTACGGTACGTTGGCGGGCGGAATTTCCTGGTTTTCCATGTGCGTAATCCGGCGTTTCAGCGCCAGTGCACCCATCAGTGCGGCGCAACCTGCGGAGATGTGTACGACGGTACCACCTGCGAAGTCGAGCACACCCATTTTAAACAAAAATCCGTCGGGGTGCCAGGCCCAGTGTGCCAGCGGGGCATACACCAGAAGGCTGAACAGCGCGGTGAAAAGAATGTAGGAGGTGAAACGAATCCGCTCCGCAACGGCGCCTACAACCAGTCCGGGCGTAATAATGGCGAACATCAACTGGAATAAGGAGAAAAGGGTAAGCGGAATGGTGGGAGCCAGGCTCCATGGCGCACCCGAGCCTACGTCCTTGTAGAACCAGTACGTGAACGGGTTTCCGATGAACCCGCCGATGTCTTCTCCGAATGCCAGGCTGAATCCGACAGCCACCCACAATACGCTCACTACGCCGGCAGCCACGATGCTTTTCATCATGGTGGAAATAACGTTTTTACGGTGTACCATACCTCCGTAAAAAAACGCCAGACCGGGTGTCATCAGGAAAACAAGTGCGGTTGCGACGATGATCCATGCTATATCTGCAGCGTTATACTTGCCGTCGTCTACAAACAGCGGCGTAGAAGGCGCAAAAATCGAAGCCACAGCCACGATCGCCAGCAATGCAAAAGGAGCAGCTTGTTTGAGTGTAATCTTGTTCATAATAAGCTGATTGTGAAGGTGAAATAAGTTTTACAAAAGTTGTTGAAAAAGGTCATGATTATTCTGGTCCGAGCCCGGCAGGCGGGTCAGAATGGTGTAATACTCAAGTGGTTTGAATCGATGCGTTGCAAAAATGTGGCGCGGCGCAACGCGCGTATTCCGGCCTCTCTCAAGGCGTTACGTTTGGTTATTCCTGGTCAGGAATTGTAAATGTTGGCCGGTAAATAATTTGGTAGGACTGTTGCAAAAGTAATTTATGTTCTGAGATTTCGGGTAATGGTAGGATAAGTTTTTTTATTATAGTTAAAATAAGATCTATTATTTTTCCGAACAAAATTTAACGAAATAAATCTTTTCCGGTTGCGCCCGCTTTCAAAATATCATTCTGTTTTCGATCATGCAAAAACTGGCCAAAACCGCTTGTTTAAAATAAGATTCCTCACAGGCCCAACAATTGAGGTGTTAAATCTCCTGTTGTTTCCCCTACTTTTGGCCTTTCAAACAGTGTTTTATTGTGCCGGATGGCCATCATGTTCAAACCTCCCAATAATATGAAAGTTACCTTGCAAAGAGTCAATGACGCGGTCCGGTTCGAAGGCCTTAATTCCGCAGGCAATAAAGTGGTGGTGGAAGGCAGCCCGGAAATTGGCGGCGAAGGACAGGGCATGCGCCCGATGGAACTGCTTCTGATCAGCCTCGCATCGTGCAGCAGTATGGACGTGGT
>Ga0116157_10006391_pt1 | contig 10662 bp, 9 predicted proteins | sample AD_UKC048_MetaG_FD_89882 | JGI IMG/M metagenome (GOLD analysis project Ga0116157, IMG submission 89882) | Active sludge microbial communities of municipal wastewater-treating anaerobic digesters from USA - AD_UKC048_MetaG | ecosystem: Engineered > Bioreactor > Anaerobic > Digestate | place: USA... | reverse complement strand
GGTGCAGCGCCTCGCTGATCTCGGTGAGGGCGATATCGCGCTTTTCGGCGGCCATCGAGAGGAAGCGGAACTGTTCCTGCTTCATCCAGAGGCTCAGCATGCGGGAAATGTCCTGCGGCGACAGCTCCTGCTCGGCAATAATGAAGGTTTCGTCGATCAGCTCCTCGAGCAGCGACGAGTTGATCCGCGGCATCGGCTGATTGTCGAAGGTGCCGGTGGCCGCCTGGTAATCGGCCTGGGTGACGTTCAGCCGCTGCAGAAGCTGTTCGACCTTTTTCACATTGCGTTTGAACAGATAGTTCATCATCTTCCGGCCAAGCCGGTTCAGCAGAGACGGATTCGTCTCCCGCAACAGATCGACGATGACTTTCCATTCGGGTTTCTGGTCCCTGGTTCCTGTCATGGATGACTCCCATCGGAGGATTCGGCATCCCGGCCGGGCCGGGACTGGATGATCACGCGGCTCAGGGCCGCAAGGGGCTGCTGAAACAGCATCGATACGATCACGGGCACGAGCGTGAGCGGCGGAAAGTGATCGAGGGCGATGACGAGGCCGGCACTGAGGTTCCTGATGCCGACGGAGAAGAGGATCGCATACTGCTGCTTCCGATCATACCGCAGCAAGCGTGGAACGAGAGTTCCGGCCGCGAACCCGAACAGGACGACGATCACGATCACGAGCAGCAGGAATCCCGGGTTCACCGTCGCCCCGAGAATCGCCTGCCGGGATGTGGCGAGATTGATCGCCACCACCATGCCGAGGGAGAGGGTCGAAAACGGGCCGAGGAAAGGCTTGACCCGCTGGTACAAAGTGCCTTTGGAGAGGTCGTTCATCGTGATACCGACGATCGACGGGAGCACGACCATCACCAGCAGATCCGCCATGATGCCCTGGATGTCGAGGCCAACACTGCGGCCGAGAAACAGCAGGATGACGGCGGGCACGATCAGCGGGCTGAGAAGCGTGTCGACCGTGATGGCGGCGAGTGACAGCGCCACGTCGCCGCCCACGATTCCCGTCCAGACCGCCGAGGTGATACCGATCGGGATGGCCCCGCACAGGACGAAGCCCGCAATCAGGTCGGGATGATCAGCATAGAGGAGTCTGCCCGTCCCCCAGCCGAACAGGGTCACGAGCCCATGCAGCAGAACCAGCACGAGCACGACCGGCCCCGGATTGGCCGAGAGGCGGGCAAACTCGCGCCAACTGCACCGCAGCGAGGTATACCACGTCATGAAACCAAACAGGACGGGCACGACAAACCGCGCCCCGGCAAGGCCGATGGCGGGACCAAGCAGCCAGCCGGTCAGCATGAAAAGAAGGATGATGGCAAACAGCCGGCGTTCGATCAGGAGATTGAACTTCTCTCCCAGCCGCCTCAGGGTTTCGATCATGTCTCGTTCCGTGACTCCATGGGGGTGAGCGGGCGCCGCAGCATTCCGTTTCGTGGCCAACATGGTATCTCACTCCGGGCGCTGGTGCCAGGGGGGAGAGGGAAATTGCCCAGGTCGTCGGCCGATACCGATCCTGGCCGTGTTTGCCCCTGCCAGCCCCGGATGCATTGGACGGGAGCGGGGAAATGCGGTATAGTCATCCCATCCCGCCGCACGAGGGGGAGTGTTCCTTGGATTGGTTCAGCGTTCTCGAGCCCTACTTCGCCCACGGCTCGTATTTTGCCGTGTTTCTCGTGCTCGTCCTCTGCGGAGTCGGGTTGCCGGTTCCGGAGGAGATCACGTTCATCACGGCCGGCTACGTCGTCAGCACGATGGGCGGCGATCTCGGCATCATGATCGGGGTCAGCCTTCTGGGGCTCATGATGGGCGACTCGCTCATCTACTACTTCGGCAGTCATTACGGCGAGTCCATCCTGCGCCACTGGCCGTTCCGCGTGCTTTTCTCGGAAAAAGTGCTCGCCCGGTCGCGGGTATTCTTCGCTGCCTACGGCTCACGCGCCGTCTTCGTCGCCGGATTTTTCGCGGGGATCAGGGCCGGCACCTATTTTCTGACGGGTTCGATGAAGTTCAGCTACTGGAAATTCCTGTTCTGGGACTTCACCCGCGCGGTGCTCACCTGCCCGATCTCGATCTGGGCCGGGTACAAATTCGGCCCCTTCGCCGACCAGTGGCTCGGGTCGAACGTGCGCTACCTGCTCGCCGGTATCGCCGTGATCGGCATCATCCTTCTGCTGCGGAACATCCTCAACACCTCCCCGGCCTCGGATTCATCCGCCTCACCCCGAGGCTGATCCCTCACTTCGTGAACCGGGTGTCCGGGAACACGAGCACGTATCCACAGATCACGACCCGGCCGCTCTCAAGGATCAGACTGATCGTCGCCACGTCGGTCTTCCCCGTCGCGACCTGGTAATCGTTGATCTTCCCGGTGGCGTTGGTGGCCCCTGCGAGGTTGAAGCTGCCCACGGGTGCCCCGTCGAGCTCGAACCGCACCCGGCCGGGATTCTGATACATCTCGTAATCCCAGAAATCGATGATGGCCCGTGACACCGAAGCCACCAGGTCCATCCGGGCCCCCGGCGTGGTCGAGGTGATCATATAATGGCCGTCGTGCGAGTTCACCTTGATCAGCTTCCAGTCGCCGGTATACCGAACCGGGTAGGCAAGCTCGGCGAAGGCGATCTTTTCGTCGGGCTGGAATACGCCGTTGATGAAGCCGCGCGCATCCAGGTCGATCAGGGCGCTTTCGAAGCGGGGGGGCGGCGAACCGACCGCCTGGACCGCGATGGGGTTGTTCTGCTCGGCTCCGCACCCGGCCAGCAGCAGCAGGCTCGAGACGGCGAGCGCCGTTCCGGCGAACAGTCGCACCAAAGCGCGCATGGCCAGACCTCCCTGTCGATGTCGATACGATCCCCTATTCGGGTTATCGGCATCCGGCCGGCCGGACCGAAGAGGTTCAGAGCTCTTTTTCCGAACAACGGATCGTGAATTTTTCCTCGAACCCGATGGGGTGGTAGCTCAGCTTCGCCGTTCTCAGCCCCTCGATCCCGAGATCCGTCTCCCGGTTGATCACGGTCACCTCGGGCGGCAGGCGGTTCGCAAGGGCCCAGTTCAGATACTGGTACATCCCTTTCACGTGCCGGTCGGCTTTTTCGATCGTGACGACCCAGCAGTCCCGGTGGATCGGGGACGCGAGCGTGAAGCCGGCAATGGTTCCGGCCACGCGCACCAGCAGGGCTTTTCCACAGATCCCTTTGATGCAGGGAAGCATGCGGCGCAAGGCGCCGGCTTCGATGCGAACATTCTCGTCGTCGGCCGGGAAGTGCGCATACCAGTCTTCGAGAAACCGCTCGACTTCGGCCGCGCAGGCGGGGGTATACTCCTCGACGACAGGCCGCGCCTCTTCCTCGAGGCGGTTGACGAAATTCTTCTTCTGGTGGAATCTGCGGCCGGCCAGCTCGGCCAGTTCACGGCGGTCGTAGAGATAATCGAAGTCGCCGCGCTGGGGCTCGATGACGGCACCAGGGAAGGCGGCGGCGATCTCCTCGGCGATCCGTTTCGGGACATACCGCAATGCACACGGCTCCCCGGCCGCGCGCAGGTACGCCATCAGGGTTTCCAGAACGGGCTCGAGAGGGCCTTTTCCGACCGGGGCAAGATACATATACCGGCCATCGGGCCCTTCGACAGCGAGGAGAATCCGGGAGCCGATCCGGCTGATCTGGGGCGGGAGCCGGTGATACCAGCCCATCAGGTTGTACAGGGCGTAATCCGACGAAGACACCCCGGACTCGACGAGCAGTTGCCTCAGCAGGTGCTTGTGCGAAAACTCGAGGGGGGCTTTCGCCGGAAACTCGGGCAACGAGTCGAGCCCCGGAGCCTGCAGAGCTGCGGTGGATGCTGAATCGGCGCAAAAAGGATCGGCATTCATAGGCCGGTTATTGTATCACAGAGAAGTGGTGAACGAAAACCCCGGGCAACGAGGCAATGTTCCTGCACAAGAACCGGTTTTCGGTTGTGAGATCCGCCGCGGGTGGAGTATAGTATGCACATGGCATTGAACGCGTTCGAGGCAGCCCCGCTGCGACATCTCACCCTTCAGAACCGGTTTCTCGTGGCCCCGATGGCAACCCAGTATGCCGACAAGGAAGGCCGGGTCACCGATACGCTCCTCAAGTATTACGCCCATCTCACCCAGACGGGAGCCGGCGCCGTCATCGTCGAGGGCGCGGCCATTTCCCCGTATGGGCGTGGCTGGTCCCGGGAGCTGGCCGTCTGGGCGCCGGAGTTCCGGACCGGGCTGGCGAAGATCGCCGATACGATCCGCAGCCGCGGCGCAGCGGCGTTTCTTCAGCTTCACCATGCCGGCCGCCAGTCGCTGACCCCGCGGCCCGGCGAGTACGTCGTCGGCCCGTCGGCCGTCTCGTGTCCGGTATTGAACAACCCCACGCGTGCCCTTTCCGGCGAGGAGATCAAACGCCTCGTCGTGTCCTTCACCGATGCAGCGCGGCTGGCGAATGTTGCTGGCTTTGACGGAATCGAGCTGCACGGAGCGCACGGGTATCTGCTGCACCAGTTCTGTTCCCCGCTGACGAACCGGCGCCGGGACGAGTATCGCCTCGAACCCGACGGCATGAGCCGGTTTCCGCTCGATGTCGTCCGGTCGATCCGCACGGCGTTTCCCGAACTGATCATCTCGTATCGGATGTCGGTGCGGGATTATCTGCCGGGCGGCCTGACGCTGAAACAGTCGGTCCTCATGGCAAAAGCCCTGCAGGGCGCCGGCGTCGACCTGATCCATGTTTCGGGTGGCATGTATGCCTCTCTCCACGGACCAGAAGCCCTCGTCGGACCTTCCACCCCGGCGGGCGTCTTTGTCGACGATGCCCGTGACATCCGGGAAGCGGTGACCATACCGGTTGCCGTTGTCGGAAAGATCGGTGATCCGGCGATGGCCGCGAAAATCCTCTCGAATGAAGACGCCCATTTCATCGCCCTCGGCCGCGTCCTGCTCCGGGACCCGCACTGGATCAGGAAAGCGAACCGGAAAAACCAGGATCCCATCATTCCCTGTCTGCTCTGCCAGAAATGCCGGTATCATCTCCGCGGCTGTCCCGACGGAAACGGCGAGCCTGGCTGGCAGCGCAACTGACCGATTCAGGAGACGATCATGAAACGCGTGTGTTCCGTTGCTCTTGCCATCCTGCTGTTTGCCGGCGCCGCCTCGGCGCAAGGCCTGTTCGACCTGTTCGGCTCGATGTCGGGAGCCGAGGGGGAGAAAAAAGTCCGTGTCAGCTACGTCGAAGGCGACCGGGCATCGACGGATGAGGTCTTGCTGATCACCGTGAAGGGCATCATCCGCGATTCCGACGAAGAAGAAAAGATGCCCTTCGAGATCCGCCAGAACATGATCGAGAAGCTGAAGAAGGATGTCGAGGCAGCGCTCGAACGCGAGCAGATCAAGGCCGTTCTTCTCGAGATCGACTCCCCCGGCGGGGAAGTGACGGCAGCCGACGTGATCCACCATCACCTCTCGAAGATCAAGGGGGCGAACAAGCCGGTCGTTGCCCTGATCGGCATGATGGGTGCCTCGGGCGGGTATTACATCGCCTGCGCAGCAGACCAGATCTGGGCTCATCCGACCTCGATCGTGGGCAGCATCGGCGTGATCATGCAGGGGGCGAACCTCGAAAAATTCGCCCAGCTCGTGGGGTACCGCCACGTTCCGATCAAATCCGACCGCACCCCGAAGAAAGACCTGCTGAGTCCGTTCCGGGAAATGACTGAAGAGGAGCGCACCATGCTTCTCTCGATCGTCGACACTCTGTATGACCGCTTCCTCGAGATTGTCTGCACATCACGCAAGAAAAACCGGGAAGAGATCGCGAAGCTGGCTGACGGAAGTATCTTCACGGCTTCCCAGGCCCTCAAGAACGGGCTTCTCGACGGCATCGGCTACCGGGAAGAGGCGCTCGCGAAGGCGCTCGAGCTGGCGAATCTGAAAAGCGGAAAGCTGGTCAAGCGCAAGACGAAGAAGGGCCTTTCCGAGATTCTGTCCGAGCTGGCCGACGCCGGTTCCGGCATGCCGGGCCTCTGGATGCGGTTCCAGTCGATGATCGACGCCGGCTCGACGCCCTCGCTCGAGTACCGCATGCAACTCCAGGGAGCCCGCTGACCTGCCGCTGGAAACGATCCGCAGATGACACCGGTGCGCCGGTGAAATCACGAACATCTTCGTTGTTGTTCTGATTTCACCGGCGGTACAGGCTTCTTCGCGCTCTGTGTCTCGGCGTCTCTGTGATGAACCGTTTTTCGTGCCCCTATGGCGGATGCGGGCGGATTTGAAACCCGCCCCCACCCCTGCGGGGCTGCTTTTCATGCGTAGGGGCGCATCGAGATGCGCCCGCCGGGATGCCGATCTGCGCCGTCTGTGTCATCTGCGGATCGTCGTTACCGGGCTTTCGCGTCCCGGTGTCTCTGTGGTGAAACGTCTCTCGTTTCTGCCCCGCGGCTGTCAGTAGATCGAGCGGCGGATGTGGCCGTGGCCGAAGTCGGGGGTGCGTCCCAGAGCTGAAATGAGGCTCTGGACGCACTTCTGGCATTTTCCGGCATCGTCGTCCTGGCAGATCTTGTTCGGATAGATCTGGTAGCTGGGCCGGTTCATCACGGGGGAGACGTTCGGCATGATGACGTTTGCTCCGGCTTTCAGCGCTTTCTGGCGGCCGAGGGGATCGACGGTTCCCATCGCGGTGGTGGCTGGCAGGAAGGCATCCGGCAGATACAGCCGGAGCAGGGCAAGGAAGGTCAGGCAGTTCTCGAACAGGCCGGCGGGTTGATTCCCGAGGGGCGTCTGGGGGTGGGGAATGAAGGGGCCGATGCCCACCATCTCGGGCCGGAGCCGTTCGAGATACTCGAGGTCGCGGATCAGGCCGGGGCCGTCCTGTCCCGGGAGACCGATCAGGATGCCGGAGCCGACCTGGTAGCCGAGCTCTTTCAGATCCATCAGGGCCTGATGGCGTTCATGCCATTTCGAGTCGCGATGGAACCGCTCGTATAATGCCTGGTTGCTCGTCTCGATGCGCAGCAGGTATCGGTCAGCGCCGGCGGCGCGAAACGAGGCATACTCTTCGCGGGACCATTCCCCGATCGAGAGGGTGACGGCCATATCGAGTCGGGTCTTGATCGATTCGATGATCCGGCAGATGTCTTCGACCCGGTAGGCACGATCCTCGCCCGATTGGAGGACGAGGGAGCGGTACCCCAGGCCGTGTGCGCGGGAGGCCGTCTCGAACACCTCGTCATGGGTCATCCGATAGCGGGAAATCTCGGGATTGTGGCAGGAGATCCCGCAGTAGTCGCACTGGCAGCGACAATGGTTGCTGAATTCTATAATTCCGCGTATAAAAACATGGTCACCGACGTTCTCCTGACGGACCCGGTCGGCGGCGGCATACAGTTCGGGCCGCGCGGCGTCGAAGGCGGGCGAGAAGAGGTGGCGGGCGAGGTCGTCGGAAATTCTCTCGCGGTTCACGAGAGCGGCGATCAGTCCGTTGTTGTCGATCGTGGCGGTTTGCACGCGGGTGTTCCCTTTCGATGCTGGTCTCGGAGGTTTGTGAAATTATACACATTCCTAGGGTGCGTGTCCATATGCGAAAGCTGCAGGGAATTATTTTTTCTGTGGAGATTGCGGTTTTTCGCAGGGCTGTTATAATTAGTCGCAAGGGGTGAAGGGTACACCCCGGGTTTTCAAGGGTTTTTGACCTTTCGGGTATGGGTTGAAGTATGTAGGGTTCGTTCAGGGTAACGGTTGTGGGTAGTCCTCAAGCAGGTATCGGGAATCTATTTTCAGGAGCAGGTTTATGAGGAACAGTACTCTCAGGTTGCTGAGCAAGGTCATGTGCCTTGTTCTCATCGCCAGCTTCGTTCTCGAAGCTCCTCTGTTCGCGGCCTTCGACGCCATCAAGGTGAACGTCGGTGGTCAGCAGGTTCAGGTTACGCCCGGCCAGTGGGTTTCCGTCCGCCAGGGCTCGCAGCTCGTTCACTATAATGTTCGCTATGTGAACGGTCAGCCCGTCGCCCTCGAGATGAGCCAGTATGTCAAGATGGTGTTCGGTGGTGAAACCGCCGCCGCAGCCGCTACGGCCGGTCAGACCTCTGCCGCCGCCAGCACCGCGGGCAAGACCTCGGTTTCCACCCCCTCCTCGACCTCCGGCGCCGTGAGCGGCCAGGCTACCAAGCCGGTCACCACGACTCCCGCCGCGGGGAACGTCGGCACCGTCGCCCAGGCTCCGGCCGCTCCGTCGACGACCGCCGCCCAGGCTCCCACGGTCGCCAAGGCTGACTCCGCCGTCGCCGCCCAGAGCGGTGCCAAGACCGGCGGCAGCTGGATCAAGAACGAGCTGAACAGCTACGGGCAGAAGATCAAGGACAGCTTCTCCTCTGGCAAGACCAGCGGTCAGGAGTTCGGCACCAAGACCGTCGACACCGTCAAGGACGGCGCCGGCAAGGTCGGCACGGCCGTGAAGACCGGTGGTTCCAAGATTGGCGATCTGCTCCGCGGCGCCAAGGAACGCATTTCCAAGATCTTCCACAAGAACGCCCCCGCCACTTCCGGCAAGGGCAGCGCTGATTCCGCCCAGAGCGGCCAGAGCAGCCAGTCCGGTCAGTCCGGTCAGGCTTCCGAGCAGTCCGGCCAGTCCGGTCAGAGCGGTCAGTCCGGCCAGTCCGGTCAGGCTTCCGAGCAGTCCGGTCAGTCCGGCCAGAGCGGTCAGTCCGGCCAGTCCGGTCAGGCTTCCGAGCAGTCCGGTCAGAGCGGTCAGTCCGGCCAGTCCGGTCAGGCTTCCGAACAGTCCGGTCAGAGCGGTCAGTCCGGCCAGTCCGGTCAGGCTTCCGAACAGTCCGGTCAGAGCGGTCAGTCTTCCGAGCAGACCGGTCAGGCTGCCCAGACGGGCAAGGCCGACAAGCCCGGCGTGAAGGAAGTTGCCTCCGGCAAGTTCAAGGCCGGCTACGAAACCGGTAAGGCCATGGTCGGTCAGGGCGTCCAGAACGTGAAGGACAGCCTCAAGTCCGGCTTCAGCGCCAAGAACCTCCTCGTCACCGCCGGTATCACCGTCGGCGTCGATCTCGCCACCCAGATCGTCCGTGGTGAAAAGCCCAGCCTGAAGAAGGCCGTGAAGGTCGTCGCGTCGGCCGAGTTCGCCGGTGGCGTCGCCGGTTCCGTCATGGGCGCCGCGGCTGGCTCCTTCTTCGTGCCCTTCCTCACCGCCGTCCCGGTTGTCGGCGGCTTCCTCTCCGCTCTCGCTCCGACCTTCGGCTCCGTGGTCGGCGGTTCGGTCGGCTCCTACCTCGCCGGTGATCTGAAGAACGGCCGCTTCTCGCTCAAGCAGGCGTTCAAGCAGATCGACTGGATCGGCGTGGCCGGCCAGTCCGTCGGTTCGACCCTCGGCGCCATGCTCGGCTCCGCGATCTTCCCGCCCTTCGGCACGATCATCGGCGGTATGGTCGGTGGCTTCGTCGGTAACTGGGCTGCCAAGAAAATCGCCGGTCTGTTCGGTCACAAGACCGACAACTACGGCTCCGTCGCGATGCCCGTCGGCACCAACCCGATCGGCAATGAGAGCCAGGTCGGCGGCAGCGTGACCATCGGCGGCGTCGCCGGTGGCGCCGAGATCCCGGTCAGCGGCGATCAGGGTGCGGCTCAGGTCACGATCTCCGGTGATGCCGAGAGCGTCGGAACCTATGCCTCCGAAGTCCAGCTCGCCTATGCCAAGTATCAGGAACTCTATCGCCTCTATAACGAGATGCTCGCTCAGGGCCGCCAGGAAGACGCCGTGAAGGTTGCTTCCGAGATGAACAAGGCCAAGGGTGAGTATGAAGCCCTCAAGGCCAACTCCAGCAAGTAAGTCCCGATCCCAGACCTCAAAATCCCCCGGGGGCAACCCCGGGGGATTTTCTTTGGCAACAGGAAGGAGCCACCGATGGAAATCCCCCTCCCCCACGCCGTCATCCGATCCTATCGACCGGGCGACGCCGCAGCCCTCGCGCATCACGCCGACAACCGGAAGATCTGGCTCAATCTGCGCGACCGGTTTCCCCACCCGTACACCCTCGCGGATGCCGTCGATTTCATCGAGAAGGCCACGCATGCCACCCCGGAAACGATGTTCGCGATCTGCGTCGGCGGGGAAGCCGCCGGCGGCATCGGGTATACCCTTCACTCGCACGAACAGCGGCTGACCGCCGAACTCGGCTACTGGCTGGGCGAACGGTTCTGGGGCCGGGGCATCATGTCCGAAGCGGTTGAAGCGCTGACGTCATACGCCATGAAAGCACACGGGCTCGTCCGGATCTATGCAATGCCCTATGCAACGAACACCTCATCGGCCCGGGTTCTCGAAAAAGCCGGGTATGTCTTCGAAGGCCGCCTGCGAAAAAACGTCATCAAGGACGGCCGGATCCTCGACCAACTCGTGTATGCGAAGCTTGCCGACGCCGCCGGCGATCCGCCTCAGTAATGGTTCAACACGTCGCTGGTATTGCGCCAGCGAGGATCGAGGGCCGCCTCGACCGCCTCCCGGATCGTGACGAGAAGCCGCTGGTGGTGCACGACCGGCTCGGTCATTCCGTCGGGAATGAGACCGATCTTGAGTTCGATCGCGATCTGCCCCTCGCTCAGATCGGCGATGCGCAGATCCTCGACCGCCTCGG
>Ga0116157_10006390_pt1 | contig 10663 bp, 7 predicted proteins | sample AD_UKC048_MetaG_FD_89882 | JGI IMG/M metagenome (GOLD analysis project Ga0116157, IMG submission 89882) | Active sludge microbial communities of municipal wastewater-treating anaerobic digesters from USA - AD_UKC048_MetaG | ecosystem: Engineered > Bioreactor > Anaerobic > Digestate | place: USA... | reverse complement strand
CATTACCCAAAGCACTGAGTACGGGACTTTATATTCCTTGCAGGAATTGAAGGAACTGGCGGATTTCGCCCACCGGCACGAAATGTACCTGCACATCGACGGCGCCCGGCTCGCCAACGCGGCAGCCGCTTTGAACTGCTCCCTGCAGGAAATGACCAAGGATGTCGGCGCGGACATCATCAGCTTCGGCGGTGCGAAAAACGGTCTGCTCTTCGGCGAGGCAATCGTCAGTTTCCGTCCGGAAATCACTTCCGACCTGCGTTTCTACCGCAAGCAATGCACCCAGCTTTTCAGCAAGATGCGCTACATCGCCGCGCAGTTCGAAGCCTATCTGGAAAACGGACTCTGGCTCCAAAACGCCCTGCAAGCCAATGCCATGGCGGCTTTACTGGCCTCCCGCCTGCAAGAGATTCCCCAAGTCCGCATCACCCAGCCGGTGGCGGTCAATTCCCTCTACGTCATTTTGCCCCGCGAAATCACGCCCGCGTTGCAGGAAAAATACCATTTCTACATGTGGAACGAGGCCCTCAACGAAGTGCGGCTGATGTGCAGTTACAACACCACGCAAGAGATGATCGGGGAGTTTGTCGACACCCTGAAAGCAAGCCTGTAAAACGGCCCTGAAATTTGACGGGACCGCCTCCCGTTTATTTCGCGCCGGCTTCCCGCCAAACCGGCGTGAAGTCGACAGGAAAAAGAGGAGATGCTTTGTCGAAGATTGTCAGGCCGAAACACCGTCAGATCTGAATAAAATCCCTATTCATCAAATCAGAGGGTAACGCTGACCTTGGCATAAACTGTAGCCAGGTCTTTGCGGAAATGACCCAATGGATCGGAAAGAGTGGAAGGCTCAAGCTGCGTTTGGGCGGATTTGAAGCCGAGATAGAGGAAATACTCCGGCCGGAACTCGTAGCGCAGGTTGCCGTAATAAGAAAGCGCGGCGGACCTTCCGGGCTGTTCATAGGTGCTGAGCCCGCTGCCCAGTGAGATCTTAAAGGTGGCACGGGGCGTGTATTCCAGAGTCGCGTTGGCGATCAGGTAACTGCTGTCCAGATGGATAGTCAGGGTGTCCGTGCCTGAAATGACCGTGTTTTCCTCGGGATAGCAGTAGCGGGTCCAACTGCCGGTCAAAGACACAGCGAGTTTATCCAGCGGATTAGCCCAGGAATTGATGCTGATCTTGTGCATGGGATAGGTTTGGCTGAGTGCGTAAACCAATCCCCTGCCGTATGAGTAACCGCCAAAGACACGGAAGTTCTTCAGTTTGTTCCAGGTGCAACCAAGCAAGCCGTTGTAAGCGTCATGCAGATTCCCGTTCAGGTCTGGTCCCCGGGCTGCGGAGAAATCCAGGAGATAGTTGAATTTGGAGGCCAGATTCAGATTGGCTGTCAGCCCAGATTCATAGCCATAAAAGGGATCGAAACTCAGATCCTTGTGATACAGGTAAGCCCAGGAACTGAACGCGGCGTAGCGGATTTTTTTTTCCGCGTAGGTTTTGCTCCAGCTGGCACTGGCGCCCACATACTCGTGGTCTTTTTCATACAAATAGCCCGCGTCGTAAGCCAGGTCTTGGGAATAGCGCAGATAGCCCAGGGAAAGGTCGAAATCGCCCGGATCGGCTTTTAAACTGACGCCCGCTTTGTAACCCCGCTGAGGTTCTGCCAGCGCTTCGGAATCCCTGTCCCGCACCGATAAACCCAGGGCAGAAGCCAGATAGAGATGGGGAAAAAACTCCCATTTCAATGAACCGCTGTAAACGTGGTTGTAATAGCCTTTGTTAACACGGCTGACCAGGGCGTTGAACATCTGAAACCGGCGCAGATTGGGATTGATGGCCAGGGCTTGGAAATAGTCGTCGGGATTGACCAGGCCTTCCTGATCCCGGATCTCTTTGTCGAAAGCTCCGAGGGCGCCCCAGTTCAAGACCCGGGAGTTGCCGGTGGCCTTGAAAGCCAGGCGCGGCTGCACTATGTTGCGGGTGTTGAGGACGTCGTAATCGAGCCCGAAGGCATCGATATCCTCGGTGAAAAAGAAACGGTTTTCGCCGTAGTAGGGCGGATATTTGCTGTTGTAATTGTCCTGCGCGCTATCCATGGGTACGTCCGAAAAGTCGGGATTCAGCGAGACCTTGATGCGGGTGCGCTGTCCGGGATTTAAAGCGAGGTCGAGGCCCACATGCTCAGGATCCCAGCTGGAGATTTGGGAGATGAGGTCATAGCCTTTGGCGAAATAAGGCTTCAGGGCGATGTCCAGTTTGTGTTTCACGGGGCTCGTCAAAACAATGTCCTGGGCCTTGAGGAAGTAGTCCTTGCCCATTCTGGTGTTCGCGTAGGGCAGGCTGTAGAATTCCTCGCTGTCCTGGTTGTAGCGGGTGAGGATGATCTTCCAAGCGTAGGGTTGGTCCTGCTTGAAGCGCAATTCGTTCAAGGGGATGCGGAGAGTGGCGGTCCAGAGGGTGTCGCTGAACTCGCTCGTGTAGGAATAGTGGCTGTTCCAAGCATAATCGACGTTCATGTTGGAATCGCGCACGCCGTCCAGCAAATTGCCACGGGGATAGGCGGCGTAATAATAGGCGTAATAAGCGTCCGGGATAGTGATAAGCTGCACCCGGAGATAATCGGCGGTCGTGCCTTCGTCCTTCACGGAAAGCGAGCCATGGGTGAAAGTGGAATCGATCCGGGCCTCAAAGCGGATCAGGAGGTTGCTGTCAGACTGCCAGAGCCAGGCTTTGGTCTGCAGTTCTTCCGGTTTTTTATCGTCCGGATCGACCCGCACGAAACCGGTGAGCAGGTTTTCGTCCGTGATCACGGGCGTTTCGGAAGTTGGCAGGACTAGGGCTGAACAAGTAACAGCGGCAAGGATCAGGACTGACAGAACACAGCGTTTCATGACAAACTCCTTATATCGTGTATTCATCTGTTGATTTTTCAAATGAAGTTATACTTCTATAGACGGTTTCTTCCCAAAATGGGGGAGCACTCTGCCGCATTTTTTGGGTTTGGTATTCAACCAATGGCGAAAACGCTAGAATACAGGGAACGGATACATGGTTATGAATATCTGAAATACATCTCAGCGCAAGTTTTATTCCAATTGCACATATGTGTAACCTTATGGGTCATGTCCAATCATGGTGGATAATCACGGAGGACGATAACAGCTTAACTGAACATGAGTCTTTTATCCCGTTTCGCTCCCGTAAGCATTACGCCGTCACTGCGCGGTCACTACGGGCAAAGCGCCCAATGACGGCGTAATGGTAACGCGAGGGGTTAAACGACGCTCTGCCGCTGCAGTTCCGAGGCCGCAAGCCCTGCCGCCTGGGCAAACTGGGGTGTTTTGTCCTTGAAGATGATGCCGCGCGAGGAATTGATCAGGATGTTGGGCCGCTCTTGCGAATCGACCGCGTTTTGCAGCACGGAGTCCAGATCGCCGCCCTGCGCGCCGATCCCCGGAATGAGGAAGATCCGTCCGGGCAGCAGCTGCCGCAGGCGTTTCAGGTCCTGGCTTTGGGTGGCGCCGACCACCGCTCCGACCTTGTCTTCGGGAAACTTACAGATCCACTCGGAAACCTTTTCCGCCATCCCGCCTTCCAGAAAAAACTCCCCTGCCGAGGGATTGGAGGTCAAAGCCAGCGCGAAAGCGAAGGCTCCGGACCTTTCCAAAACGGGCCGGAGGACGTCAGAGCCCATGAGCGGATTGAGTGTGATGGCGTCGAAGCGCATTTGATCGAAGAAACTGACGGCGTACTGTTCCATGGTGGAGCCTATGTCGCCGGACTTGCAATCCAAAATGACGGGAATTTCGTCGGGAATGTAGGCCACTGTGCGCTGCAAGGCTTCGAGCCCGCGCGGTCCGTCGCTGAGGTAAAAAGCCAGGTTGGGCTTGTAGGCACAGGCGTGCTTGTAGGTCTCGTCAATGATGCGGCGGTTGAATTCCCAGATGGGATTGCGCTCCGCGAGCACGCACTCCGGCAATTGCGTGATATCCGAATCCAGCCCCACGCAGAGCAGGCTGCGGACGTTTTGCCAGCGGGCCTGATATTTAGAGTAGAACGATCTTGACCGAGTCGGCGCCATCGGTCTCCTCAAATTCGACCTTGATGATCTCTTCCCGCGATGTGGGGACGTTTTTGCCCACGTAATCAGCCTTGATCGGCAATTCGCGGTGCCCGCGGTCGATGAGTACTGCCAGTTGGATCTGCCGCGGACGTCCGAAATCCAGCAGCGCGTCGATGGCGGCGCGCACCGTGCGGCCTGTGTAGAGAACATCATCCACCAGTACGATGACGGCGTCTTCGATGTCAAAGTTCAGTTGCGAGCCCTTGATCACGGGCTGGTGCGAGATCGTGGAAAGGTCGTCCCGGTAAAGCGTGATGTCGAGGATGCCCACGGGGATGTCCTGTCCTTCGATCAGTCGCAAGTATTCCGAAAGCCTTTGCGCCAGCGGTACGCCGCGCGAGCGGATGCCCACCAGCCGGATCTTTTCCAGGCCGCGGTTTTGCTCGATGATCTCGTGCGCCATGCGATGGATGCTGCGTTCCATCTGCGCTTTGTCCATTATCGTGCTTTTCGTCTGCATCGCTGCCTCCAAAGCTCTCTATTCGGGTTTGATAACGATCAGGACATCGCCCTTGCCGACCGTGTCGCCTGAACCGAAAGGCGCAGAAACCACGGTGCCTTCGACCGGACTGGGGATGTTGTTGTACATCTTCATCGCTTCCAGGACCAGGACGGTTTCGCCGACCTTGACCTTGTCGCCGACGTTCTTTTCGTATTTGACGAACATGCCCGGCATCGGCGACTGGATAGGAGTTCCATCCGCTGCTGAGGCTGCCGTGGCAGCAGGAGTCGGGGTTGGCGCGGGATTGTTTTTCACCGGTGCCGGAACCGGAGCGACGGATGCGACCGGAGCCGCCGAATGCGCGATGGGGGCGAAAATCGGAGCTGCCGGAGCGGAACGCACCACGCGGGGAGCGCCGCCTTTTTCGGAAATCTCGACCATAAAGTGCTCGTCATCCACGAAAACGTCGAACTGCCTCATTCCGGCAGGCTTGGCGACGGGTTCCCTGGCAGGTTTTTCCACCAGGAGCCCGGCTTTGGCCTTGCGGCACAGCTCTTCCTGCCGCTTGACCTCTTCCAGCGTGGTGGCTTTCATCTCGGTCGGAAGCGGCTCGAGTCCGTATTTGATCTTGAGGAATTTCTTCCCGGTCAGGTTGTAGAGCGCCACGACCAGCTCGTCGTCGAGGTCTTTGGCCAGTCCGGCTGTTTCGGCTTTCACCTTGGCCAATGCGGGTTCGATCACGTCGCCGGGGCGGCAGGTGATCGGTTTTTCCCCGCGGGGATAGCCTTTGAGTGCCTTTTTCTGCACTTCGGGGTCGATGGGTTGGGTCGTTTTGCCGTAAAGCCCGTAGCAGAGATCTTTCACCTGTTCCGTGATGCGCGCGTATTCGCCTTCCTTGGTGTCAAAAAGCGCATTGTTCACGGCCTGGATACCCACGATCTGGCTGGTCGGTGTCACCAGCGGGATCATGCCCAATTCCTTGCGTACCTTGGGAATTTCGGCGAAAACGTCGTCCAGCCTGTCCAAAGCGTCCATCTGGCGCAGCTGGTTGACCAGGTTGGAAAGCATTCCGCCCGGTGTTTGGTGGATGATTACGTCGGTGTCGATGATGTTGAATTTTGTATTGTCCGCGAACTGCAGGTATTTCGGGATGTCCTTTTCCATTTCCTTGCCGATCTTATTCAACAGGCGGATGTCAAAACCAGTGTCGCGGTTGGTACCCAAAAGTGCGATCACAAAAGGCTCTACGGCCGGATGCGAGGTCCGGTAGGCATAGGGCCCGAGGCAGGTGTCGATGATGTCCACTCCGGCCTCGATGGCTTTGAAGAGCGCCAGGTCGCCCATCCCGCTGGTGAAGTGCGTGTGCAGGTGTACGGGAACCTTGACGTTTTCTTTCAGCGCTTTGACCAGTTCGTAGGCGTCGTAGGGAGCCACCAGGCCCGCCATGTCTTTGATGCAGACGGTGTCCGCGCCCATGTCCTGCAGCTGCCTGGCTTTTTTGACATAGTAGTCTATGTTGTAGATTTCGCCGCCCATGCGCTGTTCGGTGAGGCTGTAGCAGATCGTGCCCTGGAAGTGTTTTTTGTTCTTTTGGATGATCTTGACGGCGGTCTGGAAATTGCGGAAATCGTTGAGCGCGTCAAACACGCGGAAGATGTCGATGCCGTTGTCGCAAGCCCTTTGCACAAAGGCTTCCACCACGTCGTCGGCGTAATTCTGGTAGCCCACGAGGTTTTGTCCGCGCAGCAGCATGGAGAACGGCGTCTTTTTGATGTGTTTTTTCAAGGCGCGGATGCGTTCCCAGGGATCTTCACCCAGGTAGCGGTGCATGGTGTCGAAAGTCGCGCCGCCCCAGACTTCCATGGAGTAATACCCCACCTGGTCCATGAGTTCGGCCACATGCAGAAGGTCTTCCGTCCGGCCGCGGGTGGCAAATAGCGATTGATGCCCGTCGCGGAACGACAGGTCCTGGATTTTGATCGGATTGGCCGCCTTGGGACGGTCGGCTTCATAGCGCATCGCGCTGTATTCCAAGATGCCATGTTTGTGCATGGTGTCTCCTTTTATCTGCTTCTTTTGATTAATCTGCGTTGGACTGTGTCGCGGTATTGCATCGTTTGCTGGCGTCCATAGGCCTGCCAGACGCTGGGCGCGTTTTCCAGCGGACGGTGCGGATAGCCGGGTTCGGCTTCGGAATCAAGCAGGGCCAGCACTCCGCCGATGGCAGCGAGTTCCTTTTTTTTGTCTTCCATCATTTCCGATCCTCTCAAATCCGCTCAGGCCGGGATGTTGCCGTGTTTTTTGGGCGGCAAACTTTCGCTCTTGCTGGAAAGGATCTCCAAAGCGTCGATGAGGCGCTTGCGCGTTTCGGAAGGCCGGATCACCGCGTCCACGTAGCCGCGCGATGCCGCCACATACGGATTGTTGAATTCCTCTTCGTAGATCCCGATCATCTCGGCGCGTTTGGCGACCTTGTCCTCGGCGGCTTCGATCTCTTTGCGGAAAATGATGTTGGCCGCGCCCTGGGCGCCCATGACGGCGATTTCGGCGGAGGGCCAGGCAAAGACCATGTCCGCGCCCAAATGCCGGCTGCTCATGGCGATATAGGATCCGCCGTAATCTTTGCGCGTCACCACGGTAAGTTTGGGAACCGTGGCTTCGGAATAGCACCACAAAAGTTTCGCGCCGTGGCGGATAATTCCGTTCCATTCCTGATGTGTGCCGGGCAGGTAGCCTGGCACGTCGCACAAGGTCACGAGCGGAATGTTGAATGCGTCGCAAAACCGGATGAAGCGCGTGGCTTTGTCGGAAGCGTCGATGTCGAGGCAACCGGCCAAAACGGTGGGCTGGTTCGCCACGAGGCCGATCACGCGGCCGTTGAGCCTGGCGAAACCGACGATGATGTTTTGGGCGTAGTATTGGTGCGGTTCGAAAAACACTCCGTCGTCCACGATGCTGTGGATCACATCGCGCATGGCATAGCTCATTTTCGGAGAGTCTGGAATAATTTCATCCAGTTCCGGGCACAGCCGCCAGGGATCGTCTTTGCACTCGGTGCGCGGAGCGTCTTCCATGTTGTTGGCCGGCAAATAGCTGAGCAAAATCTTGATCTGCTGGATGGCGTCGGCGTCGTTCTCGCAGGCGAAATGCGCGTTTCCGCTTTTGGAATTGTGCGCCATGGCGCCGCCAAGATCTTCCTGCGTGGTTTCTTCGCCCGTGACCGCGCGGATCACGTCCGGGCCGGTGATGAACATAAAACTGGTGTGTTTGACCATGAACACGAAATCCGTCATGGCCGGAGAATAGACCGCCCCGCCGGCGCAGGGCCCCATGATCGCGGTGATCTGCGGGATCACGCCGCTGGCGCGGGAATTGCGATAGAAGATGTCGCCGTAGCCTCTCAGAGCGTCCACGCCTTCCTGGATACGGGCTCCGCCGCTGTCCTGAATGCCGATCAGGGGAAGTCCGCTTTTCAGCGCCATGTCCATGACCTTGCAGATCTTGGCGGCGTGCATTTCACCCAGGGAACCGCCCCGTGAGGTGAAATCCTGCGAAAAAGCGAAAACCGGGCGTCCGTCGACCATCCCGTGGCCTGTGATGACGCCGTCGGAAGGGATCTCGATCTTTTCCATGCCGAAATTGTCGCAACGGTGCTGGACGAACATGTCCAACTCGCGGAAGGTGCCCGGGTCGAAAAGCAGGTCGAGCCGCTCGCGGGCGTTCAGTTTGCCGCCCTGCTTCTGCTTTTCGACGGCTTTGGCGCCGCCCATCTCCCTGGTTTTTTGCTCTTTGTCCAGGAGTTTCTGGATCGCGTCCCTGGTTGTCTGCATCTCAATATTCCCCTTTCAAAGTGTTTGATAACTGGAAAATGATGATTTTTCAACAAATTCTTCAGATTTTCCAGTGTTTTAAGGCTGCCCATTTCGTCAAGGAAAACGGCAGCGGCGTTTTACCGGAAGCCGGCCTCTGTAAATGAGACGCGGTTCTTTTTTGTTGACAGGCCGCTGTCGTTCTGGCAGCGGATTTCTGTATGGAATTAAGCAAAGAAGAAGCATTGCGGCTGGCTTTGGACCGCCAGCTCCACCGGCAGGAAAAACTGAGCGGAAAAACCGGCGTCCTGGAGCTGATCCGGCAGCTGGGCTATGTGCAGATCGATACCATTTCCGTGGTCGAAAGGGCGCATCACCACACGATTTGGAGCCGGATCGAAAAATACGATAAAAACTGGCTGGATGAGTTGCTGGAGCGGGACAGGGCGATTTTTGAATTTTGGGGGCACGCTGCCAGCTATCTGCCGATGGAGGATTTTCGCTACAGTTTGCCCCGGATGCGGCGTTTTCCCGATACCACTTCCTGGGAGCGGGAATTTTTTGAGCGTTACAAACATTTGTTTGATAATGTCCGGGCGCGCGTCACAGCCGAAGGCCCACTCGGAGCCAAGGATTTTCCGGACACTCCGGGCCAGAAAGCCAGTTCGGGCTGGGGCACTGGAAAACCGGAAAAGATAGCCCTGGAACTGCTTTTGTGGAAAGGCGAATTGATGGTACACCGACGGGACAGGTTCCAGCGCGTTTATGACCTTACGGAAAGGGTCATTCCCGCTTGGGTGGACACGAGTTATCCCTCGGAAAGCGAATTATTGGCCCATTACATCCTGCGCGCCCTGGCAGCTTTGGGCATCGCCACGCTATCGGATCTCCAGACATATTTCATGCAGCCGTCGAAAAATCATTTTTCGTTTCGCTTGCAGGAATTGCTGGAAGACGGAAAAATCGCGAAAGTCAACGTGGCGGGTCAGCAGGAGGAATACTATTGCCTGCCCGAATATCTCTCCGCTCCAGCAATTGGAAACAAAACCAGAAAAAGAGCCTATCTGCTTTCGCCATTTGACAATCTCACGATCCTGCGGCCCCGTTTGTCCCGGCTTTTTGGCTTCGAATATTCCCTGGAATGCTACGTTCCGCCGCAAAAACGCAAATACGGCTATTGGTGCCTGCCCATCCTCTACGGGGACAAATTCGTCGGACGCCTGGACTGCAAGGCCAACCGGGCCGCGCGACAGATGGAGGTCAAATCCCTGCACTGGGAAAATGGCTTCAGACAAACTCCCCAATTCAAAAAATCGCTCCAGAGGACCTTTGACAGTTTCGCCGCTTTCTGCGGCTGCTCCGGAACTACTTTACCCTGAACACGGACCTGACACCTTCCTCCCTATCAATACGGGATCACTACGGGATCATTACGGATCAAATCCGTATTGATCCCGTATTGATCCCGTAATGATCGCGAGAGCCCTGAGAGGACTTTTTACTTGAGCGGAATGCAAAGTGACAACGAAAAATGCAAATTGTGCAGCAAAAACTGCAAACTGTCGCATCCTTATGCATCGTAGGACATCCTTTACAAGACCCTTTTTAGTAGTTTGTGACAGGATTTCTGCAATTCCTATCACCGAAAATTGCAAATTGTGACAGGAATCTTGCAAACGCTATATTGAGAAATTGCTTTGGACGATTTAGGAATTAGTCAGTCTTATAAGCTTCATCAATAAACGATATTGCTTCCGACGAATAAATCACATATGGGAACACATCTGGCTTGCATACCATCGGACTTTTTACATTTGAGTTTTCGGTGTTCGGATTTGACGTATTCTCTTACACATTACAGACCCTCAAACCAGCTTTAACGAAGACTGCCTATGAACAAGATGCAGCCTGTCGGTTTATGTACCAGCAGGTAAATGAAGGGATGATTAGCCAGGAACACTTTCACAACGCTTGCTTCCGCTCTTGCTATGCCACTTCCAGCCATTTCCAATTCTGTAAGGGAAATCGCCTTGGTTCCAGCTTCATCGAGGGTAATTATTGATTGCTGACTTATGCCGGTAACGGCATAATTGAGCTTTAGTGGTGTTTCAAATATTCCGGTCAATTCAGCTTGGTTAAAATCGAAGGCGGAGCTAACCCCCAGTTGTCGTAAGACTGGGATCAAATCTGATTGCCTTTGTGCCCGGGTGAATTGTGGTATAAATACCAGTACTTCCTGGGTCGTGATCCCGGACAGAATCTCGCGGTAACTAGTATAATTGAAGTTCTGT
>Ga0116157_10006384_pt1 | contig 10665 bp, 10 predicted proteins | sample AD_UKC048_MetaG_FD_89882 | JGI IMG/M metagenome (GOLD analysis project Ga0116157, IMG submission 89882) | Active sludge microbial communities of municipal wastewater-treating anaerobic digesters from USA - AD_UKC048_MetaG | ecosystem: Engineered > Bioreactor > Anaerobic > Digestate | place: USA... | reverse complement strand
GCTGTGCCGGTGGATTTGAACGGCTCGCAAGCAGACTTTTCCATCGGCTGCGGCTACAAATACCTCAATGGTGGCCCGGGCGCGCCAGCCTTTGTGTGGGTCAACCCCAAACACACCGAACGCTTCTGGCAACCCCTGGCCGGCTGGTGGGGACATGCGGCGCCATTTGAATTCACGCCGGACTATTCCCCGGCGCCTGGCATAACACGCTACCTCTGCGGTACGCAGCCCATTTTGAGCATGACGGCCCTGGACTGTGGGCTGGACACCCTTCTGGCTGCGGAACCTTTCGGCGGCATGAACGCGCTGCGCACCAAGTCACTGGCCCTGACCGACCTCTTCATTGAGCTGGCATTGCGGCGCTGCGCAGGTCATGGTCTGGGTTTGGCAACACCTCGCGAACACGCACGGCGCGGCTCCCAGGTTTGCCTGACGCGCGAGCACACGGCGCAGGGGTCAGGTGCCTTCGCCATCGTTCAGGCGCTAATTGCGCGCGGCGTGATTGGTGACTTCCGGGCCGGTGATGGCAAGCTGCACAAGGACATCCTGCGCTTTGGGTTCACGCCGATGTATATCGGCTTTGAAGATGTGTGGAACGCAGTAGAGCACCTGCGCCAGGTATTGGAAACGGATGAATGGCAACGGCCTGAGTTCAATCAGAAACACGCGGTGACCTGATCATGGCAACCTGCCCCGAATCCATCGTTCATGACGAAAAAGCCAAGCTGGACTTCAGCCAGTCCATGAGCTACGGCGACTACCTGCAGATCGACACCATCCTCGCCGCGCAAAAGCCCTTGTCGCCCGCGCATGACGAGATGCTTTTCATCGTGCAGCACCAGACCAGTGAGCTGTGGATGAAGCTCATGCTGCACGAACTGCGCGCTGCCATCACCCATATTTCCCGCGACGAGCTGAGCACGGCGTTCAAGATGCTGGCGCGCGTCAGCAAAATCATGGAGCAACTGGTTCACGCTTGGGACGTGCTGGCCACGATGACGCCGCCTGAATACAGCGCGATGCGGCCTTACCTCGGGCAGTCCAGTGGATTCCAGAGCTTTCAATACCGCTGCATCGAGTTTTCGCTGGGCAATAAGAATGCTGCGATGCTCCAGCCGCACGCCCATGCGTCGGAACGCCTGGCGCTGGTGCAGGCTGCCTATGAAGCCCCCTCCCTTTACGACGAAGCGTTGAAACTGCTGGAACGGCGTGGTATTGCCGTGCCAAAATCGCACACACAGCGCGACTGGACCCAGCCCTACACTGCCAGCACTGACGTAGAGAACGCCTGGCTGCAGGTCTACCGCAACCCCTCACAACACTGGGACCTATACCAGTTGGGCGAAGAACTCACCGATCTGGAAGATGCCTTTCGCCTCTGGCGCTTCCGTCACGTCACCACGGTGGAACGTGTTATCGGCTTCAAGCGCGGTACGGGCGGCACAGGCGGCGTGAGTTATCTGCGCAAGATGCTGGACGTGGTGCTCTTCCCGGAAATCTGGACGCTGCGCACATCGTTATGAAAAGCTGAGTTCAAACCACTTTATTCAAAGTTTAGGGAAACTAGGCGGTAGCCATAGCCTTTGTCAGATATGGACTATTAGCTATATAAATGATAGCACCTAAATGCGCCCCGATTTGCGAGCATGTAAGCTCACCACCATTCGCCGTCTAAATCCGGACCAGATAGGGAACCCCACGCGGCACGGAACTTGCTGAGTGTTTGCTAAAGAAGCCGATTGGTTAACCCGTCAGCTTCTTCCCCAACACCCATTACTGATACAGGAGTCCTGTCGTGAACTTTGCCAAAACCGCTTATTTCGTTGCTTCGGTTGCATTAACCGCCTTTGCCTTGACCGGCCCAGGCACTGCCCACGCGCAAACCACCCTGGACGACGTCATTAAGGCCAAGGAAATCAAGATTGCCATTCCAACCGACTTTCCCCCTTACGGCTTTGTGGGCACTGATCTGAAACCGCAGGGTCTCGACATTGACATGGGGCTGTATATCGGCCAAAAGCTCGGTGCGAAGGTCGAATTGGTGCCCGTGACCAGTGCCAACCGTATCGCTTATTTGCAAACCAAAAAAGCGGATCTGGTGATTTCCACGCTGGGCAAGAACCCGGAGCGTGAGAAAGTGATTGATTTCACCGCCGCCTACTCACCATTTTTTCAGGCGGTTTTTGCAGCCAAAACCGTCAGCATCAAGAGTTTTGCTGATCTGACGGGCAAGAGCGTGGGCGTAACCCGCGGTGCAATTGAAGACCAGGAATTGACGAAACTGGCCCCGGCCGGCGTTGATATCAAGCGCTTTGAGGACAACAACGCCACCGTGTCCTCCTTCATTGCCGGGCAGGTTCAGGCCATCGCCACGGGGGCTTCGGTCGCGGGCAACATGATGGCTAAAAATCCGCAGCTGGGCACCGAATACAAGCTGCTGCTCAAAGACTCACCAAACTTCATCGGCGTGGCCAAAGGTGAAGACAAGTTGCGACTGAAAGTCAACGAGATCATCGCCGAAGGCAAGAAATCCGGGGATATCGACAAGATGGCGATGAAATGGCTGGGCCGCCCCGCTGGCGACCTGCCCCAGTAAACACGACGCATCCAAAGCAGCCCGGTCTCAGTGCGCATCGACCTCGACTTCCTGGCAGTCCTGAGCCAGTGGCCTTTGCTGCTGAAAGGCGTGGGCTTGACGCTGGCGCTCACCGTCATTTCAGCGACCATTGGCGTCATGGTGGGCGTGGCTTGCGCATGGTCCCGCGCAAATGGTCCGGTCTGGCTTAAATGGGTGGTGGGCAGTTATGTGGAACTGGTCCGCAACACGCCATTCATCGTGCAACTGTTCTTTATCTATTTCGGCTTGCCCGCCGCCGGCTTGAAGCTATCCCCCGAGGTGGCCTCCATCATTGCCATGGTGGTCAATTTGAGCGCTTACGCCACTGAGATCATCCGCGCCGGCATTGAGGCCACACCCAAAGGTCAGATTGAAGCGGCCATGAGTCTGGCACTTAACCGCATGCAAACTTTCACCCGCGTGGTGTTGCCACCCGCGCTTAAAAAAGTCTGGCCTGCCATGGTCAGCCAGATCATCATCGTGATGCTGGGCTCCGCCGTATGTGGACAAATCTCCACCGAAGAGCTGAGCTACGCCGCCAACCTCATTCAGAGCCGCAACTTCCGGGCTTTTGAGGCCTTCATCGTGGCAACCCTGATTTACCTTGTGTTGTCGATGGCTGTGCGCCGCCTGCTGAACTGGCTCGGGCCACGCTTTCTGTGGGGGCGATAGACCATGGTTGACTTCAGCCTATGGGACATCTTCCGAAACCTGTTGCTGGCAGCCCGCTGGACGGTCGTGTTGTCCCTGATCGCATTTATAGGTGGTGGCCTGGTAGGCCTGGGACTGCTGGTTTTCCGGTTGTCCAAAACACCAGGCGCCGACAAACTGGTTGGCGCCTATGTCCAGCTGTTTCAGGGCACACCGCTGCTGATGCAGCTCTTCCTGTCTTACTTTGGCATTGCGCTGTTTGGCATCAACACTTCCGCCTGGGTAGCCGCCGCCTTGGCGTTGACGCTGTACACCAGCGCCTTTCTGACGGAGATCTGGCGGGGATGTGTCAACTCCATCCCTAAGGGCCAGTGGGAGGCCGCGCAGAGCCTGGCGCTCAATTTTCCCGAGCAGCTTCGCTATGTAGTTTTGCCTCAGGCCGTGAAGATTGCCATTCCGCCAACCGTGGGTTTTCTGGTGCAGGTGATCAAGGGCACGGCGCTGGCGTCGGTGATCGGGTTTGTGGAGCTGACCAAGGCGGGCACCATGATCACCAACGCCACCTTCAAGCCCTTCCTGGTGTATAGCTGCCTGGCCTTGATGTACTTTGCCTTGTGCTTCCCGATTTCTCTGGTTGCGCACCGACTTGAGAGGAACATGAATCGTGGACGCCAATAAAAATATCCTGGTCGAGATCGCTCAGCTGCGCAAAAGCTTTGGCACCAACGAGGTGTTGAAGGGCATTGATCTGCAGGTCGAGGCGGGTGAAGTGATCGCCATCATTGGCAAAAGCGGTTCGGGCAAAAGCACACTGCTGCGTTGCATCAACGGGCTGGAGGTTTTCCAGAGCGGCAAACTGACCGTTGATGGCAAACCGCTGATGCATGAAAACGCCCTGGCAATGCGTGAGTTGCGGCAACGCGTGGGCATGATTTTCCAGAGCTTCAATCTGTTTCCGCATCTGACCGTTGGCAAAAACGTGATGTTGGCGCCCCGATTGGTGAAACAGCGCGAGACAAAGCCAGGTGAAGAGCAGGCTCGCCAATTGCTGGCACGCGTGGGCCTGGTAGAAAAATACGATGCCTACCCGGATCAACTGTCAGGCGGGCAGCAGCAGCGCGTGGCCATTGCCCGTGCGCTGGCCATGGAGCCAGCCGTGCTACTGTGTGACGAGATCACTTCGGCGCTGGACCCTGAGCTGGTGGGTGAAGTGCTGCGAGTGGTGGAAAGCCTGGCCAACGAGGGCATGACACTCCTGATGGTGACACACGAAATGAGCTTTGCCCGCAAGGTGAGCGACCGCGTTATCTTTATGCATCAGGGGCGGGTTCATGAGATCGGTCCGCCCGAGCTGCTGTTTGCAAATCCCCAGACGCCCGAGCTTCAGCAATTCCTCTCGTCGCTGAACGACTGACCTGACGTCATCAGGTTCAGGTCGGGATCCACAGTTTGGGTAAATCTGGCAGTGCGCGAAAAATGCGTGACAGCGAGCCGTTGCGAACCAGTTGGGTCGCGTGAGCAATATCCGGTGCCAGAAACCGGTCTTGTGCCATGGCGGGTATCTTCTCGCGCAGCAGCGCATGAGCTTGCTCCAATGCGTCCGAGCTTTGCAACGGGCGCAAAAACTCGATGCCCTGCGCAGCAGCCAGCCATTCAATGCCCAGAATGCTGGCTGTATTGCTGATCATGGCTTGCAGGCGCCGTGCGGCAAACGTGGCCATGGACACATGGTCTTCCTGATTGGCACTGGTGGGCAGACTGTCCACACTGGCTGGGTGGGCCAGTGACTTGTTCTCGGATGCCAACGCCGCCGCCGTCACGTGCGCAATCATGAAGCCACTGTTCAGACCCGCATCAACCGTTAAAAATGGCGGCAAGCGGGACACGCTGCTGTCAATCAGCATGGCAATGCGCCGCTCGGCAATGGCGCCTACTTCGGCAATTGCCAGTGCCATGCCATCCGCCGCCAGCGCGACCGGCTCGGCGTGAAAATTTCCGCCCGAGATCATCGCGCCATCTTCTGTGAATACCAACGGATTGTCCGTCACTGCATTGGCCTCGCGCACCAGAACCAAGGCACCGTGGCGCAGCTGATCCAGGCACGCGCCCACCACCTGCGGCTGGCAGCGCAGGCTGTAGGGGTCTTGCACGCGATCATCGCCTTCTTCATGCGACTTCCGAATTACGCTACCTTTCAACAATGCGCGATAGTACTGCGCCACATCCATTTGGCCGGGCTGGCCACGCAGCGAGTGAATGCGGGGATCAAATGGTCCGTCGCTTCCACGTGCGGCATCCACCGTGAGTGCACCAATCACCAGCGCTGCTTCCAGCACCGGCTCAAAGCTGAGCAAGGCGTGCAGTGCCAATGCGGTTGACGTTTGTGTGCCGTTGATGAGGGCCAGGCCTTCCTTGGCGCCCAGCTTGAGCGGCGTGATGCCGGCTTGTTGCAGGGCAGAACCTGCCGGTACACGCATGCCATCCTGCAGCATCTCACCTTCACCAATCAGCGCCAGCGTCATGTGCGCCAGGGGTGCCAGATCGCCCGATGCACCTACCGACCCCTGAGAGGGCACATAAGGCACCAACCCGGCGTTGTGCACCGCCAGCAGGGTATCAATCACGACCTCGCGCACACCCGAATAGCCACGGGCCAGACTGGCCGCCTTGAGCGCCAGCATGAGTCGCACCACTTCTGGCGCCAACGGCTCGCCCACACCCACGCTGTGCGAGCGGATCAGGTTGAGTTGCAAGGTATCCAGTTGCGCCTTGCTGATACGCTGATTAGCCAGTTTGCCGAATCCTGTGTTTACACCATAAACGGGTGCATCACCATCGGCAGCGCGCTGCACCACCTGCTGGCTGTTCTGGATGATGGCGCGGCTGGATTCCGGCAGCGTCAACTTCTGCACACCTGAGTGGATGGCCTGCAGCTGGTCCAGCGTGAACTGGCCGGGTTCCATAAGCATGGTTGTGGTCATGTCATTTCCCCAGCATCGGCATGTTCATGCCCTGTTCACGCGCGCAGGCTACGGCTATGTCATAGCCCGCATCTGCATGACGCATGACACCCGTCGCCGGGTCGTTCCACAACACGCGTTCAATTCGCTTGCCAGCAGCGTCGGTACCGTCACACACAATCACCACGCCCGAATGCTGCGAATACCCCATGCCGACGCCCCCGCCGTGGTGCAAGGATACCCAAGTGGCACCACCTGCAGTGTTGAGCAGCGCGTTGAGCAGCGGCCAATCGCTCACCGCGTCGCTGCCGTCTTTCATGGATTCTGTTTCGCGGTTGGGTGATGCCACCGAACCGCTGTCCAGATGATCACGACCAATGACGATGGGCGCCTTCAACTCGCCGTTTTTCACCATCTCGTTGAAGGCCAGCCCCGCGCGGTGGCGCTCGCCCAACCCGATCCAGCAAATACGCGCAGGCAACCCCTGAAAAGCAATGCGGTCAGCCGCCATGTCCAGCCACCGGTGCAGATGCGCATCCTGCGGGAACAGCTCTTTCATCTTCGCATCGGTCTTGGCGATATCTTCCGGATCACCCGACAGGGCTACCCAGCGGAATGGTCCCTTGCCGCGGCAAAACAGCGGCCGCACATAGGCAGGAACAAAGCCGGGAAAGTTGAACGCGTTCTTCACGCCTTCATCAAACGCCACCTGGCGGATGTTGTTGCCGTAGTCCACCGTGGGGATGCCCATGGCCTGAAAGTCCAGCATCGCCTGAACGTGTACCGCGCAGCTTTTGGCAGCGGCGTCGCGCAAGGTGGCCTGCTGGGCAGAGTCCGCCTGCGCAGCACGCCAGCCCTCGACTGACCAGCCAGAAGGCAGGTAGCCATTCACCAGATCGTGAGCCGAGGTTTGGTCGGTCACCAGGTCGGGCCAAATGCCGCCAGCTCTTGCGCGTTTCACCATCTCGGGCAGAATATCCGCCGCATTGCCCAGCAGAGCGATGGAGACAGCCTTTTTTTCTTTTGCATAACGTGCCAGCCGTGCCAGTGCATCGTCCAGATCGTGGGCCTGCTCGTCTACATAGCGCGTCTTGATGCGGAAATCGATCCGCGACTGTTGACACTCAATGTTCAGCGACGAGGCGCCTGCAAAGCTGGCGGCCAGTGGCTGCGCGCCACCCATGCCACCCAGACCCGCGGTCAGAATCCAGCGACCAGCCATGTCGCCGCCATAATGCTGTCGGCCCGCCTCCACAAAGGTTTCATACGTGCCCTGCACGATGCCCTGGCTGCCGATGTAAATCCACGAACCAGCTGTCATCTGGCCATACATCATCAGGCCCTTGCGGTCGAGTTCATGGAAGTGCTCCCAGGTCGCCCACTTGGGCACCAGATTGGAGTTGGCGATCAGCACACGCGGCGCGTCCACGTGGGTGCGAAATACACCCACAGGCTTACCGGACTGCACCAGCAGGGTTTCGTCTTCCTTCAGGTCGCGCAGGCTTTGCAGGATGGCTTCAAAACAATCCCAGTTGCGGGCGGCCTTGCCGATGCCGCCATAAACCACCAGTGCGTCCGGGTTCTCGGCGACCTCGGGGTCCAGGTTGTTTTGCACCATGCGGTAGGCGGCTTCAATCAACCAGTTTTTGCAGGAAAGCTGGGTGCCTCGGGGTGAGCGCACAGGGTGAGGTTTTGCGGTCATCGCGTATTCCAGTAGGTTCAAAAAAAGTTGTGGAAATGTTTTCGAATGACTGAATATTACTTGTCTAGACAAGACTAGGCAAGTAGAATTTGCAAATGGTTTTTCCCAGCCCACCCTCGCCATCTGTAGCGACCTCAGCATCTTTAGTAGGCCAAGCGCCCTACGCCCGGGTCAAGGAACATTTGAAAACCGGGTTGTCGGTGGGCCGCTGGACGCCGGGCACATTGATGCCATCCGAATCCGAGCTGGTTTCGCAATTTCAGGTCAGCCGCATGACGGTCACCCGCGCCCTGCGCGAATTACAAACCGAGGGCCTCGTCAGCCGGGTTCAGGGCGTGGGCACCTTCGCCGCACATTTGGCCCCCGTGTCATCGAGCCTCACCATCCGTGACCTGCATGAAGAAATCGTGGCCCGTGGGCACCGCCACCACGTGCAGGTTCATCTGGCGCAAGAAGAGCTTGCTACCGCCGGTCTGGCCCAGCAGCTCGGGCTGCCCGCTGACGCGCCGGTTTTCCACACGCTGATTGTTCATTTTGAAAATAGTGTGCCCCTGCAGTGTGAAGACCGCTACGTCAATCCCGCGTGTGCGCCCGACTATCTGAAAGCCGATTTCACGCAGATCACACCCACCCACTACCTGCTGTCAGTGGCGCCGCTGTGGGAGGCTCAATACTCAATTGAAGCCGGTCCACCCAGCGCGCAAGAGGCCGGGTTGCTCGGCATTGGCCCCACGGACCCGTGCCTGATCATCGTGCGCCGTACCATCAATCGGGACGTTCCCATCACGCTGGCGCGGCTGGTTCACCCAGGTTCGCGGTATCAGATTCACGGGCAATTCAAGCCATGACGCTCACCATCGTCCACGCGCCAACCATTACACCCCAACCCTGGCGCAATGGCGGCGGTCAAACGCGTGAGCTGTTGACCTGGCCCGTTGGCCCCGACTGGCTGGTGCGCATCAGCCGGGCAGACATTGAAGCCGATGGCCCGTTTTCCACATTCCCCGGTGTGGAGCGCTGGTTCACGGTACTGGAAGGCGCTGGTGTTGCGCTGCAATTTGCAGAGGAAGAGCGATTTTTGAAATCCGGCGACGCGCCTCTGGTTTTTGATGGTGCCGCTGCACCAGGGTGCCATTTGCTCAAAGGCCCCACGCAAGACCTGAATTTGATGATACGGCAAGGTAGCGGCGCGATGCAACCTGTTCAGACCCATACAGCCTGGTCCGGCCCGTTTTCTGCGCGCGGCCTTTACACATTGAGCGCGGGCGAATGGCAAGCTGGCGGGCAGTCCCGAACACTGTCCACCCACACCCTGCTGTGGGTTGCGGACGGCAATGCAAACGAATGGACGTTCCGGCCTGCCAGCACCAAGCACCCGTTACGCGCCTGGTGGCTTGGTTATACCCCCGCCCAAAGTGTTGCGGTTTAGGAGGACTACGCACATGACCGATCTAACCCTCTGGCGCCACACGCGTCTGGCCACGCTGTCCGGCAAAGCGCCTTGGGGTCTGATTGAAGACGGAGCGTTGCTGGTCAAAGGCGATCGGCTGGTTTGGGTAGGGGCGGACACTGATCTTCCCGCCGATCTGCGATCTCAAATCACCAACACCCACAACCTGGGCGGCGCATTGGTGACACCCGGCCTAGTGGACTGTCACACCCATCTCGTATACGGCGGTCTGCGCGCGGCGGAGTTTGAAATGCGTCTGCAGGGCGCCAGCTACGAAGACATTGCCCTCGCGGGTGGTGGCATTCGGTCCACCGTCGCCGCCACCCGCGCCGCCAGCGACGACGCGCTGCTGTCGTCAGCCCGCAAGCGCGCTCGCACGCTGATGGCTGAGGGCGTGACCACGCTGGAGATCAAGTCAGGTTATGGCCTGACGCAGAAAGACGAAGCGCGCTGTCTGGCTGTAGCTAGGCAGCTAGGAGCCGAGGTAGCCCTGACCGTGCGCACCACCTACCTGGGCGCACACGCAGTGCCACCGGAGTTTCAAGGTCGGGCAGACGACTACATCGACGCCGTATGCAGCTGGATGCCCGCTCTCCAGGCCCGCGGCTTGATCGACGCCGTTGATGCCTTTTGTGAAAACATCGGCTTCAGCCAAGCGCAAACCCGTCGCGTGTTTGACGCCGCCAAAGCCTCGGGGCTACCCGTCAAATTACACGCCGAGCAACTCAGCGATCAAGGCGGCGCAGCACTGGCTGCCGAATATGGCGCATTGTCTTGCGACCATTTGGAATACCTCAGCGACAGCGGCGTGCACGCCATGCAGTCCGCAGGAACGGTGGCGGTGCTATTACCCGGTGCCTATTACTTTTTACGGGAAACCAGACTGCCCCCCATTACCGCGCTGCGTGGCAGCGGCGTCCCCATTGCACTGGCGTCTGATCACAACCCCGGCTCGTCGCCGGGCCTGTCATTGCTGCTGATGATCAACATGGCCTGCACGCTGTTTCGCATGACACCAGAAGAAGCGGTGCGTGGCGTTACGGTCAATGGCGCTCGGGCGCTGGGATTGGCCGATCGGGGCACGCTGGTGGCCGGGCAACGCGCAGATTTTTGCGTGTGGGACCTGGAACACCCCAACGAACTGGCCTACTGGTTTGGCCAAAACCCCTGCCGCCGCGTGGTGGTGGCAGGCCAGGAGCGCACATGAGCGACACCCTCTTTACCCTGCACCGCGGAAACGTGCCGCTGCTGGTCAGCCTGCCGCATGTCGGCACCGCCATTCCGC
>Ga0116157_10006375_pt1 | contig 10676 bp, 10 predicted proteins | sample AD_UKC048_MetaG_FD_89882 | JGI IMG/M metagenome (GOLD analysis project Ga0116157, IMG submission 89882) | Active sludge microbial communities of municipal wastewater-treating anaerobic digesters from USA - AD_UKC048_MetaG | ecosystem: Engineered > Bioreactor > Anaerobic > Digestate | place: USA... | reverse complement strand
GAATCACACCGGGAATGTGGCCCATACCACCGAGCACCACCATCGCGAGAATCATCACCGACTCAAGCAATCCGAACGACTCGGGGCTCACAAAGCCCTGCATCGACGCGAACAGTCCGCCGGCCAAACCGCCGGTGAGCGCGCCAAACGCAAAAGCCGCAAGCTTGATGTTTCGCGTGTTGATGCCCATCGCTTTCGCAGCGATTTCGTCTTCGCGCAACGCCTGCCATGCGCGACCCAAGCGCGAATGTTGCAAACGAGAAACGCCGATCACGGAGAGCACGGTGAGCGCTAGGAACACAAAGTAATAAAGCTGCAAACCGCTGACGGGTAATCCGAAAATATTTAAACCATCGGTGAGCTTAAAGCCGAAGAACGTGAGCGGATCAATGCCGGTCAAACCGCGCGGACCGTTGGTGATGTTGTACGTCGTATCCGACCACGGCAGGCCCACTTTGTCAAAGTTGTTCATCAAGATACGAACAATTTCGCCGAAGCCGAGCGTCACAATCGCGAGGTAATCACCGCGAAGTTTGAGCACCGGCGTACCGAGCATCAGCCCCGCCAGCGCCGCCAAAAACGCGCCGAGCGGCAACAAAATCCAGAACGGCAAATGGATATTGAAATGCGGCGACGCCAACAGCGACCACGTATACGCGCCGACCGCGTAGAACGCGACGTAGCCTAAGTCCAAGAGACCGGCGACGCCGACCACGACGTTCAATCCAAGCGCCAACATCACGTAGAGCAACGTGACATTAAGGATGCGCACCCAAGCTTGGCCGAGCGCGCCCGCCGCGAACGGCAGGATCACGAGAAACACGCCGAGCACTACGAGCGCGATGATTTGTTTTTTCTTGTCTTGCATTAGGTTCGCCATGATTACGCCCTCTCCGCAACACGCTCGCCGATCAGCCCTTGCGGACGGAATATCAACACGAGCACGAGCACCACAAACGCGAAGATGTCTTTGTAATCGCCGCGCACGAAGATCAGGCCCACGTTTTCAACGAGGCCAAGAATCAAGCCGCCCACCATCGCGCCCCACAAGTTGCCGATACCGCCCATCACCGCAGCGGTGAAGGCCTTCAGGCCGAGCATGAAGCCCATGTAGTAATGCGCCTGACCGTAGTTCGACGCGACCATCACGCCGGCAATCGCGCCAAGACCGGAGCCAATCGCGAAGGTGATCGCGATGATTTTGTTGATGTCGATGCCCATCAAACCCGCGACTTTTTGGTTCTCAGCAGTGGCGCGCATCGCGGTGCCGATCTTGGTGTTGTGCACCAACCAGAGGAGGCCGCTCATCAATGCAACCGACGCAATCAGGATAACGATTTCGTTCATCGTGACAGTGACGGGTCCGAGCGTGATCGGCGTTTTATCGATCAGTTCTGGGAACGAGAAGTAGTTGCGGCCAAACACCAAAATGGCGACCTGTTGCAACAAGATCGACACGCCGATGGCCGTGATCAACGGCGCTAATCGCGGCGCGTTTCGCAGCGGTCGGTACGCAATGCGCTCCACCAGCACCCCGACAATGGCGCAGACCACCATCGCGATCAGAATCGAAATCAGCAGCGCCAAAACAGACGGCACGCCAGCCGCGAGCAGCCATTTCGCTACGACCAGCGCCGTCAGGCCGCCGATCATCACGATCTCGCCGTGCGCAAAGTTAATCAGTTGCAAGATGCCGTAGACCATCGTGTAGCCCAGTGCAACCAACGCGTACACGCTGCCTACGACTAGACCATTGACGATTTGCTGTAGCAATACGTCTATTGACATGAAGAAATTCCCCGCTTGAAGTGTCATCGTTGAGTGTGGCGCGGCTCCCTCCCAGAAATCCGCGCTGCACGAATGGGCTCAATTCTGCCCTGATTCAGTGCCGCAGGTCATGCCGATTCGGTTCGGGCTCAGGCCTGCCCTGCAAGATGCAGGAGTTGTGCCATTGGGCGACGCAGTATCAATCGAGTCTGATCCCCAGCACGCGCTGCGCATCTTCAAGTAGCGTTGCAACCACGCGGGTCAACTCGGTCACTTGCGACAACTCAACTTCCATAAACCCCTCGTACTCAGCCAAGTTTCGGGCGCGATGCGCAGCGTCGAGGAGCCGCCAACGCTCTGCGGGCCACCCGAGCGTATGCGTAAGCGACTGAAACACGATGTAGCGGTTTTCGCTGCGATAACCGTGGTGCCGCAGGGCTGCGAGCCCGGCCGAATGTCCCGCCGCGTAAGCCGACAGATAGCGGCCTTCAACCGACACAGACGTTTGCTGCGCATCCGCGAGATGCGTTTGTGCCATGCGAAGTAAACGCCGGATTTCGGTCTCATTGGGCGGTTCGGCTGCGAGCTGCCGAATCTTGACGAGGTTATCTAGCGCCGCAATGCTCACGACAACCGCCCCGCCACCACGTCATAAGGCTGCGCAAGCACTCGATTGACAAACGAATCGGGCTGCGCACGGCGCGTGGCAAATTCAGCCGCGGTGTAGACGGTGGGATTGATGACGCGCGACAAACGATCCTGCGTCGCCGCGAGCGCAGCCATCACATCTGCAAACAACAGCGTGTCGGAAACGATCATCACGTCGACGTCGCTACTGGCGTGCTCGCTGCGTTTGGCAATCGATCCAAAAACCGCCGCGAACTCGATTCGTTCGGCGAGTGGAAGCAACGCCTCGGTGATCGCAGGCACCACCCCCAGCGTCTTTTGCACCAAAGACGTTAGTTCCGCAAACACCGGGCTCGACGGATTCGCCTGCACGCGGCGCACGTTCCCGATGCGCTCATCGGTCACCAAACCCGCGTCAAATAAACGCCCGACTTCGCGCTGCACCGACGCGCTGCCCAACCCCGTCAATCGCATCAACTCATTCAAGTGAAACGCGCGCGCAGGCATCCCAAAAATCCATTCGATGATTTTTGATTGGGCTGGCGCGAACAGTGCACAGGCTAGCGACATGCGCTAAATATTAGCATGATCGTGCTATTTTTCGTCTAACTTTTGTGGCTCGTAGCGTGCGCCACTCGCTAAAGACAACGCTAGTCCCAGAACCGCAACGTGCTACGATTGCTGAGACATTTTACGAAATAAATATCATGACATCCGTGGCTTTATCCCCCAAATTCCAAGTCGTCATACCAAGGGACGTTCGCAAAGCGCTGAACCTCGTGGCGGGACAACGCCTTGAGGCGCGCGTCGTAGGCGATCACGTCGAGCTGGTGCCCGAGCTGCCAATCTCCGCCATTCGTGGCATGTGTCGTGGCATCGATACTGACGTACTGAATGACGCTGAGGACGGCGACGACGCGGGTCGCACCGCATGAACGTCGTCGATTCGTGCGGCTGGCTGGAATACATCGCGGATGGTCACAATGCCTCGTTTTTTGAGCCGGCGCTCACCGATTTGCCGAAGCTAATCGTGCCGTCGATCACCATTTACGAGGTCTACAAACGTGTGCTGGTCCAAAGCGGTCAAACCTACGCAGACCGAGCAATCAACGCGATGAGCCGTGGACATATCGTCGCTCTCGACGCCGACAATCTACGTCTCGCCGCCATCGCTTCGGTGCGCTACAAGTTCGCGATGGCTGACGCGATCATCTGGCAAACCGCGCAATTGCATCAGGCGCTACTTTTTACTCAAGACGCGGATTTGATGGATGCGCCGGGAGTCCAATATCGCGCTAAAGTTGCGGCTTAAGTTAAATCAGCGATTCCTCTTGATCGTGAACTCGTTCCACCTACTAAACTCTGTGCGTGATGGCGAGTAGGCATGCGGAGCGTGTTAGCTCAAAGGTTGCGACGTTGACGTGCTACATGTGTGACGAACCAGCCACGTCCATGGAACATGCTCCGCCAAAGTGCATTTTTCCTGAGCGCAAAGATGTCAGCGAAGACGCTGACTACCGTAAGAGCCTCATCACGGTTCCGGCTTGCGACGAACACAATCGGAAAAAGTCTGGCGATGACGAATTGATGCTCTATGTTCTCGCCCTGTCCATTACATCGGGTGATGTAGCCGAAATTCAGCTGAAGACCAAGATTGAACGTGCGGTGCATAGAAATCCATCCTTGATGAGGTGGATCAGCAAATGTTGTGTACCCATTTCAATTCATGCGCGTACTGCGGGGACCATGGAGGAGGGATTGGCGATACAAATTGATATGAGCCGTTTTGACCGCGCCGTAAAGCACACGGCGCGCGCGTTGTACTTTCACGACACAGGACGCAAGTTTTTAGGGCCAATTCAAGTTAGAACCCCGTTTGCGCCCTTTGCGCGTGACGTCAAGCAAAACGACGAAATTCTGAGGGCAGCCTTTAATGCAGAGCAGTTTTTCTTCACGCATCCAGCGAGAGGAGAGAATCCGGAAGTGTTCAGTTACAAGCGATGTGAGAGTGAACGCTCCTGCATCATGCTGCTTACGTTTTACGAAGATACGAAAGTCCTCGTGCGGTTGGACAAACACTCGGTGGCGAGCGAAAAGATGGGCGGCGTAAATTAGCTCGCCAGATTCGCCAGCGCGTCCGCTGCGTCGTTGTCACCTTGACTGGCCGCTCGCCGTAACCAGTATCGCGCGAGGTCTGTGTTTCGCGGCAATGAAACACCTCGTTCGTATAAGCCACCAAGCGCAAATTGCGCGGCCGAGTGGCCACCTTCCGCGGCCTTGCGCAAATATTCGATAGATGTATTCGTATCCGCAGGCACGCCCGTGCCTTCAGCGTATCTCTTGGCTAACCGCATTTGAGCCTCCGCAAGTCCTTGATCAGCTGCTTGCTTTAGCCACAGCACAGCCAACTCCAAATTCATTTGGACGCCCTGACCCCGCTCGTACATACCAGCAAGATTCATTCGACCTTCCGCCGAACCGTGATCTGCAGCTGCTTGATACTGAGATGCCGCTTTGACATAGTCGCGGCCAACCCCTATGCCATGGAAGTAGCACGAACCAAGATTGCTTTGGGCCAGCGCAGAACCCAACTCGGCGGCTCTGGTGAACATCCGCACCGCTCTTGGCAGATCAATTTGCGCGCTGGAGCTTGAGGAAAAGATGAGGCCCAAATTCACCAGGGCGTCAACATTATTTTGCTCGGCAGACTTTTCATACCAATACACTGCTAGACCGCTATTTTGCTCAACACCATTCCCGACTTCGTAACACAAGCCGAGGTTAAATTGAGCGATGGCCGAACCAAGTCTCGCAGCTTGACGATAAAGCGCGACGGCTTGTGATTTGTCCTGCTCCACTCCCTGACCTTCCATAAAGCTAGAGCCGAGCTCACAGATGGCGAGCGGCTCGCCTTGTTTTGCAGCCTCTCGCAACCAAGCAAACGCCCTTCGGTAATCTTTCTGTACTTTGATGCCTTCTTTCAAACGAAGGCCGAGGGTCAATTGAGCCCGAACATCGCCTTGCAGGCCAGCTTTTGTGTACCAGCTAGTTGCTTGTGGAAAATTCTGTTCCACTCCGTTACCCGCGTCTAGATTAGTTGCAAGAGCAAATTGTGCGGGCGCGAATCCTTGTAGCGCTGATTTTGTGTACCAAGCGAACGCCGCGCACGGGTCAGCATCGACACTTCGCCCGAAGGCGTACATGGTTGCAAGGTTGTATTGTGCTTCCATATGCCCCAAAAGTGCGGCCCGGTGGAAATGCTTAAGCGCAGAAGCGTCATTCTGAGCGACTCCGCTTCCAACGAAATATGACGCACCGAGTTGGTTGAGTTGTGCAGCGTCGTCCATTGTGTGTTCATCCATACGTGCTAACCCGCCCTCGCCGACTTACCAACATTTTTTCCGAAAAGCCCATGCAAAGCTTAGCGCAGCACAGCGTACTGTCGCGAGGTGCCAGATCGTCGCGCCTGTCCGGTTGGCTAGGCGCGCCATGCCACTTCCAACGGTAGCCACCTGAATCCATCATAAGAACCAATTGCCTCGCTGCTACACAGTATCGCCCACCACCGCAGTGCAGACTAGCTCACCACGGTTCCGTGGGCACGGGGGCCCACGGCTCGGCTTTTTAGACCTAATGACCGCCTGGCGGTGGTTACAGCGCAACAAAGCCACAAGTCAACAATAGACTAAATATCCCGCTAGCGACCCCCTGGCAGTCGCTGGCGCATAAAAGCCATTAAACAGCGATCACGAACTCAATCTCGCACGCGGCCTCATGTGCGCTCGCAACCCCGCACACGCGCACACAGGCGCAACCGCTAGCCGCCGTTCACGCGACCACGCAGGTTTGCGAGCAGTTCATCCGCGACCACCGCCGGGTCGTACACGCGTGTTGCGTGCGCTCGGGCGCGTTGCGCAATCGCTTCGCATTCGCCGTCGTTGTCGCGGCACCATTGCAGCTTTTCCGCTAGGTCGGCGCAGTCATTTTCGACCGGGACGAAGTGCTCCCACGGTTGGAACGAGCGCGAGAAGAAGCTCTCCCACGGCGACGCGACGGAGAGAACCGCAGAACCGCTCATCATTTTCCAGGCCCACGCGTCCCAGGTTCGCGCGAAACCGTCGACGTCGGCGATGAATTTGTGCGTCATTTGATCTGCGCGCGAAAACTGCTTGCCGAGGTAAACGTCTACATCGAGCTTTTGTTCGGCGGCGACGTTGCGAAACTGTCTTCGCGGGTGCAGCGTCGTGTCCGTCGGCATCGAGAAAAAATTGGCACGTTCGCCGTGGTCGCCACACGCGAGCACGGCACGGGATTTGCGCTCGGCCCACGGCAATGAGGCGCGTGAAACTTCTGCGAAAAGCGGTTGATAAAAGTTCTGCATGAAGTAGTGCGCGTCCGGGAAGAGCAACGCGCTCGGGTCGCCGTGGTGCGCGCCGTAACAGGCGATCCAGTCGCGCGTCGGGCTTAGTCGAGGCAGCGCGCCGGGCTCGCCGCTCCATTCTGGCCACGCCGTCATGTCCGCCGCATCGACCCAACGATAGTTCGTCGAGTACGGCACGCGTTCGCGCCATCCGTCGTAAAAGCAAAAGAAAAACCAAACACTTTCACCGTCCAGCCGCGCCAAAACCTTCGACGACAGAAAATCTAAATGTTGCCTCGTGATACGCGCATGGAATGCTGCCGCGTGCGAAGACGCATGTGCCGAACGCAGCGAATCGGGCGCGCAATACCACTGGTTAGCAGTGCGCGACCAACCGAGCAGACACACGTTTTGCGGGACGCTGTTCACAGCGCATGAGAACCTCTTTTCAAAGTCCTCGATGCTGATGAACTCAACAAAGTTCGCCCGCTTCGGCGGTGCGCCGATGGTCAGCGTTGTCTTCTGTGCCCATCCGAATTGATAGCCGCTCACGGTTATTGGCCCGACTCAGCGCGCTGTGCGCTTTGCAATTCGGCCTTGAAGTACTCAACCGTCGCGGTGAGGCCGGTTACCAGATCAACACGCGGCTCCCACCCGATAAGCGACCGCGCCAGCGTGATGTCGGGCTGGCGTTGGCGCGGATCATCCGTCGGCAGCGGTTTCATCGAGAGGCTGCTGCCCGCGCCGACAATGCCGACGATGGCTTCCGCGAGATCGAGCATGGTCATCTCGCGCGTGTTGCCAATATTCATCGGGCCGGTGTGGGCGTCTTGCTCCATGAAGTCGACCAAGCCGCGCACCAGATCACCGACGTAACAAAACGAGCGCGTCTGCTGCCCGTCGCCAAAGACGGTCATCGGTTCGCCGCGCAGCGCCTGCAGGATGAACGCGGGCACGACTCGACCGTCGTCGGACTGCATGCGCGGGCCGTACGTGTTGAAAATTCGCACAACGCGAATCGCGGTTTTGTGTTGTCGGTGGTAATCAAAGAAGAGCGTCTCGGCGCAGCGCTTGCCTTCGTCGTAACACGCACGCGGCCCGATGGGGTTGGTGTTGCCCCAGTAGCTTTCCGGCTGTGGATGCACCAGCGGGTCGCCGTAGACCTCGGACGTGGACGCCTGAAGAATGCGCGCGCCAACGCGCGTCGCGAGGTCGAGCATGTTGATCGCGCCGTGCACATTGCTGCGAATCGTTTCCACCGGATAACGCTGGTAATGCACAGGCGAAGCTGGACACGCAAGGTTGTAAATCCGATCCACTTCGACCGACAGCGGTAACGTGATGTCGTGCCGCATCGCCTCGAAACGCGGGTGCGACAGCAGATGCTGAATGTTGCTGCGCCGACCCGTGAAGTAGTTGTCCACGCAGAGCACTTCGTGACCCTGCGCAATCAGGTAATCGCACAGGTGTGAACCAATGAATCCGGCGCCACCGGTGACGAGGACGCGCCGCCGAACGAATCGGCTGGGTTGCGCGGCGTGGGCGACGATGGCTGGCGATTCGTTATTCATGGGGTCTGCATTTTGTCGGTGCGTGAAACCCATGAATAGTAGGCGACGATTGATTGCCAGTGTTTGGTAGGCGACGACTTGGCGTCGCTCGGTGCAACCGCGAAGCGCGGCCGAGTCCGCGCTTACAACTAACGTTGGACGAAAACGGCTTTCATGAATCGTAGTGGGTGATTTGGCAACTCTTTTGACGGGTAGGCGACGACTTGGCGTCGCTCGGTGCAACCGGGAAGCGCGGCCGAGTCCGCGCCTACAAATCGGCATCAACGCAAACGGGCTTTGCGAGGCGCGATTGAGTCTCTTACTCGTACTACGACGTCAGCAGCGTCACATTGCCACCCGCAGCCACAGTATTGATCGTGATGGTCTGTTCGCCAATGAAGCGCGGTAGGTAAAACGGCCCGCCTGCCTTGGGCCCCGTGCCGCTCAAACGTTCGCCGCCGAAAGGTTGTACGCCCACGACTGCGCCGATGATGTTTCGATTGATGTAGACGTTGCCGACGTGGCTTTGCTGCGCGAGCGCCTCGGCGCGGCTGTCGATGCGCGTTTGAATGCCTAGCGTGAGCCCAAAACCAAGCGCATTGATTTGGTCGATCACCGCGCTCGGGTCACCCGACCAGCGCACGATTTGCAGTACGGGGCCGAAGATTTCTTGCTTTGCGTCGGCAATCGAAGCTACTTCAAATATGTGCGGGCCGATGGTGTGGCGGGTCTCGTCAACGTAACCGACTGTAGGAGCGGCTGTGCCGCGACCCAACTCGGACGCCATCGGTCGCGGCATAGCCGCTCCTACATGCGTCGACAGTCGCTCGACGCATGCCTTGATGCCCGCAAACGCGTCGCCGTCGATCAACGGGCCCACGTCGGTGACGAGAAGGGCGGTGTCGCCCACCGTTAATTCCTTCATCGCGCCATGCAACATTTCGACAATGTTGTCCGCGATTTCTTCGTGCACACACAACAGCCGGAGTGCCGAGCAGCGCTGGCCCGCCGAGCGGAACGCCGACTGCACGACAGCGTCGACAACGTGCTCCGGCAGCGCAGTGCTGTCGACGAGCATGGCGTTGATCCCGCCGGTTTCGGCGATGAGCGGCACGATGGGGCCGTCTTTGTTGGCGAGGCTGCGCTGAATGATTTTGGCGACTTGTGTGGAGCCGGTGAACACCACGCCCGCGACACGCGGATGCGCCACGAGCGCCGCACCAACGGTTTCACCGAGACCGTTGATGCCATGCAATGCGTCGCTCGGAATGCCTGCTGCGTGCAGCAACTTGATCGCTTCGAGCGCGACGACAGGTGTCTGTTCGGCGGGTTTGGCGACGACGGCGTTGCCGGTAACGAGCGCGGCGGCGACTTGGCCCATGAAAATCGCTAACGGGAAATTCCACGGACTGATGCACACCCACACGCCGCGTCCGCGTGGGTAGAGCGTATTGCGCTCGCCTGTAGGTCCGGGCAGTGCGATGGGCGCGCACACGTGCTCAGCCTCATCCGCGTAATAGCGCAAGAAATCTATCGCTTCGCGCACTTCGGAGACGGCGTCGCCCCAGGTTTTGAAGGCTTCTTTTACGAGCAGCGCGCAAAAGTGCGGCATGTCGGCTTGCAACGCGTCTGCCGCGCGACGCAGTGCGGCGGCGCGCTCAGCAACGGGCGCGTCGCGCCATGTGGTGAATGCGGCGTGCGCGGCATGCATGGCGGCGTTGGCTTGGTCGATGCTTACATCGGCGGGGCGCGATACGACTACGCCGCTCAACGCGGCAAGCAGCGGCGCACGCATGCTCGCCACCGTCAGGTCAACGCCCGCACTGTTCAGGCGCGGCGCGAGGATGTCTTGCGGTAGCGGAAACTGGCGCGCCTCGGTTGCGTAGAGTGGCGAGGAGAGCAAAGTTTCAACGGGTACGTCATCGTCGGCGAGTTGATGTACGAACGAAGAATTCGCTCCGTTCTCCAGCAGGCGCCGCACAAGGTACGCGAGCAAATCGCTGTGTGATCCAACGGGCGCGTAGACGCGCAAGGTTTGCTGTGGCGAGGTGCTGAGCAATTCGCGGTACACGCCGCTGCCCATGCCGTGCAATCTTTGCAATTCGAACGGCGCATCGAAGCGCTTGCCCATCTGCATGATCGCGGCGATGGTGCCTGCGTTGTGCGTCGCAAATTGCGGGAAGAACACGTCCTTTTGTTGCAGTAGCGACGCCGCGCACGCGAGGTAGCTCGAATCCGAGTGGTGCTTATGCGTGAACACCGGGTAGGCGGGCATTCCCATTTCTTGCGCACGCTTGATTTCGCTGTCCCAATACGCGCCTTTCACGAGGCGGCACATGAGGCGCACGCCGTGTTGCCGCGCGAGCGCGCCG
>Ga0116157_10006373_pt1 | contig 10677 bp, 7 predicted proteins | sample AD_UKC048_MetaG_FD_89882 | JGI IMG/M metagenome (GOLD analysis project Ga0116157, IMG submission 89882) | Active sludge microbial communities of municipal wastewater-treating anaerobic digesters from USA - AD_UKC048_MetaG | ecosystem: Engineered > Bioreactor > Anaerobic > Digestate | place: USA... | reverse complement strand
TTTCCTTCATCTAAAATGACATAAGCGGTCGCTCTTGGGGACAAGAACCATTTCCTTAAAAAGTCGCCATTATCGTACCCTTCTGGACCATCATCTTTATTTAGATGTATTCTTGAATCTTCATTAAAAGCTTCTTTCATAATTGGAGAAAGAACATCAATATCGGATGAGGTAAATTTTCTTAGTTTTAGCATAATGACCTTCTTTCTAAAATTTGATTCTAAATCACTGAACACTATCGCTCAATATAAAGTTAGAGGTGTTATTTAAACCCTTGTTCTTAGCGGCATATTTTTTAGGCGTAGTTCCAACAATTTTTCTAAATATTTGAATGAAATAATTGTAATCGGAGAAGCCGCATTCACTAGCGACATCATCGAGACTGATATCAGGGTTTTTAATTAAGAGTGATTTTGCCTTTTCAATGCGAATATTTCGGATGTGCTGATGAATACCACATTCAAAAAAATCTTGTGATATTTGACAAAGACAATAACTAAGTTGTTCTTCTGTTATTATTTTCTTCTTTCAAATGGCAAGCATCAAAAGCCAATCGGTTCTTTGCCAAGATAAATCGCTTCTAGATAAGCTAAATTATGGTGAAGATGTGTTTCTGCAAAGGAGCACGTGCAATTTTTGATTCTCAATTCAAATTTATGGCTTCTTGCTTAGAATTATCAAATTTTTTGGTTTCTTTTCGGATGTCTGAAGGAGATTTTTTGGTTTTCTTTTTCAAAAATGCAGAAAACTGATAATAAGTGGAAAAGCCACATCCATCAGATATCTCTACTAAAGACACTCTAGAGTTTTTTAACAAATAAATCGCGTGTTTAAGTTTCGCATTTAAAATGTATTGTTTTGGTGATAAGCCAGTTTCTAAAGTGAAAAGTGTTCTAAATCTAGATAATGAGTATCCTGACATGTCTGCTAAATCCTCAATTTTCAAAGGGGAGCTAACATTTTGATTTAGATAGCTAACAACGAAATTAATGGACTTGTTTTTATTTTCGGTAATTTCACTTCTGTATAGTCTAACCAACAGGTAGGATAGCATGGCATTGATCATCTCTTCATACTGGTATTTCTTTTCTCTAAATTCTTTAGCGATATCTCTGATAGTTTGTGCGATACCATCTTGATCACCATCGTATTTCTTTAAAGTAAATCTATCTAATGAGTTTTCTTTGGAATCTAATTCAAAGCCAATCGCGATTATTTCCTGGTCATCGAGATGTATTTCATCGTGGAGAATATGAGGTGGCATGATGATAAATTGGTCTTTGGTAAGCAAAATTGATTCGGTGGAATTATTAAAAGCCAAATCAAAAACAAACTCTTCATCTCTCTTATCAACAATTGGCAAAATTTGATAATTTACTTTTGCACTTGAATTGGAAATAAGAATTATTTCATAGCAGGAATGCATATGTTCATGAACTTTGCTTCCCTTCTTAAAAGTATTGTCGACAATGTATTTAATCATTTTCTTCTAAATAAATGATGAGCGATTTTCATAAAAATGTAAACGATTTTATTATTCCCAATAGTTACCAATTGATACATAATGTCTCTATGAATAGTATCGAGCGTTTTCGTCAAGACCACTCATCTAAATTCAAATTTAAGAATCTGCTAAGCAATAAGGCTCAACTCATTTTTTTGATATCTTTAGGTGTATTGTTCTTATTTGTCTTTTCATATGTTCCTCTTTTTGGACTGCTACTCGCCTTTAAAGATGGAGATAACAAAATCAATGTCTTTAATACCCTATTCAATGGCGAATGGGTTGGATTTCAAAACTTTTCCAATGTCTTCCAAGATTATAATTTCCCCGATGTATTGAAAAACACCGTTTGTCTTAACACCTTGATGCTATTTATTAACTTTCCTGCTCCTATTCTTTTTGCTTTGTTTCTCAATGAAATTAAACATAAAAAATTGCGCACTGTCCTATTAAATATTTGTATCTTCCCCACATTCATCTCCTGGATGACGTTTGGCGGAATATTTTTATCTTTGTTAGATACAAATACGGGGATGCTCAATCCGATATTAAACTTTTTTCATATTGGCGATCCCGCTAATCCAATAAATTTTGGGGAACCACAATATTTCTGGGCTACGATTATTATCACTTCATTGATTAAAGGGACAGGATGGGGCTCCATCATCTATTCAGCGGCGATAACTAATATTAATCCTGAGATATATGAAGCCGCCGAAATCGATGGCGCTGGGCGCTTTAGAGTGATGCTGAAAATCACCTTGCCAGCGATGCTACCTACCATCACGGTCTTTTTCCTCCTATCCATTGGAGGTTTATTAGGCAATAACTTTGAACAGTTCTATGTCTTCCAAAACGCCATTAATAAGTCTACGGGTGAAGTCTTAGCAACTTATAGCTTCACACAAGGTATTTCTTATAAACGTTATTCATTTACCACTGCTTTAGGTATCATTCAATCTTTTGTTTCGTTATTTCTCCTCTTAGGCGCGAATGCGATATCAAAGAAGATAACTGGGAAAGGAGTGTATTAATCCATGATTAAATCATCATTGTCCTATGCGCTGCCTTCCAAGAAGCCCAAGAAAGTTTGGAATTCTCGCTTCTCGTGGAGCGATATTCCCATTTATCTCTGCTTTATCGTCTTTGCCCTCATCACTATCTATCCATTCTGGTATGTCCTCGTCGGCTCTTTCAATACCGGATCGGATTATCTAAAAGGTGGTATCTTCATTTGGCCACGTGAATTCACTTTTGCCAACTTTGAATATGTATTATTAGACCTACGCTTATATAAAGCATTCGGAGTTACGATTGCGAGAACAATATTAACAACTTCATTAAGCACCGTCTTTACCGCGATGATCGCTTATTCGATGTCGATTCATGGAACACCAGGAAGAAGGATTGCTTATTGGATAAATATCTTCACGATGTTCTTCGGCGGAGGTCTCATTCCTTATTTTCTCTTATTAGTCAATCTAGGCTTTTATAACTCCTTTTTTGTCTATGTTATTCCAGGCATGTATTCCGTTTTCAATATGTTGATATTCTCAAATTTCTTCTCTGGTATATCAAAGGATTATCGCGAGAGCGCTCTGATTGACGGAGCTAGCGAGTTCACAATCATCTTTAGAATCTATTTCCCACTTTCAAAAGCGGTATTTGCCACTGTTGCACTATGGACCGCGGTCGGATGCTGGAACTCATATTACGACACGATGCTATATACCTCTGATGCAAGCTTATGGACGCTTCAATATTACTTAATGACAATCGTCAAACAACTCAATCTCCCCCCAGAAATCATGGGCGGAAGAACCTTTGGGGATGAAATATCCGCTCAAACAGTGAGCAACGCCGCCATTATTATCTCGAGCGTAATTATTCTTTGCTTTTACCCATTAATTAGCAAGACCTTTAGAAAGGGTCAAATGATGGGTGCCATTAAATAGGAGGTTTTTTATGAAAAGAAAAACAACAACATTGCTATCCCTTCCTTTGCTCGGAATTGTCTTATCTGCTTGCAGTGGAGGAGCACCATCCAATCTTTTCTATCCCGATTGCGGATACGCTGATGAAAATAGCGATTCTTGGACCCAAATCGAAGAAGGAGATGGCGATGTCTCCATCAAATGGTTTGTCAACATGTCCTCATGGGGTACCGCCGCAACAGCGAATACCAAAGTGGGCAGAAAAATCTATGAAAAGACTGGAGTTAAAATCAGTTTTGTCACCCCAATAAGCGATGATGGTTCGCAGTTATCCACCATGATATCCTCTGGCAAGCTTCCAGATGTCATAACACTATCAGCCGGGAGCGATATTCGTATCCAATTAGGAGAGGAAAATTACACCTATCCAATTGAAACATTAGCTGAAAAGTATGCTCCATCTCTATTACCTAGATTGTCCAGCGATGTAAAATCATATTTCAAACAGAGCGATGGCAAGATTCATGGTCTTCCTAATCACTTCTATACCCAAGATGATTTAGCGGCCTACCAAGAGCAGGAAGGGCGTAACTTGATGTCCAACGGTTCTTTTGTTGTTCGCAAGGACTATATCGAATCCTATATGCAAGCCAACCCCACCGCCACACCAACCACTCCAAGTGGCTTCAAAGCGATGGCTCAATGGGTTAAACAACATTATTCTCTAAGCAATAGCAATCCCACTGTCATGCTAGATCATTTCTCATCGACAGGAAGTAACGCCATTTTATGGCTCCAAGAATACTTTAATGCTGCTCCCGAAGATACATCTGGCAATCTGACCAATATATATGAACAATCTAGAAACAAAGAACTATATTTATGGCTCAACGATTTATATCGTTCTAATCTCATTTCTTCCACTAACTTGACAGCCGGCGAAGGTGCCTTGGGCTCTTATATCGCCCGTGGTATGCCTTTAGCCTTTGTTGGTTCATCTCAACTCTATGTCGAATATTTCAAACAAGCTTATCAAAGCGGTATTGAATATGTCCCCCTCGCCTTTACCAATGAGCAGGGCGAAGTTCCCCTACTTCGCTCTCTCGCTGGCAATGGATGGCTTCATTCGATGATCACTAACAAGTGTTCACGCCCAGACCGAGTCATCAAGCTTTTTGACTATCTCTGGAGTGAGGAAGGGCAATCCTTATTCTATGGTTTAAAAGATGAAGACTTCTCGTACACTGTTGAACCCGGTGAGCAAGCGGAAAAGGTCATCGGTGGCGAAACCAAAAATGTCACCTTTAAATATGGTTTGATCCAATATTCTGACCAAGCTTGGACCGACATTAAAAATGAAAACACGGGAAATTATGGATTTGGTTATTCCAATATCTTAGTCAATCCAATGTATCCAAGATTAACTGCTCAAAAAGGCGAAGTCTTAAATACTTTTTCTGATTATATTGGCTATAACTTAAAAGCCGCGATGGCGGACTACACCTATACTCATAATGCTTTTGAATATACTAGAGATGCCACTAAGAAAAACTTCACTGACATCATCAATAAGAGCAACAACATCACGAACTTATGGGGACTATATACACCACGTGTTATATCCGCGACTAGTGAAGAACAAGCTGAAAACATCTATGACTCAACTGTCAATCAAATGAAATCGATGGGCAGCAAGGATGTTTTGGCCTTCGATAATGTTGAATTCCAAGCCAATAAAAGAAATCTAGGGGTGGAGTTCGCCTGGCCAAAGAATGACCCTAATAGCAACTATCATCAACTGACCATCACTAGCATATATGGCAACACTAGTTACAACTTAGCTATTCCTGAGGAGTTGAGATAATGCAAAAGATCATTTTAGACACCGATATCGCCGATGATATTGATGACGCTTTCGCTCTCAATTACATCCTCGAAAAACCTGAAGTTTTTGATTTACTAGGGGTAGTCACCACTTTTAAAAATCCTCTCGAAAGAGCGAGAATTGCTAAGAAATTGCTCCGTTTATGTGGAAAAGAGAGCATCGGAGTTTATCTTGGAAGCAAGAATCCATTGAACACCACGATTCATCCATTTCACTATGAAGAGATAGATGAAAAAGGAATCATTCATCTTCTTTCATATAAGCCAGAACTAGAAAGCGAAAAAGTGGAATCAGAAAACGGCATTGATTTCATCATTTCCACAATTAAAAAATATCCCCATGAAGTAACGCTTATTGGAATAGGACCATTGACTAATATTGCAAAAGCTATATTAAAAGATCCTTCCATAAAAGACTTAATTCAAGTCATTGTTGTGATGGGTTCTTTTCAATCAAAAAACTCAAATCATTTAGAAAAGGAATGGAATGTTTTAGTTGATCCTGAAGCATCCAAAGTGGTTTATGAATCCGGTATCCCCCTCCGCGTTGTCGGAGGTGATATAACTTGCCTCAGTACCTTGACTCAAGAAGAGCTCGATGAGGTGAGGTCCGCCCACAATCCTTCCGCAACTTACATTAATAAAATGTTAGAGGAGTGGATGCGAGCGAATAAAAGGATGCCAGTCTTGCACGACTGTCTTCCTATTTCATCATTGGTATCTGACCAATATCTTACATTTAAGAAGGTCAGAGTAAAAATTCCCCTTGAAAAAGAGGCGAGGGGGACTTCAGTTATTACCTTTGACGACACAAGCAACACTTTAATGGCCTGCGGTTTTAATCGTGACTTGTTCATCAAAGATTTTTTAACTCTTTACAAGAAAGGAAGTATATAAAATGAAAAAAATACTTTTATCTCTCTTTGGCCTTTTTCTTTGCGCTAACGTTTTTAGTGGCATCAACGTTAACCATAATCAGGCAATGACAAAGGCATTATCAGAAGATGATGTTTCTGTCGCGACAAAAGTGGATAGTTCCTATTCAGGTATCACTATTCACGCGGGTGATGTCAATGGCGCCGATAAATACACTAACGCCGCTCTTGATTTCACCTCAGCATCCCTCGAAGGGAAATCGGTTCTTGCCATTGATATTGAAAACACCGAAGTAACTGGTGGATCTGATGCTTACGCGAACGTCAAAGTTGGCATCAACGGCAATATTTTGAACAAATATGATAATCTTTTCCTCACCTCTCAACCAAGCAATTTTGTAGAAAAGAAATGGGGAGACTGGTGGTTTATTACCCCTAATTGCCGTGCGACTGTCTTTCTTCCAACCGCAGAATGGCTAGAAGGGCAAACTGAAATTCACCAAATTTCATTTATTTTTGATAACTATGCCGGCAACACAAAAGTCTTTGACATCACTCTCCATGGTGTCTATCTCTTGACAGAGAATAATGTTCTTGGTGGAAGCAATCTTCTTCCAATTCTCAGCCATGACGGAAACGACGCAATTGATGACATTAAACTTGCGCTTCTTAATTGCACCGCAAACTATACCACAACCGCTATCAAATCCAATATGTCATTGGATGGATCAGCAAAGATTCATGTAAAAAGTGCTGATGAAGGCGGAGTCGCAGATACTGGCTATTCATTCTTGACCATTAAGCCGACCACTTCTGATCTAGTGATCAATACTAAAAACGGCTTTGCATTTGATGTTAACACCTACGCAGGCGAATGCTATCTCCAAATGCAATTGATTAATACGGATGGAACCATCTTCCAATACAGCTATATCGATTGGAACAATCGCGGTGTCTTGTTAACCACACCTGATGGAACAGTCTCTCATAACATCGTTCACACTCTTTATGGTGGACTCTATATTCCTGCAAACGTCAAAGGTACGCTCTACGTTCCTTATTCCGTTTTCTTCACCACCCCAGCTGGAATGCTTCGAGAGATAAAGATTGGCTTAGATGTTCAATATGGTTTGGGAAGAAGCATTGCCATTGGCAACTTTGTTCATGTTGATGCTACTTCCACACATAAAGTTCACACTTTATCCACTCTTTCGACTTTAACTGCATCGCAATGGAATAGAGAATATCTCAATCTCGGAACTCATTTCTTCTCTAATGAAACTGGGAATAAATTTAATAACTTTGTTGTTTCTGAATATAAGTATTTCGACGTTTATTTCCTGTCTCAATTAAATGGCGGAGAATTCAAGGCGGCATTAAATGGTGAGACGCTCGATATGAGTCAAGTTCAAGTGCAATCCACTAATGTGCGATTCTACACTAATTCCTCTATTTACTATCTTTACCACACCGAATTTAATCCCGTGGGATTAGCTGTTTCCCAAGCTCTGGTTCTCACTAGTTCTGATGTGAAGGTAAATGATGATGTTATCCTCGCCGATGTTTCGAGTGGTCTAATTCTCAAAGATTTAGCAGGCGAAAATGTCGCATTAGTTGAAACTCCTGCTGATTTAGAGAGCGCTCTAGGATTCGCCTCTCAAACGCTTTATAGCGCTAATTGGAGAGATGCCAATCATTCCGTCTGTCATTACACCAGCGAAACTGTGACCTTAGGAGAAATCATCGCTTCTTATGATCTATTAAGCACTGGCGCTAAAGCCATGGCTGATCTATTAGATGATTCAACCGAAGAAAATCCAAGCGTCACTCTCGGTGAAACTATGGCCATGCTAAAGAGTTATTACTCTTCACTTCAATCATCCAACCTAACCAATTTATCCACCAATAATATTATTATTATTTGGTCGATAATCGCCATTGTCGCATTTGGTGCCTTTGGTATTACTTTTGCTGTTAAAAAAGCAAAAAAAGTGAGATAAAACCATGACAAAAATATCAAGAGTTTTAACAGCGTTTGGTGCCTTGTTTCTGCTTTCGCTCTCCTCGTTTGGGAATAATTTTACTATGGCGAATGCAGAAGATAGTGATGATAATCACTTTGTTAATCGAACTCAAACCACCAATGAAGTGGAATATGGAGTGAATATCTCCACCATTTCTCCTTGGGTAAGCAACGCTAATGTGGAAATATCATTTCCTTCTTCTAGCCTTGACTCAAAAAGTTTTCTGGCTCTTGATGTTGATGTCTTGGAATCAAAGAATAATCCTGAATTTATAATGAGATTGGGGGCCAATGGAGTGACTTTTGGCAATCCAGATAACGTCACGATTCCTGGCTCCCCAACCTCGATTCAAAAAATGTGGGGAAACTGGTTCTTCTTTCCTTTAGGGAGAACCACTATCTTCATATCAATCGCTAGTTATTTATCTTCTTTGTCATCTATCTCGTCTTTTGGCTTCTATTTCGATACAGGAGTGAGTGGGAGATCAGGCAAGATGATAATAAGAGGTCTATATCTCACCAGTGAACAAGAGATTCATGAGGATGATGTGGATATCATGCAGTTAGGTGACTTAACTACCGATTCAGCAACTAACGCAATCAATGATTCAAGGTATACTTCTCTAGGAGCCGACTCATCAAAAGTCGGTGGCAATGAAGAGACTTGGACTATCGATGGAGTCGCGTTGCACAGTTCTTTTGAAGATTCTTTAAAAATACACGTTAAGGCCACTTCAGAAGGTGGTCAGGCTTCCGAAGCGCCCGATGATTATGGCTTTTTAACGCTCGATTATACTGATCATCCGATAAATATTGCTGGAGACGATGGTTTTGCTTTCTCGGTTTACGCTCCAAAAAAAGAAACCTATTTTAGGATTTATGTTGAAGACACAGATGGCCACTTCTACCAGCCAAATGTCGATGGAACCAGCTCTTCCGAATCGATAATGTATCCAATGATATATAACGAGATACCATCATCGATTATGTGCTTCTACAATGCTTTTTATCTCGATGAAAAAACCGGTGGGACAGTCTATGTTCCTTATGAAGACTTCGTTCCCGTCGATTATTTCCAAGAGAGCAATCGGGAAACAGGGCCTTCAACCTTTTCGAATATCAAAAAGATTCATATCGGACTCGACATGCTATATGGATTGAGAAGATATGTGATGTTTTCTGAATTTGCGAGTGTGAACATCGCTAATGATACGATTAATGCTTTTACTCGTTTTTCCACTTTGTCGACGACAGAATGGAACAGAGACAGTTATTTATTATCCGCAGTAATCAAATGTCAGGAAAATGAACTCCGAAAAGGCAATTTTGTCATCACTGAAGCAGGAGAGGAAGACCAACCGGGTGCGATCACCCCAATTGATTTGATACAACTAAATTCGGCAATCGGTTTATCGAATAATTTAGATAGATCAAGATATACCAAAGATAGCTGGAATAAATTAGACAAAGCTCTCATCACTGCCAACAACATCATTGAATATAGTTTCTTGTATTCTCAAGTTGATATCGATAATGCGACAGTCGCAGTGTTATACGCTATTAGAACGCTTGAATTCAAAGAACCAACAAACAATATATCGCTTTTAATAATTCTTGGCTCAGTCGCCATTGCCTTAGTCGCGGGTGGAATTATTACCACCACAATTGTTATCAAAAAGAAGAAAGGAGCTAAAGTTCGATGAAAAAGATGTTTTTAATCCTTGTTCCATTCCTTTTGCTCTTCTCCGCTTGCGGAGGGAATACTGGAGGATCAGATATGGAAATTCCAAATGATTATATCGCGGAAAGTGAGAGCCTTTGCTTTGATGCTGGCGACGGATGGTCCCGCTTTTATAACTACGCTCCTAGCGTGCTTAGAAATGGTGATTACGCTCATATGTTCTATTGTTCAAATCTCGAAGACAATGTTGTCGGCGACGCCATTGTTCACCGTGAAGGAAGAAGGAAGGATGGCGTCTGGTATTGGTCGCCACTTGATGTCGCTTTAGAGCACGGAGCCTCAGGCGAATGGGATTCCGCCAATGTCTGTGACCCTGATGTCATCAAAGGCGAATTTGGCTATAAAGGACATACCTATTCTTATCTCATGACTTATCTCGGATGCAAAACGATGGACAATACTTCAAATATGTTCGGTTTTGCCGTGGCTGATTCTTTAAGTGGTCCTTGGATTAAGACGGTTGAATGCAACCCTTTATATGATTTCTACGAGGAAAATCCCGGTTATGTTTATCACGAAGGCGAAAACCAATTCTTATGGGGTTGGGGACAATCAGGCATGATATCGATCGACAAAAAAGGAAAAGTATTGTTGAATTTCACCGGAAGATCCGCGACGGGACAAACCGTTGAAATTTATGATTTTTCGGATATGGAACACCCTCAAAGAATATCGACAAATACTGTCTCGAATCGTAATATTTATGATTTAAATGG
>Ga0116157_10006372_pt1 | contig 10677 bp, 12 predicted proteins | sample AD_UKC048_MetaG_FD_89882 | JGI IMG/M metagenome (GOLD analysis project Ga0116157, IMG submission 89882) | Active sludge microbial communities of municipal wastewater-treating anaerobic digesters from USA - AD_UKC048_MetaG | ecosystem: Engineered > Bioreactor > Anaerobic > Digestate | place: USA... | reverse complement strand
GAATTTCGACTCGTACCTGCTGCCGAGGGCGACTGATCTGCCGGAGATGACCGCCGTGATCGTCGAGAACCATGACCCAGCCTCCCTGACTGGAGCCAAGGGCATCGGGGAGCCGGCGTTGGAGTTGATAGCGCCGGCCATCGCCAACGCCGTGTACAACGCCACCGGCGTGCGTTGCCGCGACCTGCCGATTCGACTCAGACCGGAGGACCTCGCGTGAACCAGATAACGATCAACGGCGTCGCGCATACGGTGAGCGACGAGGAGCGCGCGCTGTCGCTCCTCGAGTACCTGCGCGAGCGCCGCTTCCTGACGGGCACCAAGAACGGCTGCGAGAAGGGTCTCTGCGGTTCCTGCACCGTCGTCGTCGACGGTAAGGCCCTCCGATCCTGCCGGATTCCCGTGGAGAAGGCGCTCGGCGCGTCGGTGGTGACCATAGAGGGCATGGAGGGCCCCGGCGGAGAGCCGCACCCGATCCAGCAGGCCTTCATGGACGCCGGAGCCATCCAGTGCGGCTTCTGCACGCCCGGCATGGTGATGAGCGCCTACGCTCTCCTGCTACGCGACCCCGACCCGAGCCGCGACGATATCCGCAAGGCCCTCAAAGGCAACCTCTGCCGCTGTACCGGCTATCAGCAGATCGTCGACGCGGTCCGGCTAGCCGCCAAGGTCATGCGCGAGCAGGCGCTACCGGTCGAGGCTGGCTGCCTACCGAGACGGTAGCGCTGTCAGGGTGAACGCAGGATTATCGAGCTTGAACAGCTTCCCGGCGCCGGAGCTCTGGTAGACGCGCCGGTCCTCGTCGATGAAGACGGCTTCGACGTGGTCGAGCGTCTCGACGAGGGCCATGCCCCGCTCCAGGCCCAGGGAGAACAGCGTCGTCGACAGGCCGTCGGCGTCGATCGACGACGAGCTGATCACCGTGACCGAGACGAGGCCATTCCTCGCCGGATAGCCGGTGGCCGGATCCAATATATGGTGGTAGTGCGCTCCATCGTCCCCGATGAAATAGCGCTCGTAGACGCCGCTCGTCACGACCGTCGCGCCGCCCTCGAGCTCGGCTATGCCGATGCGCGAGCCTCGGTCGTCGAAGGGATCCTGGATGCCAATGCGCCAGGGAGAGCCGTCCGGCTTCCGGCCGACCACCTTGACGTTGCCGCCGAGGTCGACGACGGCGGCCTTGACCCGATGCTCGAGCAGGACGCGGGCCACCTCGTCGGCGGCGTAGCCCTTGGCGATGGCGCCGAGGTCGAGCATCATGCCAGCCCGAGGCAGGAAGACGGTGCCGGCCGCGTCGTCCACGGCGACGGCGCTCGCGTCGACGAGGGGCAGGGCCTCGGCTATCTCCTCCGGAGCGGGGATCCGCTCGCCGTCCATGCCGATGTTCCACAGCTTGACGACGGGGCCGATGGTCGGGTCGAAAGCGCCGCCCGACAGCTCCGCGTACGATAGCGCCTTTCGTATGACGTAGCGGACGTCGGCCGGGGCGGGTACCGGGACGGCCCCGGCGCCGGCGTTGATCGCCGCGACCACGGTACCCTCGGCGTTGGCGCTCATCGAGGCCTCTATGCCGCGCAGCCGCTCGAAGGCCGCGTCGAGCGCCCTCCGGTCGCCGCCGTCGAGAATGCGCACCGAGCATACGGTGCCGATCACCAGGTCGGCCCGGTCCCGCGGGGCGGCCGAACACGATGCGGCGGCTACCGCGCATAACGCCATGCATAACGCCGCGCACAACGTCGACGCGAACGCTGACCGAGCCGGTCGGTTTGTCGTTCTGCTCATCGGGTATCCTCCGGGATCAGGAATAGTAGCGCTTCTCGCGGCCTATGGTCGTCGGTTCGCCATGGCCCGGCCAGACGCGTACGGCGTCGTGCAGGGGGCACAGCCTTTCCCTGATGGAATGGACGATCGCCGCCTCATCCGAGTCGAAGTTGTCGGTACGGCCGCGACCGTCGCGGAACAGCGTATCGCCGGCCAGCAGCGACGAGCCGCCCTCGACCAGGAAGCACGACGAGCCGCGCGTATGCCCCGGCGTATGCACGGCGACCGCGTCCAGCCCCGGGAACGCGAAGCCGTCGCCGAAGTACTCGTCGGCTTCCGGTATGGGCGCCCACTGCTTGCGCAGGAAGCCCATCGCCCCGATGCCGGAGAACACGCGCTCGTTCGTCTCCCTGGCCTTGTCGCCAAAGTAGTCGCGATCCGCCTCGGGCGCGTAGGTGCGGACGGGAATTCCGGCCGCCGCCAGGGCGGCCAGCAGACCGGGCAAAGCCGCGACGTGGTCCAGGTGGCCGTGGGTCAGGGCGACGATGACCCGGTCCGTCCCGGCCCGCCGGACGGCCGTCAAGACCTCGGCCGCCAGGCGCTCAGGCTCGGCGCCGGGATCGACGACCAGTACGGGAGAGCCTGGATTCTCGACGATATAGACGTTTTCCCCTATGGGGCCTACACTCATGCTGCGGATCATGCCCGGCGATACTACCCGGCCGGGCGCCTCGATGACAAGCGGAGCGCTACCCGATGTTCGTACCGGTGACCCTGGCCATACTGGCCGCCATACTCTTCTACGCGCTCGTGCCCATAGCCGGCGCCTTCGTCGTACGCCAGCAGTGGCGCCTCTTTAGGAAATCGGTCGCCGAGGCCTCGACGCTGCCCGAACTGGACTCGCGATCGGCCGCCCGATCGACGCTCGGCCGCGTCCGCGCGCTGGGCGAGGTCGACGCCATCAGCGGCCTGGACGAACTCTGGATACGCTGCGAGGGCGCCGCCTGCGCGGTCGACCTGAAGGACGCCTGGGTCTACCTACTCGTCGGCAGATCGGGGGACGACACTGTCGAGCGCCGACGATGGAGCGACCTTCGGGCCATCACGCCGGGTTCCAGGGCCTTCGTCGCCGGCGAAGCCGAGATGCGGGACGGCCGCGTCGTCATGGCCCAACGGGACAAGTCGCCGCCGCTGGTCATCCTGCACGATGGGGACGACGACCGGGTCGTCAGGCGGGCCATCTGGGCGGGCCGTCACGAGAACGAGTACTGGAACCCGGTCACCCAGGTATCGCTAGCCTTCGGGGCGGCGGCGATGAGCGCCATAGTACCGCTCGCGTTACCCGGCAGGATGCCTTCGCTGATCAGCGCGCTCACCCTGACGGCGGCTTTCTCGCCCTTGCTGCCGCTCCTGCCGCCCGGCGTGGTCGGGTTCTTCGCGTACCGGCGCTTCTGGAGACGGGCACGCTATTGCCGTGCCAGGCGCGACCTGGAACGGCTCGACGACTCTACCGGCGCCGAGACCGAGGTCTGGCGCCGACGGGCGGGCACGGCCACGCTGGCCAGCGCGCTCGCTTTCGCGGGTTCGCTGGCCGTCAACGGATGGTTGATAGTAGCGGCGCTCAGGCGCCTTCTGTAGGGTCCTCGTCGGGATCGCCCTCGGGCTCGTCGCCGTACTCGTCCGACGGCGCCTCCGCATCGTCCTCCGGCGCCGCGCCGAACGGCTCGAGGCCGTCTTCGTCCAGCTCGTCGCCATCTTCGCCGTACGCGGAGTCGTCCGGTTCGTCGGCGTCCCGATAGAGCGAGTCGTCGGACGGCGCCTCGGCGGGCTCCTCGCCGACCGCGTCGATCGTCCGCGGCTCCCGGGAGGGGGCGCTCTCGCCGCGCTTCCTGGCGCGGTTGACCGCGAGCACGCGGCCCTTGAAGTCGTACCCGCTCAGGGCGGCGATGACGGCTTCCTCGACGGCCGGGTCGACGACGATGAAGCTGTAGTTGTCCATCGTCCTGATATCGCCGATCTGCTCGTCGGCCACGCCGGGGATATCGAGCAGGACCTTGACGGCGACCCTGGCGTAGAAGCGCTGCCTGCGGCCGGCGCTCACGAACAGCGTGACGCCCTCGCCGCGGTAGCGGTTCTCGCGCAGGTCCCGAGGTTCCCGGGTTTCAGGCTCGCGGACGGGTTTCTCTTCCTTCTTGGCCTTGGCCTGCTTGGCGGGCTGCTTGGCGGGCTGCCTGGCGACGCTCTCGGTGCGACCGTCGGGCCTGCCCTCGGACCGCCCCTTGCCGCCCTTGGCGTCGCGGGAGCGCTTCTCGGGGTGACGGGAGCCGCCGGCGTACTTGAGCGCCAGGGTCGCGGCGACGTAGGCCCGTAGATTGAACGGCACCCGTGCGCGGAAGATGGCCCGGCATTCCTGGAGCAGCGCGACGTCCGCAGTAGCGCGAACCTCGGAGAGCGCATCGTCGATCTCGGCCTCGATGGCCGCCCGACGGGATTCTGGGAGTATCGAATGAGATGACACGTATGACTCCTTAGACGTAAACATAATCGAAAGGCCCCTACTTTCTCAACCCAGGCTTGCGACGCGTCTCCGGCTCCGATACAGTATCGGGGATGCGCCGAACAACGCCCCTCATAGCGATCGCCCTCCTCGTATCCGTCGCGGCCGCCTCCGGTCAGGCGATAGTCGCCCCGGACGATCCCGCCACGCTACTGGGCCTGACGCCGGCCCAGGCCATCGAACGCTTCGGGCCGCCCGGGAGCGTATTCGCGATACGCGGCGCCGAGCCCTGGCAGGACGATGTCGTCTTCGACTACGGCGGCGGATTCTCGCTATTCCTCTTCAAGGATAGGGTCTGGCAGGTCAGGATCGCCGAGCCGTACGCCAGGCCGGTCCTCGGCCTCGTCGTCGGCTCCGGCGTCGAACGGGCGATCTCCGCGCTCGGGGCCCCGGCCCTCGCGTTGGGCGGGTCGTACGAATGGGTCTTGCCGGGAGAGGCCTGGCCGGTTAGGCTCAGGGGTGTGGTGGACGGAGGACGTATCCGCGAGCTTTATATCTACCGAGCTGACTTCTAGGAGCGGCGATGCCGAATATTTGCCTGTGCCTGACGGGATCGACCATCGCCCAGGACCTGGAGGCGCTGGAACGCTACCGCGACAAGGTGGACATGGTCGAGCTACGCGCCGACTACCTCGACCCGGCCGAGCTGTTCCACCTGCGCTTCTTCCCGGAGAAGGCCGGCATGCCGAGCATCCTCACGGTCAGGCGCAAATCCGACGGCGGCAAGTTCGACCTTGGAGAGGGCGTACGGCTGGTCACGTTCGCCAGGGGACTCGCGTTCGCCGACTCGGACCATCGCAAGAATTTCTCGTACGTCGACATCGAACACGATTTTCATATCCCCTCGATCCAGGAAGCGGCGCGTACCTTCGGCACCAAGATCATCCGCTCGAAGCACTGCCTCGACGGTATGCCCGCCGATATCGACAAGGTCTGGCGGGAGCTGTCGTCTCGGCCGTCGGAGATTCCGAAGCTGGCGGTCAAGGCGAACGGCATGGCCGACGTCGACTCGGTTTTCAGGCTTTTCGAGGGCGGCCAGGGCCGCGGCGAGCGGGTCGTCGTCAGCATGGGCGAGTACGGCTTCTGCACGCGGGTGCTCGCCGACCGGCTCGGCAGCATGCTCGTCTACGCGAGCGCCACCGGGGCAGGGCTCGAGGCGCCGGCGCCCGGCCAGCTCGACCCGTCCCGCCTGCTCGAGGTCTACCGGGCCAGGGAGTTCGAGCAGGACTGGAGCCTCTACGGCATACTCGGAGGGCCGGCCGTCATCCATTCGCTGTCGCCTATCATCCATAACGCCGGTTTCTCCGCGCTCGGGCTACGATCGCTCTACCTGCCGTTCCCGAGCGACGACGTCGAGAGCTTCCTGTCGCTCGCCGACAGGCTGTCGATACGCGGCTTCTCGATCACCGTGCCGTTCAAGGAGCGCGTCCTGCCCTACCTGTCCAGGCGATCCGCGGAGGTCGAGGTCATAGGGGCGTGCAATACGGCCATCAAGGACGGATCGGAATGGGTCGGCTACAACACCGACGCCTACGGTTTCACCGCCGACGTCCGCAGGTTCCTCGGCGTCGATACGCTGCGCGGCCTAAAGGCGACGATAGTCGGCGCCGGAGGGGCCGCCAAGGCGGCCGCCTACGCGCTGAACTCGCTCGGCGCCAAGGTCTGCGTCGTCAACCGCAGCATGTCCAAGGCCAGGCGCCTCGCCGAGGCCTACGGCTTCGAGTGGTCCGGCATGACCGAGCGCGCGGCCGACCTCATGGAGCGCTACAACGACCTGATCGTGCAGACCACCTCGGTCGGGCTCGAGGGCGGGCAGGACGGCGACCCGATCGAATGGTACGAATTCTCCGGCCGCGAGGCGCTCTACGAGGCCATCTACAGCCCGCCGGAGACGCAGGTGATGCGCCGCGCCCGCAAGGCCGGCTGCCGCGTGACTAACGGCCTCGGCATGCTCTACGCCCAGGCCGAGGCCCAGTTCTCGCTCTTCTCCGGCCATGATTACCCGAAAGGAGGGCAGCCGTGCCCGAACAGCATCGATCAGCCTTCGTAGCCGTCGTCGGAAGGCCGTCGGCCGGCAAGTCGACCCTCGTCAACAGGATCTGCGGCCAGAAGGTGGCCATCGTCTCGCCCGTGCCGCAGACCACGCGCAACACCGTCCGCGGCATCAAGACCGGCGAGTACTACCAGCTCGTGTTCCTCGACACGCCCGGCCTGCACGACTCCGAGAAGGCCATGAACCGCCGGCTGCGCGACCTGGCCCTGCGGGCGCTCCAGGACGCCGACCTCGTGCTGTACGTGATCGACACCACCCGCGCGCCGGGCCCCGAGGAGGAGGCTATCATCGAGAAGGTCGGGCCGTTCATCGGCAAGACGCTCGTCGCGGTCAACAAGATCGACGCGAGGGACTCCGACGCGCCGCGCGCGCGCGCCTTCCTGGACGAGCGCATGCCCGGCTCGCGCGCCTTCGAGCTGTCCGCGGAACAGGGTACCGGCGTCGACGCGCTCGTCGCGGCGCTGGCCGAGGCCGCCCCTGTCGGGCCGGAATACTACCCGCCCGAGTACTACACCGACCAGGAGCCCGTGTTCCGCATCGCCGAGGTGATACGCGAGAAGATCTTCCTGCATACGAGGAACGAGGTGCCGCACGCCGTGTTCGTCGAGTATACGGCGCACCATACGCTCGACGACGGCACCCTCGTCTACGAGGGCGACCTGGTCGTCGAGCGCGACACCCAGAAGGGCATCCTGATAGGGGCCGGCGGGTCGATGATAAGGCTGATACGCGAGGAGGCCGAGCGCGACCTCGAGGACATCTTCGGCTACCCGGTCAGGCTGTCGATCAAGGTGCGCGTCCAGCCCGACTGGAAGAAGGACGACAAGATCCTCAAGAAGCTGATCCAGTAGGGCCGGCCGGCCTCACGCGAGCGCGTTGACCTTGGCGTAGGCCGCGAGCGCCTCGTCGAAGCCGCGATCGGCGCATAGCTCGAGGGCGGTCGCGGCGCGCGGGAACACCGAGCACTCGAGCTTCTCCCGCTCGTCGCGCGAGAAGTCGGACAGCACGTAGCCGGCCACGTCGTCGTGGCTCGGCCGGCCTATGCCGAAGCGCAGCCGCATGAAGTCGGCCGTGCCGAGCCGCTCCTTCATCGACCTGAGGCCGTTGTGGCCGCCGAGGCCGCCGCCCTTCTTGAAGCCGAAGAAGCCGAAGCCGAGCTCCAGCTCGTCGTGGACCACGAGGACCTCTCCGGGCTCCACCTTGTAGAACCTGGCTATCTCGGCGACGCTGTCGCCGGACAGGTTCATGTACGTCTCCGGTACGATGAACCAGGCGCGCCCGAGCGGCGTCTCGCGCTGGGCCCAGCGGCCCTTGTAGCCTCGCTTCCATTGGAGCGACGCGTAGAACGGCAGCGACTCGAGGAAGAGCCACGCCACGTTGTGCCTGTTGCCGGAATACTCCCGGCCGTGGTTGCCCAGGAAGGCGTACAGCTTGATCATACGGCCCACAGCATAGCGATTCGGCCGGCCTTTGGCCATCCGGTTTGACCATCCTCCGCCCGCGGCGATACACTGTCCGTCATGAGCGACACCACCTACGTGATAGGGCACAAGAACCCGGACACCGACTCCGTGGTCTCCGCCGCGGCCTACGCCCACCTCAAGCGCGAGCTCGGCTTCGGCTGCTGCGTCGCGGCCCGCGCCGGCAAGATGAGCCCGCAGGCCGAGTACGTCTTCGAGCGCTTCGGCGTGCCGTTCCCCGCGTTCATCCCGGACCTCGTGCCCAAGGTCGAGTACTATATGGGCGGGTCGGCCATCGTCGTCGACCGCGGCACCCCGCTCTGGGACGCGCTGGCGACGATGAACCAGTCGGGCCAGAAGGCCCTGCCCATCGTCGACGAGGCTGGCCGCTACCGCGCCATGCTCCACTACAGCTCGTTCGCCCAGAACATCCTCAAGAAGATAAACCCGCACAAGAAGGCCGTGATCCCGACGAGCGTCGGGCGGCTCGAGGCGACGATAAAGGCCCAGAAGGTCTGCGCCTTCGCCCCGGACGAGATGTTCAAGGCGCGGGTGCTCGTCGCCGCGCTCGAGACCGACAGCTTCAAGCGGCACCTCGACGCCGAGGCGGTCGACTCGGTCATCATCATCGTCGGCGACCGCGCAGACGTCCAGCGCTACGCCATCGAGTCGAAGGTCAGGGCTATGATCGTGACGAACGGCTCCCTCCTGTCGCGCGAGCTCAAGGAGCTGGCCGAGGCCAACGGCGTCTCGGTCCTCGTCTCCCCGTACGACACCTCGAGCACGAGCCTCCTCGTCATCTACTCGACGCCCGTGGAGACCATGGGCGACGACACGATCCGGCCGGTACGCACCCACGAGACCCTCAGGCGCGCGCGCGAGGCCATCGCGGAGAGCCCGAGCCGCTCGGTGCCGGTGCTCGACGACGACGGCCGCGTCGTCGGCCTGTTCGACGAGGGAGACCTGATCCGCGAGCCGAACGTCAGCCTGATACTGGTCGACCACAACGAGCTAGGCCAGGCGGTCGACGGCGCCGACAACTACCGCATCCTCGAGGTCATCGACCATCACCGCCTCGGCGCCTTCAGCACGCGCTACCCCATCACCTTCATCAACCGCGTCGTCGGGTCGACGAGCACCATCGTCGCCTCGATGTACCGCGACGCGAAGGTGCCAATACCCAAGCCGATGGCCTCGCTACTGCTCGCCGGCATCCTGTCCGACACCCTGATACTCAAGTCGGCCACCGCGACGGACGTCGACCGCGAGGCCGCCGAGTACCTGTCGAACATAGCCGACCTGGACGTCGAGGCCTTCGGGCGGGACATCATGAGCTCGGCGAGCCTCGTGGCCAAGAAGCCGGTCGCGGAGATCGTCAGGCTGGACATGAAGGAGTACAGCGCGGCCGACCGCTCGTTCACCGTCAGCCAGGTGGAGGTACACTCCCCGGACGAGATACTCGAGCGGGCCGACGAGGTGGCCTCGGAGCTGGCGGCCCTGCGCGCCTCGGGCGACCACTACTTCTCGGCGCTCATGGTCACCGACATCACCGAGCTGTCCAGCGTGCTGTTCGTCGAGGGCGAGCGGGACTTCGTGTCGATGCTGCGCTTCCCGCGGCTCAACGAGACCACCTTCGAGCTCAAGGACGTGCTGTCGCGCAAGAAGCAGCTCGTGCCCCTGCTCATCGAGCTGACGGAGAAGGCCCTGGGCGACTAGGCGGGTCGACGCAGGGCGACGCGACGATAGGCCCGCGGCGGCAGGCGGCCTCAGCCGCGGCGCAACCTGGCCGCGAAGCCGTCCCGCGACACGTAGTTGCTCTCCGCGACGAGCTCCCCGCCGCGGTAGTAACGCAGGTATGGCACGCTGCGGTTGCCGAGCGCCTCCTCCTTCCAGGCCATGAAGCGCTCGAAGAACGGCTCCTCGTCGTACTCGACGTAATAGGCGCGCGCCCCGGCCTCGGCCGCCGCCTCGCCGAGCCAGCGGGCCATCGCCCTCCACTGCGGGCACCAGCCCTGGGTCAGGACGACGGCGACCGATTCCGCCGAGCCGATGACATCGGGGCCGAACTCGCCTTCGAGCATCGCCCGTTCGCATTGGTCGTGCATAAGCTTCGTAACACCGGGGATCGTCACGCCTTCACTCCTCAGCCGCCGGACATCAGGTGGGTCGCGTCTACGACGTCGCCGTCGTAGACCGTCGCCGCGTCCCAGTCGTCCCTCGCCACGGCCGCGCCGTTGATCGAGACGACGATCAGCGGGAACGACCAGCGCTTGGCCAGGAGCAAGCCGCGCACCGTCATCGAGGGCTCGTCGAACCGTTCGGTACTACCGTTCAGGGTTATCGTCATACCATCGAATATACACCACGTCTCGGCTGCGTTTCTCCATTCAGGTATTTTTCTTTACTGAATCGGTAACGCCGGAGTATACTGACGCACCATGCCAGGAGACGATACACGCAAAAGGCTACTCGCGCCCTTCACGCGCTCTAGAGGCGCCAGGCTCAAGCGCATAATAATACTCCCCTTCTTCGTCGTCACGGCGCTCGGCTTCGCGCTGTCATGGGTCCTGTACGTCAACGGCTCCCGCGCCGCCGTGAGCGACGCCATCCGGGCGATCGCCGTCGAATCGAGCAAGCGGGTCACGGACCAGGCCAACGCCAGGCTCGGCCACGCCGTTCACGTCGCCTCGGCCAACGCGGCCTTCCTCGGCACCTATCCCCGCATCGACGACGAGACGACCGCCATTCGGCTCGCCTTCGTCGAGCAGCTACGCCATCAGCCCATGATGGCCATAGCGGCCATAGGCATGGAGAACGGCGACTATCTCGAGGCCCAGCGCATCGGG
>Ga0116157_10006369_pt1 | contig 10680 bp, 9 predicted proteins | sample AD_UKC048_MetaG_FD_89882 | JGI IMG/M metagenome (GOLD analysis project Ga0116157, IMG submission 89882) | Active sludge microbial communities of municipal wastewater-treating anaerobic digesters from USA - AD_UKC048_MetaG | ecosystem: Engineered > Bioreactor > Anaerobic > Digestate | place: USA... | reverse complement strand
TTTACAAAAGAGATAACTAAGAAATTCATAAATCAAAACTTTGTAATAGTTAGTGGTCTAGCCGAAGGCATAGACACACAAGCACATAAAACAGCAGTAGAGAACAAAGGAAAAACAATAGCTGTTCTTCCATCTGACTTAATTAATATCTATCCTGCTAAAAATAAACAACTAGCTCAAGAGATACTAGATACTGGAGGATTATTACTATCTGAATATCCAATAAATAGTCAAATGGGCAAATTCAGCTTTATAGAAAGAGACAGAATACAAAGCGGATTATCTTTAGGGGTATTTGTTATTGAATCAAAAGAAGACGGGGGAACTATGCAAACAGCTGGTTTTTGTCAAAAACAAGAAAGATTACTAATTGTATTAAACCTAAATAAAGATATACCTAACTTTTCAGGAAACCAAGAACTAATTATTAAAATGAGATATAATCAAAATATAGTTGACTACAAAACTAATTTTGATATCCCAGACTATGTTACTGCAGACAAACTTAGAGAACCTGCTACAATTACTTACTCAGTAGCAGATACTCAAATACAAGAGATACTACAAAGAATAAATGATATAAAAGAAAAACTACAAAAAATAAGATATTCCAAAAAAGGAAAAACGAGTGGCCAAAACACTTTATTTTAATTAAATGGAGTAATTTATGTGTGCAAATTTAAAAGATTACGATGACAATGTTGATGGTATATTAGATGGCATAGATGAAGATGAATATGATGAAGACCAAAAAGATATTGATGAAGATGATTTAGAAGCAGAATTATTTGAACAAGGGTATAATATGGAACCCGAATATAATGATGAGTATTATTACGAAATTGATGATGATGATGAAGTTGAATATTACGATGATAAATCAAAATGCGGCGATATAAAAGATATAATAACAGAAGATATAAAAGATATAATAACAGAAAAAGGATTGAGTATATTAAAATCAAATACGAAACTACCTAATTTAACAGAAAAAGGATTGAGTATATTAAAATCAAATATGAAACTACCTAATTTAATGACTTTCTATTTATTTGATTATATACCTGGAAGATTTGAGCAAGATCAAAATTCTAAAGATATTATTTTAATAAAAAGAAATAATTTTGAGACTATTGATAAATTTGTAAATATTCTTTTGAATATATTAAATAAAGACGGGATATTTATTATTTGTGTAGTTCCATCTGCAAATTCAAATGCGGGTGATACGGGTGTTTCTAATATTGCTAAAAAATTATGTCAAAAAAATCCAGGTACTTGGATTGACGGAACCTCATTAATAAAACGTAAAAAAGATATTCCTATTAAACATTTAAGAGAGAGATATCCATATTATGATGAGGAATATGATTCTCTAGAAATTGTCGATTCTGGTGAAATAATAAAAGAAGGAAATATACTATTACTTGATGATATAATTACTAAAGGCCAAGCAATAAGCGTAGTTCGTAGAAAATTATTAGAGAATGGTGCAAATATGGTTGTTTCTATTACATTAGGAAAAACCATTTTTAGAAAACCAGATTAATTAAACCACAGAAACTTATCTTATTACTTAATCTCCTTAGTCCTTAGGAGCTTGTTATAAGTGATTGCAAAGCGATGGGCTTCGTCTCTGATTTCTTCAAGGAGAAGAAGAGCAATGTCTTTCTTGCTGAGCTTAAGGGGGAAGAGATTGTCTGGCCTATAGATTTCTTCATCTCTTTTGGCAAGGGAGATGATACTCACTTTATCTTGGACAGCAAGGTCTTTGAGGACAGCAACTGCTGAGGAGAGCTGACCTTTTCCTCCATCAATGACTATCAGGTCTGGAAGGGGCATTGAGGGGTTTGAATATCTTCTTCTTACAACTTCTCCTATGGCTTTAAAATCATCAATCTTGTCTTTGTCTAAAGTCTTAATTCTAAACTTTCTATAATTGCTTTTGTCTGGAGCACCATCTCTAAAAGAAACCATCGAGCCAACAGTGAGGGTGCCAGAAAGATGAGAAATATCAAAGCATTCAATGACATGTGGAACTTTATTTAGTTTTAGCTTTTCCTTTAGTGCTTCTACTTTACTAATATTTCTAAAGAAAGTAATCTCTATGTTCTTAAAACAAAGATCAAGAAGTTGCTTTTTCTCTCCAATCTTAGGAATTGTTACTATAATATTCTTCTGTGAAAGACTTTTTAAAAAATCAACAGTAGTTTTAGAAACCTTTTCAGAAACTATGATTTCTTTAGGAATAACCTTAGGGTTACTTGAATAATACTTTATTAAAAAATCATCAAGAACTGAAATATCAACAAGAGAGACATCAAAAGAGAATTCTTTCTTATTTACTAGTAGTCCTTTATCTATGTTAAATAAAAGAATGTATGCTACGTTCTCTCTAATATCATAATTAATAACATCCTGATCAAAATTAACTTGCCTTTCCATATTTTGCTTCTCTGCCAAGTATTCAATAGCTAAGATTTGATCCCTTAAGCTTAAAGCCTTCTCAAAGTCTTGACTTTTAGAATAACTTTCCATTTCTTTCTTTAGCTCAGGTAAATGTTCTTGGCTTTTACCAGAAAGTATTTTCTTAACAGTAGCCATAACCTTAGAATACTCCTCCTTAGAGATATTATTAACACAAGGAGCAGAACAATAACCTATGTGATATCTAACACAAGCTTTCTTAGGAAGTCTCTTACAAGTACGTAACTTAAACTGTTTGTTAAGAAACCTAATAGTCTCGACCCTGTTCTGACCAGAAACAAAAGGACCAAACACATTTTCATCCTTACCGCTTGGCTTTTCACGTAAGGTTAAGAGACGAGGGAAGGTTTCTTTAGTTAATTGAATATAAGCATACCTTTGTCCACTCTTAAGATCAATATTATACTTAGGCATATGCTTCTTTATCAAAGTATTCTCTAAAATAAGAGCCTCAAGCTCATTAGAGGTTATAATAAAATCCACAGAAGAGATATTTGTTACAAGAGCACTAGTCTTGTTATCATGATCCTTCTTCAAGAAATAAGAAGACACTCTTTTCTTAAGGTTCTTTGCTTTTCCTACATAGATAACCTTACCAGAAGCATCCTTATAGATATAACAACCAGCGTTACTTGGAATGTTTTCTAGATTAATCATAATAAATACTATATATTAAAAACATATTAAAAATAAGCTCTTTTCTTTTTTCGCATTGGACATGCATCAAAGAAATTTGTAAAATTGCAAAATTTCGCACCGGCATTTCAAATATACAAATGGTTAGCTGAGAGATTGCTTATTTAGTAGTTTTGGCGCGAGCTTAGGTTTTATGGGGTTTCGCACTGGACAGCTACCCTTCCGAAAATACCCCTTCTTTTGATTGCCATATATTATTGGTGACTAATATGGAAGACAATAAATCAATTGCAATCTTTGAAAACAAGAAAATAAGGAGACTATGGCATAATGAAGAATGGTTTTTCTCAGTTGTTGATGTTGTAGGAGCACTAACAGATAGTGTTGATTCCAAAGATTATTGGTATAAAATGAAGATAAGAGTCAATACTGATGATGGTTTTGAACTATCGACAGTTTGTCGACAGTTGAAATTAATTGCCGAAGATGGCAAGTTTAGAGAAACAGATTGTGCTAATATTGAAGGTTTATTTCGAATAATACAATCAATTCCTTCAAAGAAAGCAGAACCTTTTAAATTATGGTTAGCAAAAACCGGTTATGAAAGAATACAAGAAATTGTTGATCCAGAGTTATCAATAAACAGAGCAAGAAGTACTTGGTTACAACAAGGTCATAGTCAAAGATGGATACAACAAAGGATGATGGGTCAAGAAGTTAGAAATAAATTAACTGATTATTGGAGAGAGCATGAAATAAAAGAAAGAATGGAATTTGCAGTATTAACAAATATCATTCATAAAGAATGGTCTGAATTAAGTGTAAAAGAACACAAAGCACTAAAAGGATTAGAAAATCAAAATCTAAGAGACCATATGACTGATGCAGAATTAATATTTACTGCTCTTGCAGAATTAGCAACTAGAAAGATTGCAGAAACAGTTAATGCAACAGGGTTACCAGAGAATAAAATAGTAAGTAAAGAAGGCGGGGGAATTGCAAAAAGAGCCAGAGAAGATTTAGAAAAGAAAACAAATAAAAAAGTAGTTTCAGAAAAGAATTATTTGCCAGAGACTAAAAAGCAATTAAATAGTTAATCGTAAAAGATATTTTTTCAAATTCTGTAACCTCCACTTTTTTATTTTTTCGCAGTGGACATCTACCCTAGAAAACTTTATAAACTTACGAAGCAATAGTTATTTATGCCAGAATTAATAAGCGATAGAAATGTTTTGGATAAATTTGTTATTGATTTTACAAAGGTTCTTGAGAAATATTCAAAATACGCAATAGTGTCTGGCTTCTTAGCAATATCTAATGGAAGAGTTAGAGGAACAGAGGATATTGATCTGATTGTTGAAGACATGAGTGAAGAAACTTTTAAAAAATTCTTTAAAGACATCTATAAACACAAATTTGTTTGTATCCAAGGAGACGATTGTGAATTAATCTGGAAACTATATCTAAAATCAAAAGACACAATAAGGTTTGTAAAAAAAGGAACAATGATTCCAGACATGGAGTTTAAGTTTCCAAAAAGCGAAGCAGACAGAGTTGGTTTAATTAAAAGAAAGAAATTACCATTAACTGGCCTTCCAGTTTATTTTGGAAGTATTGAAAGCACAATTGCATTTAAGGAACATCTATTAAAGTCTCCAAAAGACATAGATGATGCAAATCACTTAAGAAGAATATATTCTAAAGAGATAAACGAAAAAGAAATAAATAGAATAAAGAAATTAATAGATAGAGATATTTTAACAAAATCAGGAAAGCTAAAGTCCCCTGATCTTCTATATTACTATAAAAGAGACAAAACACACGATGAGTTTATAGAAAAATGGGCAAACTATGTTAAGAGTCAGCCAAGAAAGGTTTGGAAGAAACAGCTTAATGCTTTTATTGATGCACAATATAAGAAATCAGAAGAGTTTTATAAAAGACTAAAGAAAAGAAGTATGAAGGATTTACCAAAAGTCAATTTAAAAGAATTAAAGAAGCAAAAAGATTTGAATTTTAAGCAGAGATTAGAGTTTATTGATAAATATTCTGAATGGTTGGATAAAACAGCTAATACAAAGAAAAAGAGATAATTTATTTCAAATAACCTTCAATCAATTCTTTAAAGTCTTTATCGTTGTCTATTAAATCAACAATTTTACCATTATCCAAATATTTAGGATTAACATATCTCTTTTTTGAATATCTTGATTCTGTTACTTGAATATCATTGGTTCTTAATTTGTTTAATGTTTTTACTATGAATTCATCATTACTGGCATATACTTTATTAATTACTTTATCTTCATCGTCCAGAAAATCAGATAAAGAGATTATCTTTAATTCAAGTGCTCTTTTTAGAACATCAATAAATATGAATTTCTTTTCTGTTTTAATTGGATCATTGAAATCATTAATTATTACATACATATATGCATTTGCAAAAGACTTTGCAGATTCTTTAGTCTTAAAAATCATTTTGTCGTCTATAACTGTTAGATTTACAAAGATGTTTTTTATAAAATTTGGTTCTTTTGTTCTGTAATAATATTCTCTAATAGAATAATCTAATCTGTCTGCACAAGTTTCAGGAGCTGGTTGTTCTAAAAGTTTATATTTGTCTAAGTCTTCTAATTTAGTAATATCAAAATTATGTTTTTTAAGAACGTCTTTAATCTCAGAATGGTTTTTTATATAATTATAGAAATTATCATCTTGATGATTTTCATCTATCGCGCCCATTAGAATATCGTAAGTATGTGAAAAAGCAGCATGATTAATATCATGTAATAGTCCTGCGACTTTTTCTTCAATGTCTGCTTTACATAAATCTAATATTATTAAAACTCCAAGAGAATGCTCAAGTCTTGTAAAATATAAATCAGAAAGATCTTTTGGAAAGCCTTTATTTCCAATTTTTCCAATTCTTTGCATGGCTTTAGAATTTATTAAATCAATTAATATTGGTTCTCTTATTATGTGCTTTCCATATACTGGATCATTTATTTCTATAAAGTTCATTTTCTCACAAATTAATCATACATTTTCTTATATATCTTATCTCTATGATCAAAATATCTAAAGATTATCTTGTTGTTTTGTTTGTCAACTTTAAAAATTAACACAAATTGTTCAGTAATATGAACCCTTTTAAATTCTTGAAAAGGAGCGGTAAGATTTTTATAATGGTCTAAGAATTCGCTATTTACTATTTCGTCAATTTTGTTAAGTATTGAATTATATAATGCAGGATCTTTTGCAGATAATTTGTTCATTATCTTTATTAGCTCATCATGCATTCCATAATCCATATTCATCAACGTTTTCCGTGTTTTTTAATGATTTTATCTAATTCTGCTATGTTTTTGAAATTGTAAACTTTTTTATTTTCTCCAGCTAAGATTTTTCTAACAAACTCAGGTCTTAATTCTGGTTCTAAATTATCCTCAGAATATTTTTCAACAACAAGAGTTATTGCTTCTGCCTTGTTCTTTAGATTGTGTTGTGCCTTTATGATATTTAGAGTTTGATTAATCTCAACAGGTAAGTCAATTAATGCTTTCATATTCCCCCTCCCATTAACAGTTGTATATACATATTAATGGTTATTAACATTTATTAATATATGTTATTTCCTCTCAATCATCTTTTTAATAAACTCTGCTGTATAGCTTTTTTTGTTCTTAGAAATTTCTTCAGGAGTTCCAATAGCAACAACATTACCTCCTGCTTGCCCTCCGTCTGGACCAAGGTCAATTATGTAGTCTGCTGACTTAATCACATCAAGGTTATGCTCAATAACAACAATTGTGTTACCTTTCTCCACAAGACTATTTAAAACAGAAATTAATTTCTTAACATCATGGAAATGAAGACCAGTTGTTGGTTCGTCAAGAAGATAAATTGTGTTTCCTGTATCTCTCTTGGAAAGTTCTTTAGTTAATTTTATTCTTTGTGCTACTCCTCCTGAAAGAGTTACTGAGCTTTGCCCAAGCTTTATGTAACCTAGGCCAACATCTACAAGTGTTTGAAGCTTTCTTCTAATACCTGGGATATTTTCAAAGAAAGAATAGGCTTCATCAACAGACATATCAAGAACATCAGCTATGCTTTTCTTTTTGTAAAGTATTTCTAAAGTCTCTGCATTATATCTTTTGCCTTTACATTCTTCACAGTCAACATAGATGTCAGGAAGGAAATTCATTTCAATCTTGATCTGGCCATCACCTTGACAAGCCTCGCATCTTCCGCCCTTAACATTAAAAGAAAATCTTCCAATATCATAGCCTCTTAGCTTTGCTTCAGGGCTTGCTGCAAACACCCAACGAATCTCATCAAACAACTTAGTATAGGTTGAAGGATTGGATCTAGGAGTTCTTCCAATTGGCGATTGATCAATAGAAATTACTTTATCAATTACTTTAGGAATAACTATGTCTTTAACTTTACCAACTTCCATCTTAGAATCATAAAACTTATTCATAAGGAAAGGATAAATAGTTTCATAAACTAAAGAAGATTTACCAGAACCAGAAACTCCAGTAATGCAAGTAAATACTCCTATTGGTATTTCTAAATTAATACTTTTAAGATTATTCTCAGAAGCTTCAATAACCTTTAGAAAATCAATTGGCTGTCTTCTAGTTTTTGGAGTGTGAATAAATTCAACTCCTGAAAGATATTGGCCTGTTAATGATTTTTTATTTTTCTCAATTTGCTCAGGAGTGCCAATTGCAACAACCTCTCCACCATAGATTCCTGCACCTGGTCCCATGTCAATAACATAGTCTGCTTGTCTTATGGTATCTTCATCATGCTCAACAACAATAACTGTGTTACCAAGATCTCTAAGCTTATGAAGAGTATCAACAAGCTTTTGATTGTCTTTTTGATGTAAACCAATTGATGGTTCATCAAGAACATAAAGAACACCTGTTAAGTTTGTTCCTAAGTTTGTTGCAAGTCTAATTCTTTGTGCCTCTCCTCCAGACAATGTTCCAGAAGACCTAGAAAGAGTAAGATAACTCAAACCCACCTTTTCTAAAAACTCCAAACGAGAATTAATTTCTTTTAAAACATGCGTTGCTATTTCTTTTTGTTTAGTATCTAGCTTTAGTTTCTTAAAGAAGTCAATAGTGTCTTGTATTGATAGATTTGTTATATCAATAATAGATTTATTTGAAATCTTAACAGCCAAAACCTTTGCCTTTAGTCTTTTCCCTTGACAACTTGGACAAAGAGAAGTCCTCATGAACTTTTCCATTTCTTTTCTTCTGTAGTCTGATTCTGTTTGCTTATATAGTCTTTGAGATTGAGGAATTAATCCTTCCCAAGTGCCTGTATAATTAAAACTAGAAGTTCCGTTTCTTCCTTCAAGATTAAAAGCAATATTGTCTTTTGAGCCGTACATTAAGATATCAACTTGCTCTTTTGTTAAGTCTTTAATTGGAGTCATTGCAGAAAACTTATAATGCTTAGCAATTGTTGCTAGGTGTTGACCACGCCAGCCATCAACAGCGTTTCTGTAAATCATTATTGCCCCGTCAGCAATTGATTTAGTTTTATCAGGAATTATTAGATCAGCATCAAACTCCATCTTGACCCCCAGACCAGAACATTCCTCACAAGCACCAAACGGAGAATTAAAGGAAAACATTCGAGGTTGTAGTTCTTCAAAAGATAAACCACACACAGGACAAGACATCTTAGCAGAGAAAAGTTTTTCTTTAGCTTTGTCTTTGTTTTTTTCAAAGTCTTTTACGCTTACAATCTTAATTAAACCATCAGACCTATGAGTTCCTTGTTCAATATCTTGGAAAAGTCTTGTCTTGTCGTCTTTTGGTGTTATTCTATCAATTACAATATCAATATCATGCATTCTATATCTATCAATCTTAATCTCTTCATCAGTTCTTGCAATTTCTCCATTTACTCTTACTCTCAAGAACCCTTCTTTATTTAGATCAGAAAATAACTTTTCATATGTTCCTTTTTTCTTTTGAACAATTGGTGCAAGGATATAGATTTCTTCATCATATTCCTTTAGAATATTTTCAGTCATCTTTTGTGGAGACAACGGTTGGATAGCAATGTTATGTTCTGGACAATAAGGCACACCAATTCTTGCATATAACAATCTAAGATAATCATAAAGCTCAGTCACTGTTCCAACAGTTGAACGAGGGTTCTTTGAGGTTGTCTTTTGCTCAATGGAGATAGCAGGAGATAGTCCTTCTATGGAATCCACGTCTGGTTTCTTCATCATCCCAAGGAATTGTCTAGCATATGCTGACAAAGACTCCACATATCTTCTTTGGCCGTCAGCGTAGATGGTATCGAAAGCCAAGGTTGACTTTCCAGAACCGGAAAGGCCAGTAATGACTACCAGCTTGTCTCTAGGTATCTCTACATCAATGTTTTTGAGGTTGTGCTCTCTGGCACCCTTAATTACTATATTTTTTTGCATAGGGGGTTTAACTCCTGGTTTTTATAAATTTAAAAAAAGCTTTGCTGTAATAAATAATTAGGTAATAAACCTGTTAAAAAGCTTCTGCTTTTCTTCGCCAAATATTATTTTCCTGACATCAGGAAAATGATCAGATTTAATTATTTTCTGTGTGTTTTCAAATATTTTCCTACTGGCATTGGGTTTCTTGTTTTTTGTTCATTGATAAAACAAGTGCTTTTTCCAATAACTGATTTAATTTTTCTTGATATCTAACTAATCTTTCTTCAACAAGGAGTTGTCTACTTTCAATATATTGTATCCTTCTTAGAATTAGTTCTTCTTCAGCATTGAAAACGCCTTCTGGGGCCGATTCTATTTTTTTAGTAACTTTTTTTTTCATATTTTATTCCTCCATTTTTATTTTCCTATTAATTTTTTATCATCTTGTTTCAATCTCCTTTCTAATTTTTTAATATCTTCAGCAGGCGGTAGTTCTTCAGGTTTAATTCCACTTTTGCCAAGAACTTCTCTAACATCTTTGTTATTTTTTACATGTTCGTCTGTGATTTTTGGTTCTCCTTGAAGATCTTCTTTCTTAACATTAAAGTTTGTTATTTCTGTTGCTAAGTCTTTAGCTTTAATAGTTATTGTTGGTAAGAATTCAGCTAGTGGTCTATTTGCCGGAACATTTAGTTTCTGTTTCATATCTTGAGTGTTGTAGCCACCAAATAAAGCCCAATCACCTTTACTTCTAATTCTTGCAAAGCCGTCTCTATCAACCCCTCTTTCATATATAAGTTTAGATAATTCTGTTTCTGTTTCAGTGAGCTTATTTCTTGCAATTATTCTTTCTACTAATTCAACTCTTTGTTCAATTAGCTCTTGTTTTCTAGTTTGTAAAGCAAAATAACTTTGAGCAAAAGCAATTACTTCTTTTCTGGGATCTCCATTTTGAGCAATCAAGTAACAAGCATATCTTGTAAGCATTATATCTTCAATTTCTCTTTTAGATCCCGAACCTAGATCAACCATTTTCCTGACGTCAGGAAAATGGTCTAAAACCTCTTGTTTACTGTTTTTACAGGCTTCCTTGGCTTTTTCAATTACTT
>Ga0116157_10006368_pt1 | contig 10681 bp, 10 predicted proteins | sample AD_UKC048_MetaG_FD_89882 | JGI IMG/M metagenome (GOLD analysis project Ga0116157, IMG submission 89882) | Active sludge microbial communities of municipal wastewater-treating anaerobic digesters from USA - AD_UKC048_MetaG | ecosystem: Engineered > Bioreactor > Anaerobic > Digestate | place: USA... | reverse complement strand
GGATAACTTATCAGAATGATAAAAATCAGGCAACTTTTTAAAAGTCTCATGGCTATTCGTGATTGATAATAAGCTTCTGGACGTCGATGTGCCCCTCACTATCCAGGTACCGGATGAAATACAATCCAAACAGTTTCGGTTGCCGGATTATGAACATTTCTTTTATTGAAGTATGAATAAATCATTAAAAACGTCAGCCGGCTGATTACGCAGTAAAGATAGATTATCCTGTTAGGGAAAGCAAGGGATTTCCAACATTTTCACGACCCACCCCTTTGGTCCCCTCCCATGCCCACATTTACAGATCGATCCCGGATTGCCTGGGGAGGGGAAAATAGTGGTAAATCCATTTTTGTGCAACAATATTGGATCACCTGCGGTGAAGGTTCCAAATTCCAAATTCCAAATTACAAGTACAACCTTATTACTACCATATGACTACTTTATGACTACCTTATGACGCTCGCTGCGCGAGCCAATGACGCGAGCGTTAGCGAGCTAATGACGCGAACGAAGTGAGCTAATGACGCGAGCGTTAGCGAGCTAATGACGCGAACGAAGTGAGCTAATGACGCGAGCGTTAGCGAGCTTATGACCAGTGACCCCTCAGTCTTTCCCCTTCGTCAGCAAACTGACGACAAGCCCCACCAGCGGCGAAAACATGAAGCTCAGGAAAAACGACCACTCCTCCCCGATGCGCCTCTTCTTGCCGACTTTTTCGGCTACGACCAGGGCCAGGATGTACCAGGCGGTGAACAGGATGCTGAACCAGATTGCGGTCATAGTTTTTGGTTTCAGGTTCCAGGTTTCGGGTTCTTAATAAAAATAGATTATCAGGAATATTATGGGAATAATGATCCCGAGCACCGTCAGCCAGGCACCGCGCCCCGTAATGCCCTTGGCTCCCCGCACCAGGAACAGCCCCGTGATCGCCAGGATGATCAGCGCGCCGGCAAAAACGTCGGAGATCCACGTCCAGCTCTCCTGCGGATTGTAATGCAGGTAATTCATCTCCCGGAAAAAAGGCCGGCGCGTGACTTTCTCCAGCAGCCCGTTGCCGGTTTCGGTGTTGATTACCACCGACCCGCCTTTGAGAAAGACCTTGAGCTGGTCGCTCTGCGGGAAATAATGATTCTTGTAGCTCCGCCGCTCCCCGATCTCATCCATCAGGCTGCGAACCTCGTCCTTCGAGATCCCTTTCTGTATCCGCGACGGGTTATCGAGCGTGATCTCCTTCCTGACAATGATGTAATTGGAATTCCATTCTGAAATGTGGTTCAGGGCAATCCCAGAAATAGAATAAACAAGGGTCAGTCCGAAAAACAAATACCCGAAATCACGGTGGACAACCCTGAACCATTTCCTCCACTGAAACTGCATCATCTTATTCCTCCACTATGCGGAACGAGTTGCACGAAATCGCATACTGGGGCTTGTGGTAGTAATTTTTATGATCGGTATCCTCGGTCGCCTTTTCCGCATCCGGAACAACCTCTTCTTCGATCGGTTCGATAACGCCCTTCACCACGACAACGCTGCCTTCCACCTCCGGCTCGAATACGCTGACCTTATCGCTGGCATTGATCTTTACCCTCATCTCCGGGTCTTCCCCGATGATGAACATCTTCTTTCCGCCATGCCGGCATACATGGATGACCATCCCTTTGATCTCGACCAGGCCGCCGATGTTTTCAGAAGCATAATCCTGGAACTTCTCCGGGGTTATGACTACAGCGCTGCCCTCGTCAGCCTTCGCTTTGACATCCTGGGCAAAAATCGCATCTGTTGTAAAAAACAATACGGCTAATACAGCTAAAAATGTGAATTTTTTCATATGTTCTTTCTTTTATTGGTTTTGCGTGCAAATTTAACAAAAGTTTTAATTCTCATCCGGGCGGGTGCCTGACACCTGGATCCCGTCGAACCGCACCTCGGCGCCATCGCTGTACGACACGACGATGAACGGCGTCCCGTCGGGATTGTAGATGATCCAATCGCCCTCCTTCCGGCCGTTCACATACTCCCCTTCTTCCTTCTTCATCCCGTTCTCCCAGTAATAGGTATGCTTTCCGTGAGGATTATCCTCAATGTAACGGCCCTCAAAACGCAAGGTTCCCTGCTTGCCGTCGGGCGACAGGTCGCGGTAGCGCCACATGCCGTTGCGCATCCCGTCGGTATAGCTTCCTTCCGTCTCGTTGTCGCCGACTTTATAGTACCAGTCGCCGTCTTCCCGGCCTTCAATATACTTTCCCCGGGTGATGATGTTTCCCGCTTCGTCGTACTCCTTCATATCGCCATCCGCCAGCCCGTTGAAACAGGTCTCTTCCCGCAGAAGCTGCCCGCCGGCGTAGTACCACCGCCACTCCCCTTCCGGTTTGCCTTTGAAATAGCTTCCCTCCTGCTCTGTCTGTCCGTTCGGATGGTAAAACACCCACGGACCCTCTTTCAGGTCTTTGTTGTATTTTCCCTGCGCCCTCAGCTTGCCGTCGTCGTAATATTCCTTCCAGAAACCGTCGCGCTCCCCCTTCTCCGTCACAACACCCTCGCCGATCATGATGCCGTTGCGGAAAATGTACGACTTCTCCACCGTGCCGTCTTCGGCATATTCCCGCCGGATCCCCTCCGGTTTGCCCTCTTTGTTGTACGTTGCGGCAACCTTGATCTTACCGTCGGGGTAGTAATCTTTCCGGACCTCCAGTTTCACCAGCTCCGCCACATTCTCCTGCTTCACCCCGTCGGCAAATTTCGACGTGGTCAACAGGTTGCCGTTGCGGTCATACTCCTTGAAATAGCCGTTCTCCATGCCGTGCTTGTAGCTCCCCTCCATCCGCAACGTCCCGTCGTCGTAAAAGTATTTCCACGGGCCGTGTTTCCTGCCTGTGTTGTCGTAACGGTTGATGATCTCCCGGCCGGTGATGAAACCGCTTTTGTACGTGATGATCGTGATGACCCTGCCATCGGTATCAAACTCCTTCGACATCCCCTCTTCCAGCCCTTCCCTGAAATTTACCTCCTTTTTCAGCTTCCCGTCAGGATATAAATATCTCGTCAGGCCGTTCTTTATATCATTTTTGAACATCTCTTCGATGATCTCGTCTTCCCGCCAGGTCTTCCGGATACCCTCCTTTTTTCCCTTCAGATAATTGATTTCCAGGGCTTTTTTTCCATTTTCATCATAGAATTTCCAGGCGCTGTCGAGCTCAAAATCTTTCCTGTTCCCTTCCGAAACCAGCTTACCCGCTTCATTATACGTTTTCCAGTAACCATCCGGCTTCCCGTTGCGCATCGTCCCTTCGCTCGATTTATTCCCGTTCGGATAATAGAAAACCTGGTAGCCGTCAGAAAGGGTCTTTGCCTCTTCCTGCGCATATCCACAATAGCTTAAACCAATGAAAATCAATAATAAAATTCCGGGAACCGACGGCTTTAGTCGTCGGAATGCCTCCATCTTTTCAACCGACGGCTTTAGTCGTCGGAATGCCTTAAACCACTTCATATCAATCTGGCTTTTTTCGAAATTTCGAGCATCCGTTCTATCGGTAACCGCGCCTTTTCCATCAAAACCGGATCCATTACGATCTCCGGACGTTCATTTTTCAGGCACAGGTAGAGTTTCTGCATCGTGTTCAGCTTCATGTAAGGACAATCGTTGCACGAGCAGGTTTCGTCCGACGGAACGATGATGAATTCCTTTTCCGGCGACGATTTCCTCATCTGGAAAAGAATTCCCGTTTCCGTGGCGACAATATATTTCCTCGCATCATCGTTGATCGTAAAATTCAGCAATGCTGTTGTTGATCCAACAAAATCGGCAATTTCAAGAATCGGGGCCTTGCATTCGGGATGGGCGATCAGTTTGGCGTCGGGGTTCTGTATTTTTAGTTTGATGATGGCTTCTGTCTGCAGGATGTCATGGACTTCGCAGGTACCGTCCCATAAAACCATGTTTCTTCCCGTAATGCGGTTGATATAACCGCCCAGGTTCTTATCCGGAGCAAAAATGATCTTCTGGTCCTTCGGAAATGATTCGACGATCTGAACGGCATTTCCCGAAGTACAGATGATATCCGATACCGATTTTACCGCAGCGCTGCAATTTATATAGGAAATTACAATATGTCCGGGGTGTTGTTTGATGAATTCGGTAAATGATTCGTAAGGACAATTGTCGGCCAGCGAACAGCCTGCTTCCATATCAGGAATCAAAACTTTTGTCTCCGGGTTGAGAATTTTAGCCGTTTCCGCCATAAAGTGCACCCCGGCAAAAACAATGATATCCGCATCCGATTTGGCGGCCTGTTGTGCCAGGCCCAGGCTGTCGCCCACATAATCGGCAATATCCTGGATTTCATCTACCTGGTAATAGTGGGCCAGGAGGATGGCGTTCTTTTCTTTCCGTAACCGGATAAATTCCTTTTTAAAATCGATCTTTGTATTCTGACTGACTGGTTCCGCCATCTTTTATCAATTCCTTATTAATATTAAAGTTTAAAGAAATTTATTCTTTTTATTATGCCTGTTGATAATGATGAAAACTTATCCTTCAAAAATTTGACAAACCGAGTTATTCAATTTTGTTAACAGGTATTTTCTGCAAATTTCTTTATTATTATTTGATTTTCGGAAAATTAAGAATTATTAACAACCTGTCGATAACCCGGGGTGTTAAAAAATTCAGGGTTATGAACAGGTTGAGGATGTTTATAAAGAGGGTGAATTTTCTTCATATCTCATCATAAAAACCGCATAAAATCGATTTTAACGCGAATTTTTTATTTGTTAACAAAACCGGTGCCATTTATACAGGGTTATTAACAGCTTTTAACAGGTCAATGTTAGTTTCTGTTTATGTCTTAAAAATGTTTAACCGCAAAGGCGCACGAAGGGCCTTCACAAAGGCACACCAAGTCATTGATTAGCAGGATAAAACCTTTGTGTTCCTTAGTGTATTCCTTTGTGCGCCTTTGTGGTTAAATAAAAGACTTTTAATACAACCTGAAGAGAATTTTTATGGTGAATAAAGGTTAACTTTGCTTAAAACAATCAGTTAATAGTGAAAGAAAAAACGAGTATCATCCCGATTGCCTGCGATCATGGCGGATATGAACTGAAAGAGTTCATAAAGATGAACTTATTGAAAGATGGATATGAGATAAAAGATTTTGGCACCGATGGTCCGGAGAGTGTCGATTATCCCGATTTTATCCATCCGCTGGCGAAAGGGGTCAATGATGGCGTTTATCCCCTTGGTATCATCATCTGCGGGAGCGGGAACGGCGCCCAGATGGTGGCCAACAAATACCCGAACGTCAGGGCGGCGCTGTGCTGGAACGAAGAGATCGCCCGCCTGGCGCGGCTTCACAACAACGCCAATATCCTTTCCCTTCCCGGACGGTTCGTTTCTAAAGAAGAAGGATGGAATATGGTGAAGGTTTTCCTGGAAACATCTTTCGAAGGCGGCAGACATCAGAAGAGAGTGGAAAAAATTAATTTTAAATTCTGAATTTTGAATTTTTAATTGAACTGTTGTTGTCATGGAATTGCAGAAAAAGTTTCTGAAAGACGCGGAAAAAGTTGCTTTCGATCCGGAGCACCGGCGGAAGCTCAATCATAACATCTCGAAATACCAGGTCAATGTAGAAAAAGGGAAGAAACAGTTCAATGATCTGGAGCTGGCGCGGAAGAAAGCCGCCAACACCCGGCACAAGATCCTCAACGATCTCGACAAGTACCTGATCGAATTCGAGAGCAATTTTGAAAAGAACGGGGGAAAGGTGATCTGGGCCTCTACGGCAAAAGACGCCGTTAAAGAGATCATGGCCATCATGAAGAATACAAAGGCTGTTTCGGTGGTCAAATCGAAGTCGATGATGACCGAGGAGCTGGAGTTGAACGAGATACTGGAAAAGAAGAAGATCGAAGCCATTGAGACCGACCTGGGCGAATTCATCGTGCAACTGGCCGGCGAAAAGCCATATCACATCCTGACCCCGGCGATGCACAAATCGAAGGAAGATGTGGCAAAGCTGTACCACGAAAAGTTCGGTATGCCGCTTGATTCAACGCCGGCAGCCATCGCGGCCTACACCCGGAATTACCTGAGGGAGAAGTTTCTAAGTGCCGGCGTAGGCATTACGGGGGCCAACTTTCTGTTGTCGGACCTGGGCGCCGTCTGCCTCACCGAGAACGAGGGCAACGGCCTGATGTCGATTTCGTTTCCGAAGGTGCACATCGTCATTGCCGGCATTGAGAAGATCCTTCCTTCCATCAGCGACCTGCAGCTCTTCTGGCCGCTGCTGGCCACCATGGGGACAGGGCAGAAGGTCACAGCCTACAACAGCATTGTGTTTGGACCGCGGCACGAAGACGAGGCCGACGGGCCTGCGGAGATGTACGTGGTTTTGCTGGATAACCGGCGCACCGAGGTGCTGAAGCAGGAGAAGGTACGGAGAGCGTTGTCGTGCATCCGCTGCGGCGCCTGCCTCAACGCTTGTCCTGTCTATAAAAACATAGGCGGCTATACCTATTCGTCGGTCTACACCGGCCCGATCGGCTCGGTCATCACGCCCTGGATGGAAGATATGGGCGAATACAAGCACCTGAGCTTTGCCTCGTCGTTGTGCGGCAACTGCACCGACGTCTGCCCGGTGCACATCCCGTTGCATGAGCTGCTGCTGGTAAACCGGCAGAAGAGTGTGGAGATGGGCTATGCCAAAAGCGGTGAGAAATTCATGATGAAGAACATGAAGCGTGTTTTGCTGAGCCGCAAGCTGATGAACATGCGCGGCGGGTTCAAGAACATGCTGTTCCGCAATTTCTTCGCATCCGCCTGGGGCCCGCGTCGCGAACTGCCCCGGCTCGAAGCTAAGACCTTTAACAAGCTCTGGCGCGAGAAACAGGAGCGGCTGATGAAGGAAGAGAGCTAAAAATAGCGTAATTATTTCACTATCTTCCCTGTATATCTCCTGCCTTTTTTATCCGTCACCACAACCACATATATTCCCGCCGGATAACCCAAAACATCCAGCAGCACCATCCGGTTCACCGGCATTTTTTCCACGCCACCCTGCCCCCATGCCTCTCTTCCAAACACATCATACACCTGCACTTCCACCGCCCCGGGCGCCACGACATCCGGCAAAGTCAGCACCACCCAATCGCTTGCCGGGTTCGGCGATATTTTTATCGATGATTCATATTGTTCCTGTGTTGGCAATTCATCAATGTTTACAAACAGGCCGCAATCCAGCGCCACGGTATCTGACTGAATCTCATAGGGGCACAGGCTGTCGTAAGTAATTGGCTGGGTGTAAAGAGTGTCATCCTCTAGATCTTGATTCATTTTCCACAGATAGATGTCCCAGTTACTATCGACATGGTAATAGCCAATCGCTAGAATTTTATCATCGAAGGATTTAATAATTGATGTTGGTGGGTAGGCATCATCTATCAATCTTCTTTGAAGAATAATCTCTCCCATTGTGTCAGTTTTAATTATATCACAATATGCGGGATCGTACATTGGGTTGTCTGTCCATGTTAAACCAATATAGACAGTCGAATCATTCATGATCAACAACGATTGAGCCCCACCTCGTTCCACGGTATCCGTGCCAAGTAGCGGATATTGATCGATAACCTCCCCGTCCTTACTAAATTTCAGTAAGTAAGGAACCTTAGGGATTCCGGGAAACTGCATTGACGAAGCATTATAAATCTTGCCATTAGACGAAAAGGCAGAACGCCCTGCAAATCCCCCTGCTCCGATAGGCCATTTTAAATTCCAAAGTTCATCTCCTGTTGTATTTGTTTTGATGAAATAAGGGGTAAGAGGACTAGAACCACTACCCGAAACAAGGTAATTGCTATCCGGCATCAAATCCAGATTAATTCCTTCTTCATTGGAGATGGTCGAATCCTCCTGGGCGAGATGTTTGATCCACACCGGTTCTCCCATTGCGTCCATTTTAACCAGGCTGATCCGGATGTGTTGTGCATCGCCGCCGTAATACGCAAGCATCCCTAAAAATTGCCCATCCGGCAGATGGATAACACCGGTGGCATAATTCATTTGAGCGGATAAGTAAATCTTACACCATTCAATTTCACCGCAGGGATCAAGTTTCACAAATAAGGGATCTCTCCAGCCATCGACCTGAGCTGTAGCACCACATGCAATTAACCCATTATCACTGGTTTTATCTAAGTCCCAAAAAAAATTTTCATAGCCTGGATGGCCATATTTTTTATTCCAGATTATGTTTCCATTAATATCTGTTTTGATAATCCAACCAAATTTAAAATCTTCCGCATTTTTCATTATACATCCGCAAATACTATATCCATGGTCATAACTTTCCAGAATATCTTGTCCATAAGCATCAATATTATTTCCAAATATTTTTGGCCATAGTTGAGAAAAACTGTTATAATTAGACAGGATGAATAAGACAATCAAGAGTTTCTTCAAGTTTAATATATGCAAATTCATAAATAAGTAACGTTTGTTTCCTTCTAAAACAAGGGGAATACAATAAAATTTCTATCGTCGTTCCTATTTTCTTCCTTTGATCAATAATTTGGAAGAGAGAGGTTTTTGATCTACAAATAATTGTACTATGTACGTTCATCAGGATAAAAAGGTAGATTGATAACCCGCTGATTTTGCGTGGAGTTTAAACGGATTCTGTCCAATTCTTTTCCATTCAGGTCATAAAGAACAAGGTTTCCATTATGGCCTTGTTCAATCGTATTGAAATAGGCAATAACATAATCTCCGCAAGGATTTGGGAATAGGAAAAGACGATTATCTTCAGAGAAACTTGTTTTTTTTGGATTCCATGAGTAATGCGAAGTGTACTTTTTCACTACCATCGGAAAATATACCGATTCCGTGTATTCGATATGCCTTCCTTTGATTAACAATGCCCGCGCATAATCGCTGACCAACGGCAGTGGGGCATTTATCGTGCTTTCATAACAATTCATCATTTTATAATTAGTTTTTCGGTTAGGATTCTATTTTTCTGATCTTTGCATACAACAAGGTACATTCCTGACGACAAGGAAGAAGTATCCAGGGAGATCATTCGATTGACAGGATTGAATTTCGTGTCTATCTCCTCTTTTCCTAATATATTATAAACAGTAAGTTCAACAGCGCCTGTGGCTATTACATCCGGCAAAGTCAGCACCACCCAATCGCTTGCCGGGTTCGGCGATATTTTTATCGATGATTCATATTGTTCTTTGGTGGGGATTTCATCGATATTGACGAACAAACCGCAATCTAACTCTAGCGTATCCGACTGGATCTCATACGGGCACAAGCTATCGTATGTCATCGGCTGGGTGTAGAGGGTATCATCCTCTAAATTTTCGTTCATTTTCCACATATATATGTCCCAGTTGCCATCTAAATAGTAATGACCAACAGCTAGTATTTTATCATCGAAGGATCGAATAATCTTCTGAGGTGGATAGCTTCCTCCTCCGTTGATCAATCGTCTTTGAATAATTAAATTCCCTGAAGTATCTGTTCTCTGGAGATCGGTATATCCATCAAACAATGTCGGATCATCTGTCCAGGATAATCCAACATACAAGTTTGTATCACCTACAAGGAGTATGGATTCAGCGCCTCCTCTAATGATGGTGTCACCCATCAAAGGGTACTGGTTAATGACTGCTCCATTGGTTGTGAATTTCAATAGGTATGGTATTTTAGGATGGCCGGGAAAAGTTAATCCGGTAGCGCTATATATCATTCCGTTAGAAGAAAACGTCGATTGTTTGGCATATCCTGCCGTGCCGGCAGGCCATTTAATATCCCATAATTCCATACCTGAAGTGTCTGTTTTGATATAAAATGGCTTCAGGTTAGGACTGAAACATTCGCCTGTGACTAATAGATTACCATCTAATGTGCTGTTTAAATTATATCCCTCTTCGTTATAAATGGTAGAATCCGCCTGGGCAAGATGTTTGATCCACACCGGGTCTCCCATTGCATCCATTTTAACAAGGCTGATCCGGATGTGTTGTGCATCACCTCCATAGTACTCAAGCATCCCTAAAAATTGTCCATCCGGTAAGTGGATGACACCCGTGGCATGATTCATTTGATCGGATAAGTAAATTTTACACCATTCCATTTCTCCACATGCATCAAGCTTCACAAATAAAGGATCTCTCCAGCTATCAACCTGGGCCGTAGCACCGCATGCAATAATTCCTTCGTCATCAGTTCCGTCGAAATCTAAAAAGAAATTTTCATAAGCAGGATGTCCAAACTTTTTATCCCATAATACAGATCCATTAATGTCTGTTTTTATTATCCAGCCGTATTGGAACAGATTAGCGTCTTTCATAATGGATCCACAAATTTGATAGCCATGATCATATTCTTCCATTATTTCATAACCTAAAGCACGAATATTATCACCATATATTTTAGGCCAATTCTGTGAATGACTATTGTAAAATGATAATATAAAAAGCAAGGTGTGGATAGTTCTTAAAATAGAAACTTGTAACTTCATACTGCAATATAAAAAACCTAAGTACATGACAAAAATTTACAAATATCTTTAAATTTATCTATATCGTTGGAAAACAGCACACTTGCAAGATATGTTAACCCGTATTTGAATATACTTTTTGCTCTTCTGCCATGTTTTTT
>Ga0116157_10006363_pt1 | contig 10685 bp, 10 predicted proteins | sample AD_UKC048_MetaG_FD_89882 | JGI IMG/M metagenome (GOLD analysis project Ga0116157, IMG submission 89882) | Active sludge microbial communities of municipal wastewater-treating anaerobic digesters from USA - AD_UKC048_MetaG | ecosystem: Engineered > Bioreactor > Anaerobic > Digestate | place: USA... | reverse complement strand
TTCGAAGGTTTAAACCAAGAAATAGCTCTTAAATTAATAGAAGCTGGTAAGGGTTCCTCAGTGGCTTTTAATCTTGAAAAATTCGAAGGTTTAAATCAAGAAATAGCTCTTAAATTAATAGAAGCTGGTAAGGGTTCCTCAGTGGCTGATAATCTCGAAAAATTCGAAGGTTTAAATCAAGAAATAGCTCTTAAATTAATAGAAGCTGGCCAGGGTTGGTCAGTAGCTTCTAATCTCGAAAAATTTGAAGGCCTAAATCACCAGGACATAGCTCTTAAGATAATAGAAGCTGGTAAGGGTTCCTCAGTGGCTTTTAATTTCAAAAAATTTGAAGGTCTAAATCAAGAAATAGCTCTTAAATTAATAGAAGCTGGTGAGGGTTCTTCAGTGGCTGATAATCTCGAAAAATTTGAAGGTCTAAATCAAGACATAGCTCTTAAATTAATAGAAGCTGGCGAGGGTTCTTCAGTGGCTGATAATTTAGAAAAATTCGAAGGTTTAAACCAAGAAATAGCTCTTAAATTAATAGAAGTTGGCGAGGGTAAATATGTAGTTTATTATCTCGAAAAATTCGAAGACCTAAATCACCAAGACATAGCTCTTAAGATAATAGAATTTGGCAAGGGTCGTTTTGTGGCCTTTAATCTCGAAAAATTTGAAGGTCTAAATCACCAAGATATAGCGATTAAGATAATAGAGGCTGGTTATGGTCGTTCAGTGGCTCATAATCTCAAAAAATTTGAAGGTCTAAATCACCAAGAAATAGCTCTTAAGATAATAGAAGCTGGCCAGGGTGATTCGGTGGCTGATAATTTAGAAAAATTTGAAGGTCTAAATCACCAAGATATAGCTATTAAATTAATAGAAGCTGGTCGGGGTGGGTCAGTAATTTCCAATCTCGAAAAATTTGAAGGTCTAAGTAGGGATACGGGAAATGAGTTAATAAAAGGATTATCAGATTTTAATTTAATCATTAAAGTTAATGAATACTTTAAGCCACCCCTAGATAAAATGGTTACTAAAACATCAGAAATATTTGGTAATTTTTCTGGTTATGAGAATTATAATATAATAAAAAAGATTGAGGCCGGAGATGTAGAGACTATAAAAAATTTAAAGTTAAAAAAGGGTGGTAATGATGGACTAAGAGAATTACAAGAAAATTTTAATTCTTTTAAAAAAGAAATTATTCAAGAAGATTTTGATCCTAATGTTTTATTGTCAAAAGATAATGAATCTTTGTACTTGCCATATTTTCAGTCATATATTAGGTATCAAGAGGCGGAATGGGGAAATAATGATTACGATGGTTTTATAGATATTATAAATAATTTTATAAGATATAAAAATAAAGAAAAAATTAAAGATCTTAATTCTAATTTCAAGCCTAGTTCAGAATTATTGATAGCCAAATCTGATTCTGAGTCCCAAGAAAAGTATCAATTTAATGAGCATTTTTTAAATAGGTTTTCAGTTTTAATTAATTCTATTAAAAAAGCTAAAGATTTATATCAGGAAAAATTTCATCTATTAAAATTAGTTGAACAAATTGAAGAAAAAAGAACTATATTAATTAAAGAATTAAAAGAAAAAATTGATAAAATGCCCAATCCTCAAGCTAAGGAAGGGATAAATAGAAAAATAAATCAATTGGAGTCAATTAATATTAGAAGTATAAAAGATTTTCAAAATAATTTTTCTATTTTAGCTAGTAATAATGATTTTAATGAATTATTAAGACAAGTAGTATTTTTATTTAGTTTTTCCAAAAACAGAGAAAGTTTAAATTTTGATTTAAATAATATTAATTTAGATAAGCCGAAGATAGATGATATTTCTTGGTCCCTTAATTTTATTGACCATATTACTAATCAAGAAACGATGTCTAAGTATTTCACTGACAAAAAATCTCTTAAAATGTTTAAAGAAATAGTATCTACTCAAGCTATTAATGATGAAATGAGCTTACTCCAAGGCGAGGGCGAAGATTTTAAAAATAAGACAAAAATACAACTTATCCCAACTAGAGGAATTTTAACTGAATTTTCTGGACACATTGCCGATGCTTGTTGGGCTTCAAAATACAGCAGTATCTTAAAAGAATTTCCTAATTTTACTTCAGTTATTATCAGGCAAAATCCAGAGACAAAACATGAGAGATTAGCTGGAGCTTTTATGCTGATAGAGACTGAGTCTAGAGAGGGAGAGCCATTATTAGTTATTAGAGGTCTCAATCCTATAGAAAATCTAATTAACTCATTATCGGTTAAAGATTTTTATAAAAATATTACAGATTATTTAAAGGAATTAGCCAAAAAAGATAATCGTAAATTAGCTATAGTAATTGATGATCATGCTGGTGGCTCCGGAACTAATAGGCCAGTTCTTTTTAGTCATTTAGATAAATTATCAAAAAGTTTAAAAGCAATTGATCTAAAGTCAGAAGAAGATACTAGTTTTAATGGATACAATATTGTTAGACAAACATACTTAGTGGAATAATTAAAGATATTATTAAATTATCTTCTTCTAAAAAATTAAGGCTTTATTTTCCAATTCAAACCCCGACCGAACTACGTTATTTTAATATATAAAATATATCCAAAAACCCTTGTAATACCCCCATTTATTAGTTTCTAGACCTGAGCAGGGAGCAGATGTTTCTTTTTTGTGAGAGACCGATTTACATTCTTATTTTATAGGATAAAATGAAAAGAGCTGGTTTATGCCAGTTCTTTTTGTTTTAGTTAAAGTGTAAACATTTTATTGTAATGCACGTTTATGTTATTTAATTAGGTGTTGCAAGGCTATTGAACTATATCATAGGCGAGTGTGAGGTATTGATTTTTAAAATTATTTTTGTTATAGTTTGTTGAAAAGTATATTAACAATTTAATAAAGGAGGATCAAAAATGAAAAAAATAGAGCATTGTCTTATTTGTGCTAACCCCAAGTTAAGAGGCTATAAAAATAGCAAGGGGATTATAATTAAGTTTAAAAATTTTAAAAAAGGTATTATATGTTCCGATTGTTGTGATTTTTTACATAATCATGATTATTTGGACAATAATTACATTAACTCTGAGCTAGATAATTTTCTTTTAAAAAATAAAAGAATTTTATTTGCTTATTCTGGCGGCTTGGACAGCACTGCTGTTTTATTCAAATTAGCCAAGGAATGTAACTTAAGAAAAATTGATTTAAAGTTATTTACAGTCAATACTGGATTTAAGGGTCTTAGGACTATAGAGAATGTTAATAGGGTTGTTCATTTCTTAGGTCTTAATTCTAATCATTTTTGGGTTGATTGGTCGGAAAAAATAAATAATGATCAAAGAATATTAGATTCTTTTTTGCACCCTAAAAAAACGATGGATATTTATAAATCTTGTTGGGAAAGAGAGGAGTTACCCTGTGGTAAGATCTGTAATTCTATTATGGAAGGTGCCTATAAGGAAGTGATGGAATCATTGGGTTACGATGTTTTATTTACTGGTGGAGATACACCAAAGATTGATTACACTGGCAAATATTCTATTTTTTGGCATGATGGCAATATTTTAACTGTTAGAGGAGGGTATGCTTTTAATCTTTCTAAGAGTGAGAATATTCAGATTATTAAAAAAAATAATATACCGTGGATAAATCCTGGTTGTGGTGGATATGATACCGATTGTCTTATTCCTGGATCTTTTTTTTCAAAACAATTTAATCAAAATCCAAGAACTGACATCGAAACACTTTATAATAAGCATCCTATTATTTTTTATTATTTAACCGAAAGAACTCGTTTTGGGATTATTAAAAGGTGCGATGCCATTAAAATGATGACCAATGTTGACGTTGGTGATTCAGATTCTTATTCTGAGCTGTTATCAATAATTGATTAAAAGTTTTAAAAAGTCACATTTGAGTGACTTTTTTTATTTTTAACAATTTGTTATAATGTAAATATGTTTTGTGGTAGTTTATACAATCTTATTGTCCCTTGCAAGGGCGTCTTGAAGGATAAGAAAAAGAAAATTTTTAATTCTAAAGATTTTTTTTATTTAAATAAAAAATGCATTGTTCGCTTAGAACCAAATGGAGTTGTCGTTATTCCCCATGGGATGATGACTGGTTTTATTTATTTAGACAATGACTTTAAAAAAATATTTAAAGAAGAAAAATTTAATCTTTTTGGTTTTTTAAAAGAGGACGTAGAAATGCTTTTGAGGAATAAGATAGTTCTTAGAAATTCAAATAAAAAAGAAATAAATATTAGGATATCGAAAGTAAAAGTCGATGGTTTACCGGTCCATGCCTTATTAGATATTACTTCTGCTTGTAATTGCAATTGTTTAACCTGTTATCACAAAGACGATCTCGGCAGTTTTTATCCTGAGATTAGTGATTTAAAAAAAAGGATAGATAAATTAAAAGAATTGGGAGTATTGCTTATAGAGGTAACTGGGGGAGAGCCCTTTTTGAGAAAAGATCTGTTTGAAATACTAAGTTATATTAAAAACCAGAAATTATTATTTTATGTTGTTACTAACGGAGAATATTTATATTTAGCTGATGACTTGTTATTAAAGTTGTTAAAGAGTGGTAATGGACTAGCTATTAGTTTGGATGGCTTTGGTAATAAGCATGATCAAATGAGACTTCGCCCAGGTCTATTTAATAAGATAGTTAAAGGATTAAAAGTTTGTTCATTGAATAAGATTCCCGTGGTTCTTGTCTCTACTTTAAACAAAGAGAACGTTGGCTCCACCTCTAAAATGTTAAAACTAGCTAAAGATAATTTTTGTATTTTACATTTAAGGCCCACAATTAAGACAGGAGGAGCTTTGTTTAATAAAATTAAAGATTCTTATCCCGTGAATAAAGTCAGGAGTCTGCTTAATGATAAAAATGTTCGTAATGGATTTTTGGGAGAAAAAAGAAATATTCCAGTCTCTTGTAGTTATTATGGTTGTGGAATTAGAAGACGTATTTCAGTTGATGTTTATGGAAGAATTTTTCCTTGTGTTATGGATAGGTCTAGAAACATAGGAAATATTGAAAATTTTACTCCAATCAGACTTTTTAAATCTTTAGTGAAAGAATCTAATTATTTTTTAAAGAGACATAATGATTGTAGTATTTGTGATAAGTTTATAAAAAATAAAAAAGATCCAATTTGTTCTGGTTTTTGTCGTTTTTCTAATTCTTATAAAAATAATTTAAAATAATATGAGTAAGGTAAGTCCTTATAAAATTTTAGCAAAATACTATGATATTTTTGCTGGCAAGAAAAGATATGAAGAGTGGAAAAGACTTTTAAATAGCACAATAAAAAAGTATAAAGTTGATAAAAACCTTGCTATTGACTTGGCCTGTGGAACTGGAACTAATTCCAAGGCATTAAAAGATATTGGCTTTAAAAAAGTTTTAGGAGTTGATAATTCACGAGAGATGCTGATAGAGGCTAGGTCAAAGTATAAAAATATTTACTTTATTAAAAAAGACTTTTTAAATTTTAATGATAATAGGTTTGCAAATGTTGATATAGTTTCTTGTTTTTATGATTCTTTAAATTATATCTTAAAGGAGTCTGATCTAAAAAAAGTATTTTTAAATGTTTATAACTCTTTAAAAATTAATGGAATATTTGTTTTTGATCTTAACACCCCAGGACATGCCAAGGGTATTTCTAGTAACAAGCCTTCGGTGTTTACAAATGATGATTTATTTGTTATCATGAATAATGAGGTTAAAGGTGATTTTTGGTTTCTTAATCTTTCTATATTAACCAAAAAGAAGGGAAATATTTTTTCTTTGTTTGAGGAAGTGCATACTGAGAAAATGTATAAAGAAGAGAAAGTTGTTAATTTATTAAAATCAGTCGGTTTTAAAATTTTGGAAATAAAAAAAGAAAACAAAAAATATCAAGATAATAAAATATATAATAATAGAATTTATTATATAGTAAAAAAATAAATTTATGAAAAAACAAAAGAAAGAAGTTCAAAAAAAAGCAATTTCTTCAAAAAAATCTTGCGTAAAGAAAGAGAAGAATGTTGAATGGGTGATGACTGTTAAGAGCTTTGAGAAAAATGGTTGTATGATAAACAATAACTAATTCTCTATGAGTTTTAAGCTGAATAAATCAGCTAGTTTTTCTATTAAAAAAAACTTTCTTGTAGTTTATTATGACTATGGTTTTTATTTTTTTGAAAAAGAAACTAAAAAATGGCTAGAGATGATTATTTTTAAAAAAAAAGGTATTTTTCCTTCTGATTTTATTAAATATTTAAAGAGTAAGGACTTAGTTTATGAAGATTAATGGATTTTCTTATAAAGAATTATTTGATTTAGCCATTCAAAAACCAATTTTGGCTCAACTAGAGATCACGCAAAACTGCAATCAAGAGTGCAGTTTTTGTTTTAAGGAATGCTCTCATCAAAGAAAATATAAAGACTTTTCTCTGTTAACTTGGAAAAAGATAGTTAAAAATCTTTCAAATTTTGGCGTAAAAAATATAAATTTTACAGGTGGTGAAGTTTTTCTTTATCATGACTTTGTTAAGTTAGTTAATTATTCTAAGAAAAATGGAATAAAAAATATAACAGTTAATACTAATGGCTCTATTCCTTTGTCAGGACTTGATTTATCTAAAATTGATTCCTTGGTTTTTTCTGTTCATAATATTGGCGAACAACACGATTCAATGGTCGGTTTAAAGGGATCTTTTAATAATTTAATTAAAAATTTAAAAAATAACTTAGGTCGTTCGGCTATTAATGTTGTTATTACTAAAGAAAACTTAGATTATCTAGATGATATTTTGGATTATTTTAAGAAATTTGATTTACAATTTTTTTCTTTCAATTTGGCTGGGAATATTAATGGCGAAACTAAAATTTCAGAAGCTTTATTTAAAAAATACCTTTCTTTTTTGAAGAGATTAGAAAAATGTGTTGGGAGTAAAGTTTTATTAAGACATGGGATGCAAAATATTATTATTAATGATAAAAAATTTTTTGAAGCTAAGATTCCACTGCCTCATTGCGCCGGTGGTAAATATAAACTTTTAATTAATTACAAAGGCGATGTTTATCCTTGCTCTTTTTTCCAAAATGATGATTTTTATTGTGGAAATATTTTAGAAGATAACATTTCTGATATTTGGAAAGATGGCAAGGGCTTTATTTTCTTTAGAAAAGAATATCTTGAAACAAAAAAGCTACCAGAAGATTGCAGGGCTTGCTTTAAAAAGCATAAATGTGGTGGCGGTTGTTTCGTCTGGAGGAGTTTTAATAAAAAAACAAAAAAATATGAAAAAGATATTAGATGCGACATTGGGGATGCATATCTTGGAGCTGGAAATAACTAGTAGATGTAATCTTAATTGTTTGCATTGCTATAATCGCCTCAAGAAGAATTATGATTTGCCAGTAAAAGAATTTAAAAAGTTTTTTAATTTTTCCAAAAAATATAATGTTTCTAATTTTATAGTTTCTGGTGGTGAAGCCAGAATGCATCCTGAATTTAATAAAATTTGCTCTTTTATAAAAAAAAGAGGGAAAAATGGACCTCGCTTGGTTTTGCAGACAAATGGGACGATGATTGATGAAAATTTTTTTGAAAGTGCTTCTTTGTTTGATGTTATCCATATTAGTTTTGATCTCGATGATTTAGTTCGGAAGGATAGCTTGTCAAATCTTTATCTAGCAAAAGATTTAATAAAAAGAGGTATTAAAAGTTATTTATTTACAACGCTTCATGTTAATAATTATAAAAAGATAGGAAAGATTGTTAGCTTAGCTAATAAGAATAAAGTTCCAATTGGTTTTAATGTTTGCTTACCGACAGAGAAACAGGATAGTAGATTTTCGATTCCACTTAATGATTTTTTGTCTTTAGAAAAAAAATTATTTAAACTTTCTAAAAATAATAAAATATTAAGATATTCTAGTCCCTTAACGGCAGTTTTTGATTCTAAAAAAAGGGGTAAATATAAAGGAAATTTTGGTGGTTGTGTTGCTGGTATAGCTTCTTGTGTGGTTGGTTTTGATGGTAATGTTTTTCCTTGTCCATTTTTTAGAGTTCCTGCCGGTAATATTTTTAAAAATAGTTTATTAAAAATTTGGAAAAAATCAGAATTATTTAATTTAATGAGAGACAGAAGTAAATATAAAAATCCTTGCGGTTCTTGTTCTTATTTGTCTTATTGTGGTGGTTGTCGAAATAGAGCTTTAAAATTAAATGGAGATGTTTTATCTTTTGATCCTTTTTGCCATCTTTTAAAAAATAAAACAATAAAATAAATGTCTATTAAAATAATAAAATTAAAAGATTCCGACAATTCTTTACTAGAAAAATTTAAAAGTGAAGAGTGGCCAGATGCTGATCAAGAGCATTATGGTAATCAAGAAATTAATTTTTCTAAGAATTTTTATACATTGGTCGCCAAAGATGAAAATAAAATTCTTGCTTATATATCATTTTTTGTTGAACTTGGTGTGGCTCAAATTGACTCATTGATAGTTGGTAAAAAATCCAGAAGAAATGGTTTGGCAAAAAGACTCATAAACGAAGTTGAAGCTCGAGTGAAATTATCGGGAGCCCATAAGATTCGTCTTGAAACTGGTGTTGACTGGAAAGCTAGATTTTTATATGAAAAACTTGGATATAATACTAGGGCAATATTGCCCAATTATTATGTGAATAAAGACTTTGTTTTAATGGATAAAGATATTTAATTTTGATGGAAGCTAAGAATATGAACAAAAAAAAATTAAATGGAGTCACTTTATTGGGAATAGATTGTATTAATTTAGATAGACTTAATTTGGCGATGGAAATTTGTCAAAAAGATTTTGAATTTGATGAGGTAAAAATATTATCATCAATAAGCTCTGATAAAATTAAGAATATTATAAAAATTAAAGCAATAAATTCTTTAGAAGAATATTCTTTATTTACCATTAAAGAATTAGATAAATATGTTGACACGCCTTATGTTTTAATAGTTCAGCACGACGGATTTATATTAAATTCAAAAGCCTGGAATGATAAATTTCTAGACTATGACTATATTGGTGCTCCTTGGTTGGTAGCTGATTGGTCTGTTAAAAACTTTGATTTCCCAAAAAAGTTAGTCGGTAGCTATGTTGTCGGCAATGGAGGTTTTAATTTAAGAAGTAAGAAACTATTGTCTTTATCTTCAAAATTATACAAACAAGGAGACTTAGAAAGATATAATCCTGAAGATGTTTCTATTTGTGTTTATTACAGAGAATTATTTGAAAAAAATGGAATAAAATTTGCTCCAGTTGAACTAGCTAAACAATTTAGTTATGAAGCCGAGAATGATGACAATTATTCTTGGGATGGTCAATTTGGTTTTCACGGATTGAAATGGACTGATATATCTAAGTGGCTAAAAAATAATCCGGAATATAATATAGACAATGCTATTAATAAGGCTAATATATAGCGAACTAGGGAGCGGTGTAAATAAAAAAGGTTCTAATATTCTCCAGTACTCGGAGCTGACAACAAAATGCCTAATTTTATTAGGTCTTTTTGTATGCCCTGTATGGAAATTAGAACTTATTTTAGACAATTAAGATTGAAGGTAGAATGTAGGTACAATAGATTGACAAAAAGATTAAAATATGTTATAATATTGTTGTGTTTAAGATAGCTCTTTTATAAAATTTATTGGTTAATACTTATGATCTTTTCTTTAGAGTTTATAAGTATTAACCAATAAATATAAAAGCAATGAAAGACATTAGAGAAATATGGGAGAAAATTTATAATGATTATTTCGGCTTAGAGAAGAATTTTTCTTCGTTAGAAGTTCCTGTTGAGTATGATCCAGCTAAACACTTCGGTATAATTGTTTCAGAAATCACTATGAACGAGATTTTTGAGGGAATGAGTAAAAAATTAAGGCTAGATGTTTATAAAAGAGACCTCAACGGAGAAGTAAGAGGGAGAATAGAGAAGCAGTATTTTATCTTCTTCAAAAAGAATATTGAGGCTGACGAAGATTTACTCTATATTCCAGCTTTTGTCTTAAAAAACATTAGACATAACGGGATAACACTGAGAGAAAGAATGCTCTTAGAAATTTTATCTCTGGAAACCGAAGGAAAACACTTGGATAGAGAGAGAGTGACCCTTTGCTCCGGTTCTCGTTATTATAACGGACTGGTGCCGACCATGTATGAAGAAAAGGGGGAGATTATTATCTCTTGGCGCAGAAGCAATGTTTCTTTATTTCATGTGGCCTCGCGCTCAGTGCAGGGCTTCAAAAGGTTTTAAACACATAACGATACAAGGAGCTAAAAAAGGCTCCTTTTTTCTATTGAAAAAAAGATAGTTTTGTGCTAGTATTTAATATAAATATTATTAAAATAATATGGAAAATAAATCATCTTTAGAGAATTTAAAAAATAAAAATGAAGAGATTTCTAAGAATTTAGAAAAACTTGAAAATGATGTTTTTCTATCGGGAGTTCAAAAGATAGAATCATCTGAGGTTTCGACTGATGCTAAAAAATCTTTTTCTGAAATAAGAGAAATTGGTGAAAAAATTGTTAAAAATTTTTCTGTTGAAGTTGTCCGATTGTTTAAGGGTAATAAGTTAGCAATTAAGCTTAGAAATTTTTATGTTGGCAGGCAGGCCGATCAGATAAAAAATAGC
>Ga0116157_10006360_pt1 | contig 10687 bp, 19 predicted proteins | sample AD_UKC048_MetaG_FD_89882 | JGI IMG/M metagenome (GOLD analysis project Ga0116157, IMG submission 89882) | Active sludge microbial communities of municipal wastewater-treating anaerobic digesters from USA - AD_UKC048_MetaG | ecosystem: Engineered > Bioreactor > Anaerobic > Digestate | place: USA... | reverse complement strand
GTCAGCGTTTCATTCAGATATCGACGCCGGTACGGTCAACATCGTGGTCGGTTGGGCGCAAGCTTGCGAAGGGACTGATTCGCAGCGTGTCTATGTTGACTTTATGGACGCCACCCTAACGCTTATTAGTTCAGCGGGACCAGGTTTTACATCTGACGGCGGCGCTGGTAGTTGGGTGTCGAAAGGCTTCAACGGTGCGGTCCCCGCTAATACAAGGTTCATTCGCTTTAATCACCAAGCGAACAGGTCGGCAGGCACGTCGAGCGATGGTTATGGGGATGACATATCCGGACGTCTGGAGAAGACCATATCTCGCGGCGCGAACGAAGGACCATCTTCAGACCGGTGGCGCATCATCACCAATGGTCTGCCGTTCAGTGCTGGATACTATTTCGCTAACGGAGCAACTTCGGCTCGTTTTGCCATCGCCGATCTGGAGATGCACGACGCGCCAGGTAGCGGAGATCAGTGTACTGGCGGCACGGCTTCAGCGTCCTCTCAATACTCGGCCAGTTTTCCAGCGGCCAATGCTTTTGATGCCACGATAACAGACGGCTGGATCAAAGGTAGCAACGCAAACACGGACGTCGCGGCAGAGCCTCACTGGCTGGAGTATCAATTCGCTGCGCCCGTTCACGTGAACTCCCTGAAAATGCGATCACGCCAATCTCTTGACAGCAACGGTGGTTCCGGTGGGCCGGTAAACTTCAACGTCGAGTATTGGGACGGCTCGGCTTGGGTAGTCGCCTGGACGGTCAACACCGAGAAGCATTGGGGATCAAACGAGCAGCGCCAGTTCGACAAACCTTTGTAGAACGAATCGCAAACACGCACGGTAGACCGCCACTTTTGACAAAGTTAATCATTTAGGTTAATGGTGCTGACCTTGGAGCGGAACTAACTTCCGTAGCTTTCGTTATTACATAGCAGGGGATCACACGTGCGAGGCGTTGACATGCTAATAGTATCATTGAAGAAGCACTTTCCGGCTCGGTGGCCGGAGTGGTTTATGGCAGGGCAGATGACTGCCTGGGGTTGCTACATTGCGACGCACCCTGAACTATTCACAAGCGAATCGACACGCCAAGTCTTTGCCGGTATGGCGAGCATGGTTAATGGTGATTCGCCAGCGGCAGTATGGGGACTGGCTGCCGTCGTTATAGGGATGACGCGTGCGTTCGCGCTCTTCATCAACGGCGCTTACACACGAACGCCGCTTATCCGCCTGGTTATGAGTTTCCTTGGTGCGTTCATCTGGACGCAAGTAGTTATCGGACTCATTAAATCAGGTATTCCAAATGCTGACATCATGGTTTATTCAGGGCTGGTGATATTGGACATCGTGTCAGCCTACCGTGCAGCTACGGATGTAGTTTACGCAGAGAAGGCAAGGCATGATCTAAAGAAAAGGCCTGCTTCCGGTGTCGAGTATATTTTCGTCTGATCTAACGGCAGTCATCACCAACGTAGGGGTTTTTCTCGTCGCGGCAGCGGCGACAGGCTCGGCGATCTGGAAGACGATGAAGTCCATCAAGGCGAGTGAGGATCAAAACACGCCGACAAAGGTGCTAGGCGCGAGCATTATAGAGACTACCACAATGCTGATGTGGTCGGAAAGCAACCGATCAGTTTGTGAGAGTAACAGGGAGTTGCGAGATGCTGTTGTCGCGCTGAAGCACGAAATGGAACTCGCCAGATTGACAGGGCGCAACCGAGATGACCACGAACGCTGATCCACAAGACCCACTACCCGAAGCTTCCTGGCTCTGGCGTCGCGTTCTTGTCTTCGTAGGTGAACTCTCTCGCGTCCTGTTCGTGGCCTTCACCCTTTACGCGATCTATTCCCTGGCCATCGGCCGAGATCAAACACGCGAATCAATCGAAGGCTTGTACAACCTGGCCTGGTGGGTGCTCGCCTTCAGTGCGCTCGACCGCGTGCTGTACCTGGTAGCACCCACGGCCGAGCAGCTTGTCCGGCTGATCCAGTCGGCGCGCATGTACACGGCTGGCGTGCAGACGGCAGAGCATCGTAAGCAAGAACCTGACGGCACGGTCGAGAGCGCCAAGACGGTTGGTCAGCCACCGGCACCACCGCTACCCACAGAAGGCATTGCACCACCGGCTGAAGCGGAAGCGCCGGTCGAAGAACAACCGCGCAAACGAGAGACGGAGATTCTGGAATGAGTTGGTCAGAAGCACAGCGGCGCATGGTCGCACTCGGATATTACAGCGGCCGGATCGACAACGATCCTGGCGGCGATGACAGCAACACTCTTGCCGGTGTGGAAAAGCTACTCGACATCGTTGAGAAAGCGATGGGTGTGGCCGCGCCTAAACCTATCGAAGTTCAACCGGCAGTGTCCGGCAACTTCCCGCTGCCGAAAGGTTTCGATCCGGACTACAAGTGGCTCGGCACCATCGGCACGCTGCCGCGCATCCTGCAAGAGTTCATCCTTATGTACGGGATCAGCGAGACGCCTGGCGCGAAGAACAGCCCGATCATCATGGGATGGGCGAAGGAGATCGGCGGCGAAGTCGAGAAGGTTTATACGGCCGACTCGATTCCCTTCTGCGGTCTCGGTATGGCAGTGGCCGTCAAGCGTGCAGGCTATCACCCTGTGCCGCAACCACTGTGGGCGCGCAATTGGGATAAGTTCGGCGTGTCGAGCGTGGCACCTAGCCTTGGCGACATCCTGACGTTCCAGCGTGAAGGCGGCGGCCACGTCGGCCTGTACGTCGGTGAAGACTCGACGCACTACCACGTGCTCGGCACCAACCAGTCCGACTCGACCAACATCATGCGGATCGCCAAGGCGCGGATGAAAGCACATCGTCGGCCTGCCTATAAAAACGCGCTGCCAAGCTGGAAGCCGTACAAGGTGTCGTCGGCCGGTGCGGCCGCGTCCGTCAACGAAGCATGAAAGGGTAAGCTGATGCCAAGCACAATGATGTTGAAGCTGATCGGTGCCGGTGTCGGTGTGATCCTGATCGCCGGTTTCATTTTCTCCTGGTACTCACGCGGCCGAGATATCGAGACGCTGGAGAACTGGCAGATCGCAGTCCAGGTCGCGGCCACGGACGCCACGGTCGAGCCGGACAAGAACGGTGTGCGCAAGATGGTATCTCCGGAGACGGTGGTACCGGCGATCAACGCACTGAAGCGCTCGCTCGACAACTGCGCCGGTACACTGGACGGCATAACCGAACGCTCGCTCGCGGCCGAGAAGGTTTCGAACGTGTTGGACGAAGGCCTGGCCGATCTGCTGAAGGAGCAGAGCAAGCAGGCTGCCACGATCAACCGGCGACTCGAGTCGCTCGCCAACCGGACATCGACCGGCGACGCTGCGGCCGACTGCAAAGCGATGGAAGCCGACAGTGCGGCGGCCTGGAACGGATGGAGTAACTGAAGATGGCACGAACTTTATTTTTACTCGGCGCTGTGGCTCTTTTGTCCGGCTGCATGGGCGGTGGTACGGCCGTCGAAACCAAGTGGAAGACGGTGACAGTTACCGTTCGCGGTCCCTGCCCTGATCCTGCCGTCTACGCGCAGATCGTGGCGGAGAAGCCCAAGCCGTTACGCGAGCAGCCGATGCCTGCCACGGCCGTTGAGCGCAACGCCAAGACGTCGGCGCAACTTGGTCTGTTCGAAGCTACTGGCGGATGGTCAGATAAGGTTATGGCCGTGCTCTCGCGGTGCCAAGCTACCGGTGAAGTAAGCAGGGTTGAATCGGCACCCTGATTGGTATAGAGATCGGCTTCCGGATTGGTCCTCCGGAGAACATGGAGCCTGTCACCCCTCGCAACGGTGGCAGGCTCTTTCGATTCAGAGGATGTCGCGCTGCCGGATAGGCACTGTTGGATTCGCTATCTGGCTCTTCAGGATGTCGCGGCCTTGCTCGACCGGACGTGCAAGCTTGGCTCGCTGTTGGATGTCAAAGAAATGCGCAGCATCTTCGAGCGTGCGCGATGTGCTGATCGGAATAAGTTTAGCCATCGGTGGTTTTCCTTCTCTCACAAGCGGGTGCGTCTTCTACCACGCTCCAGCGCCGCGTGCAAGTCGAGCAGAACTTCTCGTCGTTCTGACGGAGCACGCGGCAGCCGAGTCGCGGGTTAGTCTTCTTCCGGCGCGTCATCAGGGAACTTCTCGTCGATGATCTTCATCGCTTCCTCTGCATGTTGCGAAGCGTGATCGACGTTCTTCACGCCGCCAGCCATAGCCGCCATCATAAATGTGGCGAACATCATCTTGCGCTCGCGGTTCATGTGTGCGGTACCGAACTGATGTAGTCGATCACGTTGCCAACGGTGGCCAGTTTCTCGGCGGTCTCGTCGCCAATGTCCACGTTGAACTCGTTCTCCAACGCCATGATGATCTCCACCACGTCCAGGCTATCAGCGCCAAGGTCTTCGGTGAAGCGTGCATCATTCGTCAGCTTGGATTCTTCTACGCCAAGGTGCTCGGCGAGAAGCTTGGTTACTCTGGAAGTTACTTCAGACATGCGGTCCTCCTTTGATAGGCGAAACGGTGGACAACCTGTCTCCCGTCATCCGACGCTTGCGCGCCGCCGAGTTGGATCGTGTATCCTAGGGGGCAATTACCACAGAGACGCAAGGCCCTGGTAATGCTTGGAAGCCAATTGATCCACCGTTTCGGAGAGCGACGACGCTGCGACCTACATCGCCGCTCACCGAAAAGGTGGAACCAGGTGGTGTGTTCCTATGCGGTACGACCCACATCACCACCTGGCTCCGTCTGCTGCGGCAGGAGCATCCGCGCCGCGCAGAATTTAGATATCAACTTCTTCGTCAGGGATGTTTGCATCCGACTTTACGACCGGTGGAATGCGAGCAGGCTCATCATCGTCAGCGGCAGCCATAACGGCGGCTACTGCACCAGGGATTCCGAGTTCACCGCCAGGCGCGGCCTTCTTTTTCCCTTTCTTGGGTTTCGCGGATGCCTTTTTCGTGCTCGCAGGCTTCGATTCCGGCTCGTCAGACGCCTTCGCCGCCTTTTTGGGTGCCGGAGTAGCCTTCGTCTTCGTCTTCGCCTTGGCTGGCGCTTTTTCAGCAACCGGTATTTCGATCACAAGCGTAACCGATCCACCAGTGTCAGCAACAAGGATCGTTTCGTCACCGTCAGCCTGTTCGCTCGACGTTACGGCCGCACGAATTGCCTTGGCTGCTGCCTTGACGATCTCCTTCATGTCGTCGCCTGCTGCGAAGCTGACGTCGGCCTTGACCTTCTGCATCTTGGGTCCGACATCCTTCTTCGTCACCTTCTTCTTGGTGCCGCCGCCCTTGGCCAGTGCAGCTTCGATCTTCTCGGCCGCGCTGTCTGCATCCTTACGGAGCAGGTCGATGGCGAACGTCGAAGAGATCACGCCGCTGGCGACATGCTGCTTCACCTTCTTGTCTGCGCTCGCGAGCAACAGAACGTCGTCGATGTAGCGTGGCGTCACCGACAGGCGACGAGCGATCTCGGTCTTGCTCGCGTCTTCTTCATTCAGCAAACGCTTCACGACCACGCCGAGTTCGAACGGTGTCAGCGGACGGCCGTTGTTCGACGTATGCAACTGCACGGTCAGATCGACCAGTGACGTTTCCTTCGGCTGCACCAGTACCGGCACCGACGAGATCGTTTCTTCTTCGGCGTTCACAACCGAGATCGCGTCGAGCCTGGTGTGGCCGTCCGTGACGTAGATCACATTAGCGTCGCCTTCCTTGGCAACGAAACCAGTCAGCGGTCGGGTAGGATCGAAGCCGCGCTCGGTCATGGATTCAACGAGCATGTCGCGGTGGGCGATGTAGTCGGCCGACTGGACACGCGGGTTGAAGCCTGGAATCATTTTGATGCTGCCGACCGGCACGTTGTACAGCTTACCAGTGGTAGCACCGGCAGCTTTCATGGTCGATTCAACAGCGCCACCAGCCAGGTCCATTGCGAACTTCGACTTAGGCAGCGACAGGCCGCTAGCTTTCTTTTCAGTCTTACTCATAATCATAGTCCTTCAGTTATGCGTCGATGCCACTTGCACGACGATAGGTTTCCATTAACGCGTCGAGTTCTTGGCGATCATCTGGTCGCATAGCGCGCAGAGCACGTATCTTCCGCATGATCTTGGAATCATATCCCTGGCTCTTTGCTTCAGAGTAAACATCACGGATGTCGTCAGCGATACCCTTCTTCTCTTCTTCGAGCCGGTCGATCCGGTCAAGGAATGCGATCAGGGGCCGATCAAGCGCATTGCTGATCGCCTTCTTGCTGTTGTCAAACATCGGATCGTTGTCGATGTCGTGCTTCTGCTTCTTTGCCATAATTAGTCCAGTCACTTTCCTCGCATGGTGACAACGCAGATATGGGCGAGTCGTTCCATGATGTCAATATACTTCCGAAGTTATTTTTGATTACATATCGAATCAGGACACTCCAGGTGCAGGCAGTGCCGGTTGACGATGATCGCCACATCTTCTGCCTGCGGATTGCAGAGCATCGCGGCTTCAGCGGCCGCACGATCTGGATAGCCGTGGAGTTCTTCGTTGTGGCGGATCGCCCACACCGGCCGGTCATGCACCTTCGGCTCGGCCTGTGGCAGTGCGTCGCTCACATCTTCGACCTGGTGGCGGTTGGACGGCGCTCGCCAGTTGGCTTCGTCGCGCAGTTCGCTGTCCGGTTTCATCTCGATCCGGATCGTGGTGGCCATCGCGTCTTTCTCGCTGGTGAAGGTATAGTTCTTCATCATGTGGTCCATCGACGCTGGCGAATAGGTGATGTTGGATCGGCCAGTGCCTTCTTCCTCAATCAACGTGGCCAGGATCGTCGCCGCGAGCATCTGCATCAGCATCTCGGTTGTCTCTACTTCAGACATAGCGGCGACCGCGACCATCTGGTACGCGCTGGTGCCTGCTTTCGGTTGGATCGAATCCACCATCTCCATGATCTGTTCTGCACATTCTTCGGCTGTCTCGTTACCGGTCCAGCCTGAATTGTGCATCGCGATTATCGCGTCGGTGATTTTGGTTTGCAGTTCAGCGCGTTCCATGTCAGCACACTCCGCGAAATTCAGGATGCTTCGGGTGCAAGCGTGACAATTGGAGAACGGCAGCGTGGCGCTTCGGGTTGCGCTTAACCATCTGGCTCGCAAACCAAGGCACCGAGTGGAGCCACATCGAATGGCGGAATTTCTTTTTCTCGGTCATCTTATCGCGGTGCTGCGTCTTCTTGGCTTCACGCGACAGGCGCGGCTTCGGCGATGCCGGTGCTGCGTATGTTTTAGGGCGGATGCTCTGACGGCCGGTGGTCTTTTTCATTTCTGTGCTCCTTTAGAAGTTATTTCCGAATCACCGAATATATTTTCTACCCGATGTTTGCTAGGGATCATTGCTATTTGCCACGCGTATCATTGTCAATCGCATTAACCAATCCACGCACGACGCATTCTTTCTTTATAGTCCTCAAAACACATCAGGCACCTTTTGCGACCACCGCTAGGTGATCTTCTGAAGTTTGTATCCCACCAGTGTCCTTTCGGGCAGAAGGGATCACTAGGCGCTTGACTGATCGGCGGTGGCATTTCTCCGCCCTTGGTTTTGTTCAACCTTGGACGCAAACGCGCTATCGCCAACTTTTCATATTCGAGTACTTCTTCTCTGCTTTCAGTTTCGTGGAGCCTGGCTACATCGAAACCGTTTGGGAACCTTCCGCTCGCTTTATGCCCGTACATGCGAATCTTGATGTTGCGTCCGGTGACGCCAATGTAGGTATCACCGGACGACTTGCAAGTCAGCATATAGCAGACGTAAAGCTTCACGTTTCTTTGCCGCCTTCCTTCAGACGGTTTTCGATCTTGTGGTCAGCCCTGGTCGCGTTGAACGCAAGCTTGGCGTCCACCATGATCGAAGCGTCGCTGGCAGGCAGGAACTCGGCCACTTCGGTATCGCCACGTGCTTCAGGCGTCTTGCGGATCGCCTCATAACGACGTGCGATCTCGCACACTTCCGAGAACATCGCCGCGCCTGGATTGTGTGAGCCAGGATCGTACTCGATCACGTTTCCAGCGTTGAGCGCACCAAGGAAGTCGCCGATTCGAATCAACAGATCGCCCATCTCGACGCCGAGACCTGGATACTGTGGCAGCTTGTCGTCAGGCGTGCCGTTGACGTAGGCTTCGTAGGCTTCGGCGAGTTCTGTCACCATCAGCATAAACAGTTCGCCGACATTGCGCTTCTTGGGGCCGCCGTTGTGAATGTCGGTCCACCAACCGGCCTGCACGTTGCGCTGGTACACATCGTTGAAGAACAGGAAGAGCGATCCGGCGTGCGTCAGGCCGGTACCCCGATCATCGTTGTAGTGCTCGACACGGCCGTCGATGTGGACGGCTGGAACGTGCAGACCGGCGCGGAACTCGTTGGCCGCTTCAGAGAGCATCACAGCGACATGGCCGTAGAACTCGCGGCGCACAGCGTCAGTCGCCATAGCCTTATCGAGCGCCTTGATCTTGCCTTCCATGTAGCGAGCCGCCAATTCCGATTCAGCGATGTTGCCGGTGACAGCTTCGACTTCGACCGGCAGTTCCGGCACGCCTTCAGGGCGCAGACCGGCGAACGCTCGGCCGTTGGTCGTGATTAGCACCACGTCGCTGACTTCATCAATTGTGACCAGGTTCAAAGTCGCCAGGTAGGGCATGTCGAGCGCGGCGTCACCGGCGAACTCGAAAGCCTGCATCGGCTTCATGTCATCTTGCGCGCTGGCGATGCAGCGTAGCGTGCTTACAATACGGTCCTTCATCTTTTATTCCTTTCTGAAATTACACCATCGCTGCCGCCGTCCATCTTCATGGATTTTACTCCGTTGGCTTCGCAGAAATGATCCCAATCATAAGCGTCGATCCATCCGCCTGATGGGTGATGGAAACCCCACCGACGTAAAACAGGACCGGTTATGAATATCGTAATTGCGTCTTGCTCCATTACTGGATCGCTGTTGTACTTCGCGATATTAGCGAGTTCTAGCCGATGGGCAATCTTGCCGCTCGGTCTGAAACGCATAGCGCCTTCTTGGTACCAATCGCGGGTGTGGATGCCGCCAGCTTGTATCATGTGCTCGTTGTAGCCGCCTTGCAAGATCAGGCTGAACGAATACCAAGGATGGTCGTGTAAAGCGCGATCATCGTCGCTCCGCAAGACATGATGAAGATAGACGTTGAAGTAAGCATTGCGCGGTATCCACCACCAACGCAGCATATAGGCGGGAATAGATTCGTCAGGCGGTATCCGCAAATCTTGCTTCCGCTGATCCATGTAAGAAACAACTTTTACATACAACCAAGTGGTCATTGACTTCGGCAGCTTGCGAACAAAAGTCGCCATAAACCACAGAAGCAGGAAAATAGGCGATAGCAGAGTGAAAGCTGCATAAGCTTTGAACCACTCCCATTTTGTGTAGGTACGGTCTCTCATATTCTTTCCTCCAAATCTTTGAGTATAAGTCGGCATTCATCAATCGACATATCCGACTTTAGGTTGTTTGCTCGGTAAGATATCACACGCACATTGTACGGCACGTATCCGAGGCGAGAGTGTATTCGGTCTAGCGTCGGGCTGTTCGCATGATGTCGGCCATCGTTTGATCGAATAGGGATTCCGAGTACAGGACAAATAGGTGGAATCGGAATGTCGTCTTTAGTCAAATCGAACTTCAAACCCTTCTCGCGAGCACGCGCACGTGCTGACACCAACATCGGTCCTCTCGGATCGTTGCGTCTCCAGTTGCGCATCCACTCGGCGTGTCCGGCCCATCGGTTAGACATCTAAGCGATCTCCATATTCAAAACAATATCCACGGCATTTGCAGTCGTGACATCCGTTTTCTGCCTTCTGCTGCGGTCCAGGTCTGGAGCCGAAACAACTAGGTGCCTGTCCGCCTGTGTGCCAGTTAATTACCTTCCACAGAACAGTAGCGATGCACGCCATCCATAAGATCAGGACGACAAAAGGCGGAACGTCGATCATTTGCCTAGCAACTCGCCGATCTCCGCTACGAACGAAGCGTTGACGGCAGCCTTATCGTTCCCATCCTGGGTACACTTAGCCAAGTGCTGCTGTTCGTAGAAGGCGAACTGACTCTGACACCGGACGAGCATGGAAGTTAGTTCCGATATGCGCGCTTGCTCCGGCGTTGGCAGTTGCGTGGCCGCGTAGGTGTTGGGGAAGGTCTCGGCGAAGATCACTTCGATCCGTCGAGCCAGTTCGCGGTGCTCCAACTGTACGCCAGGTGCCGTACGCTCGCTGATGTAGTGTATCCAGCTTCGAACGGTACCGGTCATGTACATCCGTGTCGGTACCAGACCTTCAGGGAGCAGAGCGCGAGCACATTCCTTGGCCACGCCGCGACCGAGCGCCCATTTGTATCTAGCGCGAGCGTGCTCGGCAACTTCTCCGACTTCATCCTTCCAAGATAGCAGAAGCGATTCGTCGTCTGCGGCTATACTGTTCTGCCGATTCTTGTGATCCTGCATCCGCATGTCGCGGTTCGTATTCAGGTCGTCATACTCGGCGTACCGGCCGGAGAACTCTTGGAACGAGAAGGAGCGGTGCCGTAGTATCTGGCGACCTATGTCACGCGTGGTCTCGATCTCGATACACATGCTGACCATTTCAAACGGCGACCAGTGCCGGTGCCGCATAAGGT
>Ga0116157_10006359_pt1 | contig 10689 bp, 10 predicted proteins | sample AD_UKC048_MetaG_FD_89882 | JGI IMG/M metagenome (GOLD analysis project Ga0116157, IMG submission 89882) | Active sludge microbial communities of municipal wastewater-treating anaerobic digesters from USA - AD_UKC048_MetaG | ecosystem: Engineered > Bioreactor > Anaerobic > Digestate | place: USA... | reverse complement strand
TCTCTGCTCCTCCGACCCTGATCCGATTTGGCCTTCGGGGCAGCGGAAGACGCCTTCTTGGTCGTGGCTTCGGCCTTCTGGCTCCTGGCCTCCTTGATGCGAGCGGCATACTGGCGAAAGGAGAGGCCGCTGAAGAGGCGAAGGGCCGACTCGTGACCGAGGAACGATACCGCGGAATCGAAGAGGGAGAGCTTGGTGAGATGTCCGGAAGCGAGGACCTCGAGCTTCATGCCGGGGACATCGCCAATGCCCTTCAGGATGGTATTGTGATGTTCGCGGAATCCGCGTCCGCAACTCTGGTAGAGACGAGCGCGCGGACCGGGGATGCCGATCAGTTCCTCGGCGTGGATAAAGAAATCCGCCGCGGTTTCGCAATAGTAGAGGTCCGTGAAGCGCTTCTCGCTCACGATGATATCGATGAGGATCATCGCGCCGAGCTCGTAGATGCCGTTGCGCTTCAGCATGCGACGGATCGTCTTGACGATCTGATGGAAGTCGAACGAGACGAGCATCTGGAGGTCTCGCGCTTCACCCGCCACATGGAGTGTATCGCTCAATGCGCCGACGATGGCGTCGAGCGCTGCCCTCTGCTCGGGCTGGTAGTTCCAAGGCTTGTCGTCGCCGGACCACGAGAAATGATCGACGAGGATTTGGTGGAGACTGTACCCCTTGCCATTCTGCGCTGCCGGTGTCGAACCGGAGATGCAAGTTGCGGCCGCTTCGGTCGCGGTCGTTGTGGTGGACTGCTCGAGAAGGTTCTGATCCATAATGGACCTCCCTGGGAAAGATTCGTGCGCGTAACCCAACGGATTACATGCAGGAACATATTCCTGAGAGGTGAAAGAGTCGAACGCGGGATATTGGGTACTTCCCGGTAACTCGATGTATTTCTTTACCTAGTCAGCGCTTTCGAGTAAATCGGACAGTAGCTTGCCAACGTCGGGATTCAGCTTCTTCATCTTGGATTCAATCCAGGCAATAACTTTGTCTTCGAAGAAAGCACCGAGTAACTCGCTTAAATCATCGCGGTATCCTGAGGGGCGAACGGATTTCTTGTAGTGCTTCCGCATCTCGATAAGGAACCTGGAGATCTCCTTCTCGAGCGGCTCGATATGGATCTTTGTGATACCTTCATAGACCTCTTTCCCACGGACCAAGAACGTCTTTCTAATAGCCGCCTCAAAGATCGGACGCCGCCTGAGTTCGCCCCTTGCGTTCGGCGGCGACTTCCAGTGAATCTTGAAGAGGTGGAGGTAGTACCCGAGAACAACGAAGTTAACTAAAGAGAGGATGTCTCCAAGCCAGTTGACCTTCACCGGCACGGCAAGGTCCAAATGGCCGGTTCTCATGATGGACTCGAAAAGTTCCTTGTTGTTCTCACTCAGGAAAGCTTCTTCGACGAGTAGGTTGAATAGCACTTCCTTCGGGAAGGAAATGACCTTGAGCTGCTGACCTGGCTCCCAGTCGTCGAGATAGGCGTCATCGAGACTGAGCGTTGGATCGTCGGGGAGAAGAGATTCGTCTTCGCTGGAATCCTCATGCGGAGGTTCACGTTCATCAGCCTCGTCAGCGTATTCAGCGAGCGTGCGAACGCAGGCGAGGGTGTTGGAAAGGGCATCGAGGAGATGCTCGCCCGCTTCCCTGCTGATTCCCTGGCCATGCAGTTCTTCCCGGGTTGTTAGTATCTTGGCGATTATCTCGTCTTCGTACTGCCGAGCCAGGGCTGCTCGCTGCTTCTTGTCCCGGTTATCGATGAGCTGCTGTAGATAGTCTAAACATTCTTTGCATGGAACCGACTGAAAACGTTTGTCCGTGGTCTGATGCGGCATAGAACCCGCCTTTCCGTGATTCTTCGATGATCACGGATAGTCTGGTCCGATGCTGAAAACAGGCAATAACTCTTTAGCCATATCTCGTTGTGGCTAATAGTTATTGTCCGAAAATGCATTGTGCTTGTCTGCAACAGTAGATATCAAGCACCTCCGCTGCGCGACAGGATGTAGTCTTCGAGCTCCTTCCGGGAAAAGAGCAGTTTGCCATCCACCTTGTGCCGGGGAATGGACTTCTTGTGGTACAGGGTGGAAGCCGATAGCTTCGTGAATGCCGCAGCTTCATCGATGTCGAGGATCTCGGAGAATACGGGCTGCGCCGCTGGTTGACTTGGCGAAGGTTCGTGCTCGCTTACTGCCTTCTGCTCACTCTCAATCTCAGCTCGCTGCTCGAGCTTCTTGATGGTCAGGACGACTCGTCTTTCAAGGGCGGCGATCTCGTCGATGTACAGTTGATATACTTCCGGGTCGGGACTCTCGCCCGATTGATCCAGCTTGCGGAACAGTACGTTGGCTTCATCCTTAAGAACGGTGAGGCCCTCAAGCGCTATTACCCAATGTCCTACCTTGGTCGATGACTTTGTGGCTTTCTCCGCGGTACGTTCAGCCTTGTCAACCAATTTGCGAGGATCCTTAAGGGCAGCGTCACTTCCGAACGCCGCGGTGATCTTCTGGAAGACCATCGCCTTCTGCTCGGCACCCATAGCCTCGTACTGGCGAATGCGGCGTTCTTCGTCGGTCTCGATATGGTCCTTCATCGCGTCTTCCTTCCCACGAGGCTATTGTACTGCATCCTTGCCGGCCTCGGGGCGCAGTTCCTTCGGCTTGGTCACGCTGAGTGCCTCCCGAGCCTTGTCGAGCAACTCGTCGGTGTCGTGGTCCGAGTAGCCCGCGAAGGCTTGAGCGCTCCGGTGCCTGGTGATGCGCGCGGCGTCACGCGGGCCGATGGCTTCGGCGAGGCGGGTGGCCGCGCCGTGGCGGCCGGAGTGGAGGACGAGGCGACGGGCTTGCTGGCTGCCGGGCTTAGGCGGACGCCCTTCCTTGGAAGCCTGGCTGTCGTCCTCGATACCGATGAGAGCGAGAGCGCGGTGAAAGCCGCGGCGAAGGGTCACCTCGGCGGCGGGCACGCCCCGTTCGGCGTTGTAGACGACGAAGTCTTCAGGGGCCGCGCGGCCAAGGCTCAGGGCCACCTCACGGAGCTTCAGGAGCACAGTCTCGAGCTCCTTGGCCATGGGCACGATGCCATAGCTCTCGCGCTTGGGCGCTTTTAGCCCGTCGGCGTCGGTGAAGTTCTCCTCGATGGAAATGAGCTTCTTCTCGAAGTCGACGCATCGCCAGCGCAAGGCGCGGATCTCGCCTCGGCGCATAGCGGCGAGCTCCGAGAGGAGGACGACGGCCTTCATGCGCACATCGATGGGGGCGGTGCCCTCGTGCTTGTTGTCCTTGCCCTTGAGGCGGGGGCGGGGCGTCACGCTGTCGACGGTGGGGAGGGCGACGATCCGGGCCACCTCGGCGCGGCTCAGGATGCCCCGCTTCTTGTGGTGCTCCTTGGGGCGAACGATGGCGGCCATGGTGAAGCTCTCGTCGAGGAGGTTGCGCTTGTTCGCCCAGGACAGGGGCGTGCGGAGTGCGGACATCGCGTCGACGATGACGTTGGCCGATACGCCCTCGCGCTTCAGGTGGTGCATCCACTGCTCGATGAGGTAGAGGCTCGCCTCGCGGAGGGGCGTCCGCTTGAAGGGCTGGTAGCCGGCCGCGTGCTTGGCGATGTAGCGGCCCTGGTTCTGGATGTAGTAGGCCGCGAGCGGCTTCTCGGCGTCCTCGCGGTCGCGGAGGTAGTCCGAGGCTCCGGGCGTCCAGAACCAGGTGAAGAAGGCAGCGAGGTCCATGTTCCGGAGGCGCTCGGCGGCCTCGAAGCCGTCCTGGTTCTTGGCGGCCTTGGCACGGGCGAGCTTCTCGAGGGGGAGCTGGGCGAGCATCTTCCCCGCCGCGACGAGGGCCTTGGCCTCCTCCGCCTCGCCGGTGGAGCGGTCGGCGAGAACTATAGTCTTGCCCTTCTCGAAGAAGCGGGCGTAGTAAAGCTGGCCCTTCGGAAGACTGCGCAGGTAGAGCTTGAAGGTGAAGCGGTCGGCGGCGAGTGGTGATTGCTTTGCCATACAAAAACCCCCGGTCAGTCGCACTGTTCAGTTACAGTGCACTTTCCAGGGGTCATTGTATAGCTAATTTCTTTTGGAGAATAGGGGATTCGAACCCCTGACCTATAGATTGCGAATCTCGTCGGCGACGACGGCGAAGCCGCGGCCCGCGTCGCCGGCGTGGGCCGCCTCGATGGCCGCGTTCATCGCCAGGAGGTTGGTCTTAGAGGCGACCTGCTGGATGAGCGCGCTGATCTCGAGCAACCCAGCGGACTCGGCGGCAATTTGCTTGATCCTCGTCGAGACCGACGCCAGGTCATCCCGGCCGGCTTCCGAAGCCTCGAGCAACTCCATGACGCCCTGGGCGTTCGTGGCGAGCACGCCCGAGACCGATGCGATGCTGGCCAACATCTCCTCGACGGCCGAGGAGGACCGCTCGACGCTCCGGCTCTGGGCCTCGATATTGATATCGAGTCGCTCAATGCCCTGGATGACGCGGTCAATCGCCCGGTTGACCTCGGCCACGCTCGAGGACTGGTTGACGGTCTGCTTTTTCACGTTCTGGATATTGGCGTTGATCTGGGTGATCGCGGCGGCCGTCTCGTTCGCGTTGGACGATAGCTCCAGTCCGGCGGACGCTATGGCCCCGGCCTGAGCTCGAATGGCCGCTACGAGGCCGCGGATGCGCTCGAAGGTCTCGTTGACCACTCGGGACATTTCGCCTATTTCGTCTCCGGCGCGCGCGTCCAGGCTCCTCGACAGGTCGGTCAGCTCGCCGCTCGATATCTCCCTGAATACAGCGCTTATACGCTCGATCGGCTTCGTCAGCGAACGCGACAGCACGATGGCGACAGGCACGATCACGACGGTACAGCCGAACAGGATCAGGACGAGGCGCAGGAGTTGAGCCTTCATAATCGAAGCGATGGCGCCGGCGGAAACGTCGAGGCACAGGAGTCCGTCGAAACTCCCGATATACAATATTCATTCTGATGCGCTTTGGCTTAACCAAATGGCCCAGCGCGCGAGTAGCCCTATTCAGCGGCCGGTCCGAAGCCCTTGCCCGCGGGCGGGCGGCGCTACTATCTTACAAACGTGCTGCATATCCAAGGGCTGTTTAAAAGTACCGGCACAGATCAAGGAAGCATTGATGATCAATAAGAAAGCGTCTCTGCCGCTATTGTTCTCGGTCGTCTTCATGGACATGGTGGGCTTCGGCTTCATCATCCCACTGATCCCGGACTACATCCGCGCCTTCGGGGGAGCCCCGTCGCTAGCAGGCGTCCTGATGGCGAGCTACGCCCTGGGTCAGTTCTTCGCCGCTCCGATCGTCGGCAGGCTGTCCGACCGCTGGGGCCGTAAGCCTCTCTTCCTGTTTTCGATAGGCGGCACCTTCCTTTCGCTGTTGCTGCTCGGCTCCGCGCGGTCGCTGCCGCTGATATTCGCGAGCAGGATCCTGGACGGCTTGACCGGCGGCAATATCACCGTGGCCCAATCGTACATCGTCGACATCACCGACGACAGGAACAGGGCGAAGGGACTTGGCATCATCGGCATGGCCTTCGGCTTCGGTTTCATCATCGGTCCGCTGTTCGGAGGCGTCCTGTCACGCTTCGGCCTGTCGGCTCCGGCTTTCGTAGCCGCCGGCATAGCTGCCCTGAACCTGGTACTGATCACCGCCATCCTGCCCGAGAGCCTTTCCACCGAACGGCGCGAGGATCTCCAGAGGAATCCCAGACGCGCGTTCTCCGGCGCGTTGCTCCTGGAAACGCTGAGGCGAAAAGGGACCGGCACGGTACTCCGCCTGTCGATGGTCTACTCCTTCGCCTTCACGATGTTCGAGAGCATGTTCGCCCTATCCGCCGCCGAGGCGCTCGGCGTAAGCCCGTCGACACGCGGGTGGCTCCTGGCCTATATAGGCGTGTTGGTCGCCTTGGTGCAGGGAGGCGGCATAGGGTACCTGGCCAAGCGCTTCGACGAGCGCAGGCTGGGGGCCGTCGCCATATCGACAGTGGCCGTTTCGCTCGCCCTGTACGCGCTGGCGCCGTCGGTACCGACCCTGATGCTGGCGCTCGCCCCATTGAGCCTTGGCTCCGGCGTGGCCAGTACGATGCTTCGCGCCCTTCTGACGAAGAGCGTATCGAGGGAAGCGTCCGGCGGCACGCTCGGCCTGGCCGCTTCGATCGACAGCATCAACCGTGTGCTGGCTCCCCTCGCCGGCGGGGCGCTTTTGGCGTGGGCCGGGCCGCGATCGCCGGGACTCGTAGCCTCGGCGCTGGCAGGACTGACGGCTTGGTACGCGTGGAAGCGCCTGGTGCGCGAAGATTGCCTGGCCAAGGATGCCGCGGCCGGCTCGTGCGAGGACGAATAGGATCCATCGAATCAGGAAGGAGCGAATCGTGGCTGAAGCGGCAGTCGTCTACGCGACGAGAACGGGCAACTCGAGGGCTTTGGCAGAGCACATAGCGCTCGCCCTCGGTACCAGGGCTTTCCGTATCGAGGACAGGGTTCCCCGGAGCGGTCTCTGGGGTTATGTGCGGGCCGGATTCCAGGCTTCTACAAAGAAAGCCAGTCCTATTGGGGATCCTGGCGTTGATCTGAGAACGGCCGACAGGGTCGTCATCGTCCAGCCGATCTGGGCGTCCAGCGTGGTGCCGCCCATCCGAACCTGGCTCCTCGCCCACGCCTCGGAGCTTGTCGGTAAACGGATCGGGCTGTTCACCGTCTCCAAGGGCGGCGACCCGGAACTCGTCAGGAAAGCCTTCGAGTCAGAGTTCATGCGGCCGGACGTCTTCGGCCACGTCATGGAGAGCGATACCCAAGCCGTGAAAGAGGCCGCCTGCGCCCGGTTCGCAGAGGAGATCTCCGGGGGACGCTAATGGACCGACCCCCTCGGATCGAAAGCCCCAGATCTCGCCGTCGACCTCGGCCGAGTCGACGGCGCGCCGCCTACTTGAGCATCCTGTAGCACCTGAGCTTACCGGCCCCTCCTCCACCGTCGGCGATGACCAAGGTATCGCCTGCCGCGGAGACCCCATTGACCGACGATATCGATGCATCGACGAAGCTCGTCAGGAGCGCAGGCTCTGCAGGATCGCCTACGTCGATCAAATCGATCGTGCCCGCCGTGCAGATGAACACGCAGTCCTGGCTGACGGCGATCCGCCCGACCCTTTGAACGGCGAGCCGGCCTTCAACGAACGGAGCGCTCGACGACGCAACATTTATGACTAGCAGCGAGCAGTCATTCTCCGCGTAGAGCTGCAGGTACACATGGTCGCCGCTTCTGACCATGTTGCCCGTGCCGTTGTAGTCGATGGGTATGCGGGACAGCTCGGTGACGCCCGTCCGCGCGGTATTAGGCTGGAGTACGCGGAACGTGGCGCCGTCGCACCTGACGTAGATGAGGCCGTCTCCAGCGCAACCGCCGAAGACATTGCCTTCGGCCGGCTTGAAATTAGACTGGTAGGTCGCGGCGTAGGTGTCGGACACGTCGTACATGTACATGCCGCCCCCCGCGATGTAGAAGAGGCTCGTGCCTTCTGCGATCAGCGCGTACGCAGCTTCCGATCCGCTCAGCTGATAGACCAGCGATGGGGATGACGGGCTCGATACATTGACCTTGGCGAACATGCGGCCGCCCGAGCCTCCGTCGATATAGACGTTAGTGCCCGCCATGACGATGTTGGCCGCGTAGAGGCGGTAATCCGACGACGATGGGAAATACTGCCCTACCTGGTTCGGCGCGTCCGGATTGGCTATGTCGACGACCGCGACGCCGCCTACATCGTCATACGTATACGTCGCGACGTAGGCGTACGAGCCGTCGGCCACCACGTCCCTGGCCGCGGTGCTGAAATACTCAACTCCGGCCTTCTGTAGCCCCGTGATCTTGGTCGGCGTCCCGTCTCCCGCCAGGTCGGTGCCGAGAAGCGTGTCTACCAGCCCGCACGAGGCCGCGGACGCGACGACGCCGAGGATGACGAAAACTCGAACCGCGATCCTTCCCATACTCCGCATAGTTCCCTTCTTTCCAGGGTGGACGGAGCCGATGCGGGGAAGCGAGCGCGGCCGATGGGTGTGGTACGTATCCCAGCCGGGTTTCGGGCTCTCTGGCCCTGGTACCATGAAAGCATATCGCGACGAGCGAGGCAATGCAAACGTCCCGCGGCTCCGGGTGGTCTAGGCCTTGCAGAACTAATCCAAGTCTCTGGTGAAGGACTTGCGGCTATCGTCGCAGGGGGGCGAATATGTGGCCGCCCCGCTAAAGGCCTGGCCGACAGCCGACGTAGAATCACTCGCCGCGACAGTCGAGAGCGACTACGACCTCGTCATCGTGGACCTGTTCTACCATGACGCCGACGGCGTGGCGATGGCCCTGAGCCAGGCCGACCTCGATACGATTCGCCACAAGGCCTGAGGAGGCAGGAGACTGCTCATCCGCTACATGAGCGTCGGCGAGGCGGAGGACTACCGGTTAGCCGCCCGCCTGGAAAGCCGTGCTGTACGGCGAGCGGCGCCTACCTGGACATAATAGACGCGTTCGAGTACTTCGAGGAGGCGCTCGGGCTCTAGCGCGGCGAAAAAAAACCGCGGCCATGCGGCCGCGGCTTCGTAGTAGCGCTCGGTAGCCTGCCTTACTTCACGCGCTCCTGGAAGCTACCGTCACGGGTGTCGAGCCTGATCCTCGTGCCGATGTCGCAGAACAGGGGCACCTGGACCACGCAGCCGGAATCGAGGGTAGCCGGCTTGGACGACTTTCCCGAGGTGTCTCCCTTGATGCCGGGCTCGCAGTAGGTGATGGTCCGCTCGATGGAGATCGGGAGCACGACGCCGACCGGCTTGCCCTCGTAGAAGGTAATCTCGACGTCGAAGTCGTCCTCGGGCGTGATGTACTGGGCGTTATCGCCGAGGTCATCCTTGGTCAGCTCGTACTGCTCGAAGCTCTCCTGGTCCATGAAGACGTAGTTGTCGCCGTCGATGAAGGAGAGGCGCATCTTGTGCTGGTCGAGCATGACCTCCTCGAACTTCTCGCCTGAGTCGAGGCCGAGGTCGGAGGTCGAGCCGGTCAGCAGGTTCTTGACCCGCATCTTGACGACGACGCCGCCGCGGCCGCCCTTGTTGCCGAGCATGCGCTGGACGACGACGACGTCCTTGCCGGACTTGAAGACGGTTCCCACTCGTAGATCAGATGTCATCAGCATAGTATTTCCCCGTGATAAAAGAATTGCTATCGGTAGGCACTGACGCCGATGGCGCTGGCCGCGCCGCCGGATAGCGCTCCTGGATAGAGCATCGCTTCGAACCGCCGTATTCTACACTATTTCGCGCAAGAAAGTCATCAGGTTGGCGGCCAGGTCCCCGTTCTTCCTGAGGGTTTCGGAGAAGGCGGAGAAACCCGCGCGTACCCGCACGGACGGCTCGAGCAGCGCCCCGATCCTCTCGTAGCCGCGCACCGTAGGCCCGTCGACCTTCCGGTCGTTGACGTCGACGAAGGCCGCCTCGATGGGCGCGAAGTCGTCCGGCCCGAAGAAGGGGCGCATTCGCTCGAGGAGCCCTCGTACCTTGAGCGCCTGGTCGCCGCCCTGCGGATACGCGTGCCATAGGAAGGGAATGCCAGCGAGGGCGGCTCGCGACAGCGAGTCCTCACCGCGCACGAGGGCGAAATCGGCAGCCGCGACCAAGCGGTCCCAGTCCTGCTGGCGCATGAACGGCAAGCCGACCAGCTCGAAGGGCCGGCCGGCGCGCTCCCAGGCCGCCTCGACGCAGGGCCGACTCTTGCCGGCGGCCGCGAAGGCTACGATGGGCGACGCTTGGGCCCGCGCAGCCAGGTCCTCGACGATGGGGCCGTAGTCCCGCTCGTAGCCGAACAGCAGGGCCCAGAAGCTATCCGGGTCCACAGCGCGGCCGAGGCCGTCGCTTATGGCCGACCGGAGGGCCCGCTTGGAGCCGAGTTCGCCCGCCAGCCGGAGGGACTCGGCGAACTCGCGGTCCTGGATCAGACCTCCGGTGGCCGGCGTGAAGCCCGGCATGAACATGTGCTTGCGTACCGACGACGAGCGGGTCAGGGACGGCAGGCGGTGAAACTCGTCAGGATAGGCCTCGGCGCTCAGGTACTCCAGGTTGACGATGGTCCTCGTCGGCGCGGCGCCGGCCCCGTCGAGGTAGCGCCCGTCGTCGAACAGGATCGCCTCGAACCAGTCCGGGCGACCGCAGGCGAAACACTCGAGCACGACCAGCGGCGGCCCGTCGGCGTAAGCCTCCGCGTAGGCTCGCGCGCCGGAGCCCGGCGGAGACCCGGCCGCGTCCGGCCCGGCCCAGTCGAGCACGGTCCAACCGCGCAGGGTTTGAACCGGCAGGGCCGGATCGACCGCCGGCTCGAGCAGGCTGAAGGCCCGCAGGTCGTCGACCACGAGTCGGAGCCGAGGCGGGTCGGGCAAGGCCGACAGGGCGCGGGCCAGGCGGTATACGACGCCTATGTCGCCGTAATTATCCACCACCCTGCAGAGCGCGTCGATCGTCATGGCGACCGAGTATACCGAAACTCCGCCGGCAATTCGATACCCGCATCTCGATACAAGCTTCGCGAAGGCTCGTCGTCGGATTTCAGCCGATTCGATTCGATCTATGGACGAAATGGCGCTACAATGTAGCTAGAAAAAAGTCGGAGGCGAGACGATGACGAGTCAGGCCGTAGCCAAGAGAGACGAGGCACGGGCGACACC
>Ga0116157_10006351_pt1 | contig 10702 bp, 10 predicted proteins | sample AD_UKC048_MetaG_FD_89882 | JGI IMG/M metagenome (GOLD analysis project Ga0116157, IMG submission 89882) | Active sludge microbial communities of municipal wastewater-treating anaerobic digesters from USA - AD_UKC048_MetaG | ecosystem: Engineered > Bioreactor > Anaerobic > Digestate | place: USA... | reverse complement strand
TGCCGTTTATTCACTGGCTTTGCAGGCAGCCAGCTATTACTGTTGGTTTGTTCCGTTGGTTCGTAGTATGCTTCAATGGGTAATTCGTTTTCCTGGAGAATATGATCCACCATTTCGTTGACCTCTTTGCTGATACTATCCATATAATTGCCATAGTATTCAGCCTGCTCTTTGCTAAAAATGCTGAGGTAATCCTTCTCCCTGTATGATTGGATCTCTTCAGCAGGCCGGTCATCATCCCCTTTTGAGTGCGGATTGAGCCGGAAGGTTTCTACCAAAAAGAAAGCAGGTTTGGTTTCGCTTCTTACATAATCGATCGCCGTTCTGGCATCATCCATCAACTGCTCCGGTGCAGAAGTATGTCCTTTAAAGGTTTTGATACCAAATGCTTCGGCCCTTGCCCTGATATCACCTGCCAGGTTGATGTTCTGCGGGGTGCTTTGAGCATAAAAATTATTTTCACAAACGATCAGCAGGGGTATCTCCCATTTGCTGATGATATTCATCGCTTCGTATAAGGCACCTTCACCCAGTGTACCATCCCCTATGTACACCAACCCGATGGCGCCGTTCTTTCTTATTTTATTACCCAGTGCATACCCTGCACTCACGGGTACAATACCGCCCTGTATACCATTGCTGAAAAAATTATTATTGCACAAATGCTGGCTGCTGCCAATGCCGCCACAGGTACCGCTTGCTTTGCCCAGTAGTTCTGCCAGCAAACCTTTAACATCACCCGTAAATGCAATATAGTGACCATGACAGCGGTGATTGCTGAATACAAAATCCTTTTTCTTTAATTGCCCTGCAAAAGCCAGCGCACTAAACTCCTGCCCCACGCAGGTATGCACGGTGCCATTGAGTTTACCTTCGGAGAATAAAGACAAAAACTTTTCCTCCACGGTGCGGATGGTAAGTGCCTGCTTGATGAGACGGTGGTGGATGGTATGGGCTGTCATGGAGGTGGACACAGGATTATTTCAAATTAATAATCTTCATTCTGTAAATAAACATTTATTGTAAAAATCAGAAAATTCATCAATGGATTTAGAATGTGATCCCCAGTACAGTAACCGGCGGCGCAGTTTCTACACGATTTTTTACAAAATTCAAATCCCGTATATAAATGGTATTTGACGCTCCTAATTTTTCTTTAGCGCTTAACGACCGTTCCTTGGGATTATAAACATATGGGGAAAAACCCATTGAAAGAAAAGTATTGTGAATATCCTGTTCATTATATCCATATCGCCAGCCAGAGCCATTGAGTTCGATAATAACAGCTTTTAATTTATCATTTTCCAATGTTTTTAAAGCTCCCTTTATTACTTCGGTTTCAAAACCTTCTACATCAATTTTCAATAATGCCGGAGTATTTTGATCCTGCATAACAGCGTCCAGCGTTTCAACAGGAACCTTAATTACATTCTGTTCATCGCTTGTAGCTACATGATTGGCGGCATCATAAGAAGCAGTAAAATTTATATCCCCTTTTTGACTACCCAGAGCAATATTCAAAGGAGTTACCTTTCCTGTTATTTGATTTATATTAATATTCTGAATTAAATGCGTGAATGTTGATGGCACGGGCTCAACAGAAACAGAAGCAGCACCAATATGTGCGCTGGCCAATACCGTATAGCTGCCGATGTTAGCCCCAATATCTACAAACAAATCTTCGGGTCTTAAAAAATGAAGCAAAAAAGACATGTCGTAATACTCATGCAGACCGCAATACAAATTACCGGTGGCAGCAGGCATCCCTTTGTTGATGATTAGTTTTGATTTTTCTGTAAAGGAGTGTACTAAAGGATTAGCTGTTATCCTCAATCGTATCTGCCATTTTAGAAAACGCCAAACAGCGGCGACTTTATTCTCCCTGTTTAATTGGTGTGAGGTAAGATCGCTGATTACAATCTTTGCAGTTTTAAGCTGCTTTATTATATTCATACGCTATTTTGAGATATAAAGATTAACTGTCGGGATAAAAATATTGACGAACATAATTAGTGAATAGTTCTTTTTAGAACCGGAACAGCCGGGTTGCCCTTATAAACCGTATAAGGCCGCAAATTGTTTTCCGCAACAGCATTAATGCCAAGTATGGAATGAGTGCCTGCTGTAACACCTCCATATACAACCGCTTTAGCCCCTATCCATACCCCATTTTCTAAAACCACCGGAAAAGAAATAAAATCAAAACTTTCTTTTGTATGGTCGTGACTGCCGGTTAGTATCAAGGCTCCCTGCGATACTGTAACACTTTCACCAAGGGAAACATCAGACAAATTATCGATCCATGCCGACTCCCCTATCCAGGAGTAGTTTCCAATGCTCAGCTTCCATGGATATTTTATATTCACACCAGGTTTTATTACCACACCTGTGCCAACCCTTGCACCAAACAGTTTCAATAAAAAAACTTTACTGCCAGAACTGACATTAAAAGTATTTTTAAAAAATAAAATATTGGTAAAATACCAGGCCATTTGCTTAATTGTGCCTGCCCCAATAACGATGGTGGTTTTGTAAGCTGCGTTATTTACTTTTTTCAACTGGCTCATTCAAACAATTTAAAATATTGATTACCGGCCAGCAAAATTAAATGCTTAACCGGCGGCATATTGCGAAGCATTTTTTTACTATTGATCATTCTCATCCTGGTCATAAATATCATCGCAATTAATTACTAAATGCTGAACCATCTCATTACAACAGTAAACACCCAAGGTAATGGTCGGTTAAAGGGGTGCCAGATGGAATAGACAGTTATGGATCCGGTTTTACGTTTTTCTAACTGGCAGTGTTTCTTTTAGTGACATACAAATCAGGGAACAAAAGTTCTTCCTGATTATATTTGTTTGCAGGTTAATATAAATACATCCATTTACCTACCTTTAAAACAAGGATAAAGAAATCAATTTACCCAACAGTACCCATACCGCAAATAAGATCATCAATGAAGAACTGGAAGTTAGAGTTTATACGAGGCATGGCAGCATTGCTTGTTTTCGTTTGCCATTTTGTTAGTATAAACCCTGTATTAAAAAGCAATAAAAATCTTAATCTCATTTCTAATTGGGGTACCGAGGCAGTTATTATTTTCTTTGTATTGTCCGGGCTTGTAATAAATATTGTTCAAAAGAAAAAACACAGCGGGCGAAAACAATTTATTCTTAACAGGCTGCTGCGGATTTATCCGCAATATGCAGCAGGTATTTTACTGGCCGTTATTGCAGCAAAAATTACTGGCAATGCCATCAGCTGGCAATCAATTATTGGTGCTTTTTGTTTTACAAGTACCATTGAGGGGCATATTAGCACCGTACCAGTCACTAACCCCGTAATATGGAGCCTCAGTTTTGAATTTTTCTTTTACGTAGTATATGCACTAACCATTGGAAAATGGCAACAAAAACTTTTATTCAGTTGGTTTGCCATAGCACTGTGCTGTATACCTGCTTTTTATGTTGTAAAAAGCGATGTCAGTGCTCATTTTGTTTCTATGTTTGCTTTTTCTGGCATTTGGCTGCTCGGTTATTATATTTACGAATACAGAAACAGGCTCATTGTTCAGAATATTAAAGTAGGCCTGCTGTTTGCATCATTATTACCCGCCATTTCGAGATATCAACTTAGCCCAATGTATTATGATGTCGGCAAATATTTTTTGTTTGCATTGGCAACCGCACCACTTTTTGTTTATTCCATCCAGGACAACTATTCGCAGAAACAAAAAACAACCTTGAAAATTTCGTCCTTGCATGGCATTGCAGCTATGTTATTAGTTTTTGCAGGTTTGTATTTCTTCAGCCATTCAAGAGGTATTGCAAATTTGCTGTATGTGGCCCTTCCCCTTGCAGCTTTAATTTACATGCTGATTCCGGGATTGTTGTTAAGGCAGAATATGAAGCTGAAACAATTTGCACATTTTTTTGGCTTTATTTCATATTCGGTGTATATCATTCATTTCCCGATACTGCTTATAATATCTTATTTTACCGGCAGTAACTATATATTGTATGCCACGATAGGTATCCCGTTGATTTTTGCTTTATCATACCTGCTGGAAAGCAAATACCAGGCATTTTTCAACAGGCTGTTCAGACAAAAAAATAGTAGCCAGCCACTTTAAATCTTTTATACATAATGTGTTTCAGCCAAAACATTTTTAATCAGGAAATGGCCAGATTTTTTCGAGGAGAACATGTTTTTAAAATGCACATCAATTGCTTAAGGACGGCAGACCCAGGTAATAACGTTTTTTGTTCAATCCCCATTATGTGTGTTTTTAACCAGCTCATCCAAAGAGTTTAAAGTATTCTTCCCTGCTCATTTTATTGTTGATATAGAAGGCGGCATACTGCCATGCACCTTTTGCATATACGTCAAAAGTATCCTGGTTATAGTTACCCACTTTATCCAGTACTTCTGTAAATGCATCAGTATTTTGCAAAGGCAAGTCCCAGCCAGCTTGTTCCTTTTCCAACTGCAGCCATGGTGTTTGATCACTAATCAATACAGGCCTCCCTGCAAGAAAAGATTCAAAAATCCCATGTCCAAAATTCTCTCCCGTGGTGGGCGAAATAAATAAATGATGCTGCTGTATCAATGAATGGAGTTCGCTGTTAGGCCTGGGGCCAATATAGTTCACCGTTATATTTAAAGGCAATGTGCTGATGAGATCCCTGCATTGCTGCCAATAGCCTTCATTCTCAACCGGACCAACAACCGTTAAGGTAACTTTTGAATTGACCGTTTGTAAAGCGCTTAGCAAAAAAAGTAGATTCTTTATCGGCACTATCCGGGCAATAAATATACAATTTACAGTGCCTGGTTCTTTTTTGATTGATTTAAAAGACAGCTGTTTTGTATTGGGCAGATTATCAGCTACCATCACTTCACTGCCGGGAAAATAACTTTGTATGGCTTTTTTTTCCCGCAGGTTAGTGGCATGAAAAACAACTTTCCTTTGTATGTTCATCCGCTTATACACAAAAAGCAAGGGAATCTTTTTATAGCGTTTTACATCCAATGCGCTTTCGTATAATGCTCCCCGTGGACAAACCACCACCCGGTTGGTAATGGATCCTGAAAGCCTGAGCCAGAGCGGGTACACAACAAAAAGCGGTGAAAACAGGTGGTTGAGATAAATTGTATCAGCATTGATAAAAAGCAGCTGTTCTTTTATTTTCTTTGCTGAGATCGTCTTTTTTTCCAAATAACAAACCGCCACATTCAAGGATGGCTCAGTTATCCATTCTCCGGCAGTAATACCGTGATATGGCTCTGACACTCCATGATCTGTATCTGTTGTAAGTACATATATCTTATATTCTTTGTTTAGTGCTGCGCAAATATTTACGCAACTTTGTATGGGTCCGCCGGCTTTGTAGCCAGGAGCAAACCAATCCACCAGTATAAGTATTTTTTTCAAAAAAGCTGCAATAATTTAGCTGGCTGCAATACCAGTTTTTCGCCTTTTACTGGATTTATCAAACAGCCACATCATTATAAAAATGGCAGTATAAGCAGCAATATTAAACCAGGTATGATTATCAAAGCCAAGGGGTGTTTTCCATTTTCTATTTACCGCCACCAGCATCAGGCAAACACGGCTTACATTAATGATGAAGATGACAACCAATCCTAAGAGGATCCAGAATAACTTTTGCCGGAAGGTGCCGCTATTGGCAAAAATAAATGCGATCCAAAAACTCATTACGCCGTAACCGAGACAACTATATACAATATGCACACCTATACCACCCTGCATGCGGATGGTATAAATATCTTTCATATAAATATCATAGCCGGCCAATTCAAGAACAAACGATGAGGTGGACATAAGGAAGGAACGAAGCCATGCCACGTAATTAAAATACTTGTCGGCAAACTCCCAGTAGAACCCGCCACCGGGTGCTGTAATGCCGGCCATGGCCTTCGTGCCATAATACAGTATACAAAAACAGAGAATGAATTTAAACAGGTAACATATGAGCGTATTTTTAAACACCTTCCTGCTGTTTGTTGTCACTATTTTTTACGGATATATAATTCAACAATGGCCTTCCAAAGAAATATGTAAGAGCGAAAAACGTAACAATACTTGCAAAAAGCCGTCCGGTCAGAAACGTGCCATCTATTTCAAAATTCGCAAATTCAAAGAAAAATGCACCGACTAAAGCATAGTTAAATATTGGATTATCAGAAGAACTGGTTAAAAAATATTTATACAGCTTAGCATATACGAAACCAAGAAACAATATTCCAAACATCATCAGATACTGTCCGAAATCTATATAAAACTCGGCAAAATAACCCAGGCTGAAAGATACTCCCTGTTTAGTACCCAAATAACGGATACCTGTATACTTGGTCGTTTTTGCGGAGTTATCAATTACTGGCTTATTGGGGTTTAAAAATCTTGGTGTGGTAGAAAACTCAATATTTTCCAGCCAGTTGGCACCGTTCTGGAATGGTATCACTTCAGGCACTCTTTCTAATGCTTTGGCAAAATGATAGGTGTACTGCAGCCGCTCCAAAAATACTTTTGTTGACCCTTCCGTTCCTTTTTCCTGGCTTTCGCTGGACAACTCGAGCAGCTTGTCCAGCGCATCATCTTTTGAAACTGACGTTGATTGCTTTGCTTCGCCCTTATTTAAAAAAGCCCGATAATCGTTTTTAACACTTGTCCACATCAACCCTAAAAAAACCATGCAAAATAAACCTATAGCGCCAATGGCCAGTTGCTTGAAATTGATATTGGATACAAAGCCCAGCAGTAAAACGGCGAGATAGTAGATCACCGTTTTAAACTCTGAAAAAAAGCTATAAAAGCCGGAAATAAATTCAAATGCCACCAGCAGGTAAAACACCGTCTTTTTCTCTTTCTTCAAGAAAACCAGGTAGCCAAACAGAAGGAAGAAAAACCATTTGATCTTTACTACACTTAAAATAATTTGAGTGAACCCTGAATACAAAAAAGCAACACCTGTTAATACCGAAGTGATGGCCAGTGCAATTAAATAGCAGTTGAGAGTTCTGTTGGTTGACAGCCGGTTGGCTTGCGTCTGGAATTCTTTTAGTGATAACCGCTTGATTTTATTTTGCTGGTAGATAAGTGGTGCAAATAAAAAAAGCAAGCCAATAAGACTTAGTACAGTGGCTTTTTCTGTGTATATCGCCCTGTAGTTAAGATCTTTATCGAGATAATTTGCAAGCCAAATACCTGGCAATATCTGCACCATGTGGTTGATGGCCACAACAGTAAAGATGGCAGGTTTATACGGCTGCGACAAATTGTACATAAGAAAGAACAATACAGCATAACAAAGAAACAGGTACAGGCCATTGGCCAGCGCCAGTTGAACAACCACCAATCCCACAATGGACAGCTTGGTAAACTCATCACTTATAATCCGGGTTTTGTTATCCATGTATTTTACCCTCCGCTGAAATTATAAGCTGAAATATATTTTTCTGTCATGGCATCATTGGTATAATTTTCTGATGCTTTTTTTTGTGCATTCTGTGCCAGAAGATCTGCATAGCTTTTATCCAATATAATTTTTAGCATGCTGGTGCTTAATTCTTCTTCACTTCCGGTTGTAAAAAGCAGACCGTTTTGTCCATTATCGATCAATTCTTTCATTCCTCCCTTATTTGATGCAATAACTGGTAATCTCCGGATCATTGCTTCCACAGTAGCAAGTGAAAAAGCCTCAGTGCATAAACTTGGCACCACCACAGCATCTGCAGTACGGTATATTTCATCAGTATCTTTAATATAGCCACTCCAGGAAAAAAAAGAAGAAAGTCCCTTTTCCTTAATATAAGCAGCCAGCGTATGTCCAAAAGTTGTTTCGTTATTTCCAATAATAGATACCTTAAAATTGGTTACACCTCTGTTTACAAGTAAGGCAGCAGCATCAACTAATACGCGGTGGCCCTTGGGCTCTACCACCTGGCCTACAATAGCAAAACGAAAACTATTGCCGGGTTGGTTTTCGGTTACACCAGGCGGGGCCGGCACCGCAACGCCATTATGAATCACCAGAATTTTTTTAGCCGGCACACCCAGGTTCTTGAGTGTTTCGGCTATATGGTTTGACACGGCTATAAATGTACCGATCCTTCTTTTGAGCAATTGATAAATAACCCGGTGTTTACGATTGGGCAACTGGGTATCATGCAGCGTATAAAAAGATTTGTTTTTAACCAGCGGGTACAGCATTACCGGTATCGCATAACTGCTGAAGTTAACTGCATCCGGCTTGAATTCTTTCATGATCTTCCTGCAGGTTAAAAATGCCCTTGGATAGTTCAACAATGTATCAAGCGTCCAGGATGGTTTGGTTAAATACAACCAGCCAATCTTTACTTCGTAACAGGGTACATTCATTGCAGCAAGCCGGCTTTTAAAATCGCCGTCATTCCACCCATTCACCACACATCTAACGTCAATGCCACGGTCTTTTAGTCCTTTAATTAATTGTAAGGTCACAATCTCCAGTCCCGCTACATAAGAACCACCAGTGAAAAAAAGAATCTTTTTAACCATGTGGTTCTTTTTTCGGTTCTTTTATACTGCTCAAAAGATTTTCCACGTGCTCAACTGTATACTGGTAAGTAAAGCCCGTGATCTTTTTAAGAGAGCACTGTTTCGCTTTTTTAAGTAAACTTTTATCTTTCAACAACAGTTCAACAAACATTTTACACTTACCTATATCACCTGGCTCAAACATTATCCCGTTCTCATTTTCGCATACCAGGTCAACAGCCCCTCCTGCTTTGGCAGACAGCATAACTGCAAGGCCGCTTGCCATGGCTTCATTGGCTGCCAGTCCCCATGTTTCTCCAGGTCCTTTCGACGGAAGAACAAATACATCCGCCATCCTGTAAATAACCGGCATTTGCGACTGGTTGGAAAAATCGATGAAATGTACTCTTTTATCACCGGCAGCTTTTTCTTTCATTTCTTTTTCCAATGCACCGTTACCCACAATCAATATTCTTAACCTGTCATCGGTTATTTCTTTAGCCAGCGCTAAAAGAAAAAAAGGATCTTTTTTCTGCTCCAGCTTTCCTGCAAATAGCAATACCAGGTTGTTTTCATCAAAGCCCAAAGCTGTTTTTTTTTCTGCTGCCTTTTGCTGACAAACCCCATTTCTGTCCGTAAACCTTTTATTATCTATTGCATGGGGGCAAAATACCAGCCTGTCAGCAGCAATCCCATGTTGCAAAAAATATTGTTTGTTATTACTGCCGGCATATAAAGCAAGATCAATTTTTGAATACACCCAACGCAGAAACAACCGCCGGATCATTATTTTTATACCGGGCTTTTCATCCAGCAAAGTTGAATCGCCACGAAATAAAACGGGTATCTTATTGTGGAAATAGCGGATACATTTTAAATGACTCACAAAACTCCATCCATATACCAGCACGGCATCCGGATTCCATTGGGCAATAGCGTTGTTTAGTCCGGGGTTGACTATGCCTTTAAAATGATGCGTACCCGGATCCCTGGAAATATTTTCTACAAATGAATAGTCGTATCCTTCCAGCAAGGGAATATCCCATTCAATATCCTTACCAAAACCTGGATCGTACTTAGGGCCTTTTTGTGACTGGCTCCAGGTATAAAAAACCTTTACGCACATTTTATTACTGGCAGCAAGCAATGCAAAAAGCGGTGCATTGTACTGAACAGGATGCGTACTTACGATGGCCAATTTCATTGTTGAATTGTTCAATGTGTTCAGGCTGTTTTTCTTTCCGCAAAGATCTGCCTGCATACATTTCCTTCTTCACCTGTTCCTTCAACATGAACGGTGTATCCATTTTTTTTAAATTTGGCTACCAGTTCTTCGCCACCTGCATTTAAATAATCATGCAGTTCAGCAGCAACATAGGCGGGAAACAAGCCTGCGTTAAACATGTCTGTGAAAACCTTATACTCCTGTCCTTCGATATCCAGTTTTACAAGCGTATGTTTCATTTCCCAATTGTTGGGCATAATACCAGCAATCGTAACACAATCCACTTTTGTTTGTTCATGAAAATAGGCATGACCAGGTGAACCCTGTATATGTCCTGTATTATGTTCTTTAAAATTAAAAGTGGCCTCACCATTAAAATCACTCATGGCAGCATTTACAATTTTCACGGGCAGTTGCTTTGTATTGGGTACTAAAAATTCAAGATTAAACGGGTTGGGTTCTATACAAACAATTTCACGGATACCGGTATTGTTTAAATAGGTATTGATGGTGAAAAAACCAATATTAGCGCCCCCGTCTAAAATAAAATGAATGTCTTTTGATGGTATTTTATACATACCGGCAAAACACTCAAACAGGCTTTGGTAATCAGAATTATTATTGATCCTTAAACTGAAATCAACCGTCTTGTTATTTTTCCTGATCCTTACAGGTAAAATTCCATTCTTGCTAAAAAACGAAGTAAAGAACTTTAAGATGCTATTGGTTCTTTTCCAGTTTGCCGACTGGTTAAGCACACCGATTATAAATAAGAGTATCCTGCTTTTGAAATTGTCAGCATACTTGCTGAGATCGATCGCCTTCTGTAAAGCCTTTGTGTTCATTACAATTATTAATTAGATATTTTACTTTGTACAATCAATGGCTGCTGCGTGCCAGAATCTTCCTTCATCTTCCACCAGTTTAAACAT
>Ga0116157_10006348_pt1 | contig 10705 bp, 8 predicted proteins | sample AD_UKC048_MetaG_FD_89882 | JGI IMG/M metagenome (GOLD analysis project Ga0116157, IMG submission 89882) | Active sludge microbial communities of municipal wastewater-treating anaerobic digesters from USA - AD_UKC048_MetaG | ecosystem: Engineered > Bioreactor > Anaerobic > Digestate | place: USA... | reverse complement strand
CCTGGTATCACATCCGGAGATGGGACACTGGGGATAATGGAGGGATTTGATTCAAAGATATTTTCTGACGGATCTCAGGCTGTGCGATGGTGGAACAGAGGTGACTGCAATGGTGAGGTTGCCGGGGCTATGGGACTGGCAGGCATGGCTCTCAAGGATCGGAAATACTTACAAACAGGAGCGAATATTGGCGACTGGCTCTTTTTCAAATCTATGATATCACTGGGCGATCGGGCTGATCCGGTCCATCCGGCTTATGGACTGTCAGGCTGGAATGATATTCAGGAATATTGTGGTCCGGGTTCAATGGATGGTTATGCCGTTTATTATGGTGATGACAACGCAAGAGTCATTATGGGTATGATGATGGCGGCAGCAGCACAGAAGAGTGACCGCTACGATAAAAGGTTAATGAATATTCTGCTGGGGAATTTACGTATCAGCGGGATATATGGTTTCCAGCCTGACCGGCTTGATCAGGGTCCATTGATGAAAGCCGGGTGGGAACATTTTTTTACTGCCCCGACTGTTTCATACTCACCCCATTATCAGGCTAATATGTGGGCCTGTTATTTGTGGGCTTATAATCAGACTGGATTTGACCTGTTCCTGAAACGAGCAAAAACAGCCATTGAAATGACCGTGAAAGCTTATCCCGGACAATGGAAATGGACGAACGGGATACAGCAGGAGAGGGCAAAAATGATGATTCCGCTGGCGTGGCTGGTAAGAGTTGAAGATACACCTGAACACCGTGAATGGCTTGAAAAAATTGCAAGTGACCTTCTTGAGAGACAGGATGAATGCGGAGCAATTCCCGAGGAGACAGGAGAAGCCGGTAAAGGCGGGTTTCCCCCTCCGGCATCTAATGAAGCATACGGGACTTCCGAAACTCCCCTGATACAGACCAACACCGATAAGGCAAGCGATCTTCTTTATACAGTGAATTTTGCATTTCTCGGATTACACGAAGCAGCTGCGGCAACAGGAGATAAATTTTACAGTGACGCCGAAGATAAATTAGCAGAATTCCTCTGCCGGATACAGATAAGAAGTGAAACGCATCCGGAACTCGATGGGGGATGGTTCCGTGCATTTGATTTTAAGCGGTGGGAATACTGGGCATCAAACGGCGATGCGGGATGGGGCGCCTGGTCTGTCGAATCCGGCTGGTCCCAGAGCTGGATTACTGCTGTACTGGCATTAAGACAAATGGACATATCTCTCTGGGAATTTACGAAAAACATTAGGATTGAGGAACAATTCAGCCCAATGAGGGAACAAATGATACCTGACAGGATATTACAAAAATTAAAATGATAAATACAATGAAGAAATACTTCAATGCTGGTCCGGTGATTCTGGGTTCATTTTTATGTATCACAAATATCTCCGCTGCAGATGAACCATTTGACTCATTTGAAAGGGCAAAGTTACATCCGATAACCGCTGATAAGCCTGCTATCGGTTTTTTTGAAGGAGCACTCCTGGGTAACGGCGGGATGGGGGTTGTTGTAACCACTCGTCCGGATGCAATAGTATTATACTTCGGACATAATAATGTATGGGACATCCGGATTGCCGAAAATAACAGGGAGAAGATCGGGACCTTTAAAGAAGTGTTCAACAGGGTGAAGACTATTCCGGATACATTATCATTACTTACTGAGGATCCGTGGTATCGTGAATATAGCCTTATGACACAGGAAAACTACCGTAAGCCATATCCCCGTCCATTTCCCTGTGGTTCCGTATTGCTCGGTTTCGATCGCCGCAATGCGGAACTGACCGGACACCGGCTGGACATTTCAAACGGGATGTGTGAAGTTTTCCTTAAGACGAAAGATAAAAGGGATCTCAGGCTTCAGGTCTTTACCGATATGGTAAAAGACCAGCTCTGGATGAGACTCATTGATAAGGATGGCAAACTCTGCGCAAATATCTTTGACCGCGTAAGAGTAATGATCGATCCGTCAACTCCGTCAGTGTTCCCTAAAGCCAGGTCTGAGGAAAACCTCCCGGGCGGTGTTCTCTCTTTCCGGCAGATACTTCCCTATGAAGAACCTGAAAAATATGATCTCTCAAAGGGACATTCGAAAGATAAGGCCTTCAGATTATCGGTTGTATTAAACGGCCCTTTGGAGAAAACAACAAGAATTGACTGGAACGGGAACAATACCGGAATGGCGGATCTGGAAGCCGGACTTAAGAATAAAGATACTTTCTTTGGCTGTATTTCACTTACCGAAGGTCTTAATTGTGTAGTGAAAATGGATCCGCCTTTGATAAATTCTCCGGAATTGAAAGATGTGATTGCATCAGAAGAAGGTAATAACAAAATCTGGAAGGAATACTGGAATAAATCCGGAGTAAAGCTTAGTGACAGATTCCTTGAAAGGACCTGGTACCATAATCTGTATTTTCTTAATTGTGCTACGAAGGACGGAGTTACTACTCCCGGATTGTTTGCAAACTGGAGTTATAATAATATAGGTACTGCCTGGCATGGCGATTATCATATGAATTATAATACCCAACAACCCTTCTGGGTCACATTTTCGAGTAACCATCTTGAAAAAAATATCCCCTATGTGAACCTTATTGAGTTTTTAATGGATGTAAGCACAAGATGGGCAAAGGAATATTACGGATTACCGGGAGCCTATTTTCCTCACAGCGCATATCCGGTTGATATGACAATGAATCCTTACCCGGTACCTACATGGGGATGGGAAGTCTGCGAAACACCATGGGCAGTTCAGGGATTATGGTGGCATTATCTTTATTCCGGCGATACGGAATATTTAAGAAACCGGGCTTATGGTCCGATTAAAGCTGCAGTTGAATTCCTGGTTGCCTATATGAAACGTCCCGAAGCCAGAGGAACTCAGTGGAATGATAATAAATATCATATATTCCCGACTGTACCGCCTGAATTATACGGACTCAGACCCGGATTCAAATACAATTATGACTGCAATGTTGACCTTGCACTTACAAAATTCATCTTTAAGGCTTATACCGAAGCAGTACGGGTACTGAAACTTGAAAAAGCTGAAAAAGTGCTTCTGAATGATATTAAGGATATACTTTCAAACTACCCTGATTATCCAACTGCAATCTCAAAGGAATATGGCAGGGTCTTTGTCTCAGTTCCTGAAGAGCATGATCAAGTCGTTTACAATGTCCCAAATTCTCTTTTTACTGTCTTTCCGGGAGAAGATCACGGACTACATTCCGACGCTGCAACAATGGAAATTCTGCAGAATACATGCCGGAATATGCAAAATGAAGGCGGTAATGACTTGGTATTCATAAATTTACAGGCAGTCAGGCTGGGGATGCTCGATCTTGAGAGATTTAAACGTCAGGTCAATTATTGTCTGCTGCCCAACGGTACAGCCTCCAATCGTGTTATGCAGATACATGGCCGTTACAGCGACATGACAAATTACGGATTCATGGATAATATGGGTGTCTGGTTCGAGAACTTTGCCCTGCCGGTTGTCATAAATGAATGTATGATGCAGACCTATGACGGAACAATCAGGCTCTTTCCAAACTGGCCGTTAAACAAAGATGCGGAATTCTTTAATTTAAGAGCCGCTGGAGCTTTCCTTGTGAGTGCGTCACTTTATAACGGAACGGTTACAGAAATACAGATCTCAAGCGAAGCAGGTGGTACGCTGAAAATAATACTTCCATGGGCAGACGGAGGAAAAATGATCTCCAGAAATGGCGAACAATCTATTAAATCAAATATTGTCAGTATTGAAACTATCAGGGGTGAGAAGATCACTTTCACTAAATAGAGATCAGTACAGGAACTAAGATTTAAAATAAATATGAGCAATCGGTTGCAAAAAATAATAAATTAAATAATTTTGAATAGCTTTAAAAGCTGGTTCCGGCCAGATGATTGAGGATATACATTTTTAATTAGATTACATATGGACGAGCTTCTTATTAAACTTTCCCGATGTGTTGAACTCGGTAAGATAGATAAAGTATCCCCTTATCCTCCTGATATGAAGGGACAGGATGGCGCTGATGAACTTGCCAGACAGGCACTGGATAAAGGGATAAAGCCCGATGAAATACTAGAGGGCGCCCTTATTCCGGCAATGGCTATAGTAGGTAACAGATTCAGCAAAAAGGAGATATATGTTCCGCAGATGCTTATGGCCGCCAAAGCGATGAACGGCGCGATGAAGCATATCAAACCCTTCTTCCAGTCGGGAGAAACAAAACGTAAAGGGAAATTCATTATCGGGACTGTTGCAGGAGATCTTCACGACATAGGCAAAAATCTTGTGGCTATGATGGTCGAGGGAGGAGGCTGGGAAGTGATAGATCTCGGTGTCGATGTGTCAGCTGAGAAATTTCTGAATGCATTGGATAATAATCCCGGTGCTGTTATCGGACTTTCAGCTCTTCTTACAACCACCATGGAAAATATGAAAAAGACCGTAACGGTTGTTAAGGAAAAACATCCTTCTTCAAAGATCCTCGTCGGTGGAGCACCTGTAACTATGGATTACTGCCAGAAGATAGGAGCCGATTTTTATTCGCCGGATCCACAGGGTGCGGTTAATTATCTGAACCAGCTTATTTAGCTGAAAGAATCCATCAAATGAAGACTATTCTGAGTGGCAGGACCCGGGAAGTGATAATTGATACCGGCGGACCTGTTGTAATCATTGGTGAAAGCATAAATCCCACACGAAGGAAAAAGCTTGTCACCACCCTCCAGGAAGGGAATTTCGATTTTGTCCTCGAGCTTGCAGAAAACCAGATAAAGGCCGGCGCTGATGTACTTGATGTGAATGTCGGATTTCCAGGCGTTGACGACGTGAAACTTCTGCCTGAAACTGTCAGAATACTTCAGGACAGATTCGATATTCCTTTATGTCTCGATTCACCAAATCCCAGGGCTATTGAAGCTGCACTGAAGATAGCAGCAGGCAAATGCCTTATAAATTCCGTAAACGGTGAAGAAGCCTCTTTGAAAGCCCTGCTTCCGGTGGCAAAGGAATTTGGTGCAGCAATTATCGGTCTTTGTATGGACGATGACGGTATTACACATGATCCTGAAAAGAGGCTTTCAATTGCTGAGAAAATTATTGAAAGGGCCGTGAAAGCCGGGATAAAAGCAGAAGATGTCGTTATTGACCCTCTTGCAATGGCTGTGAGCGCCGATCCCCAGGCATGCAGGGTAACTCTTGAAACAATACGCCTGGTCCACCAGAAACTGGGCCATAATATAACACAGGGCGCAAGCAATATATCATTCGGATTACCCGACAGGGAATCGCTGAATTCAGCCTATATGGCGATGTCAGTTTATAACGGACTTACCTGTCCGATAGCAAATCCTGAAAAGATCACTTCAATTGTCCGTGCAGCCGATCTTGTGCTTGGGAGAGATGATTTTGCGGTAAGATTTGTTGAATACTTCCAGAGCAGGCAATAGATGTCAGGTTTAAAACCTTCAAGGAGATGGCAGCCGGCGTTCTATCCGTTTAAGAAGGAGAAGTTCGGACCGAGATTACTTGCCAGGACAGAGCTTTTGATAAAGGGTCCTGTCTGGGGATGCCGCATGTGTGGTAATTGTCTTCTTCAGGAAACAGCATTTATCTGTCCCATGGAATGCCCGAAAGGGATGAGGAACGGACCCTGCGGGGGTGTGACCCCTGAAAAGAACTGCTATGTTGATGAAACAAGGAAATGTATCTGGTATGCTATTTATAAGAGGGCACTGAAAACCGGTCGTGAAGAAAAGCTCCTTGAAGTATTACCTCCGCTCGACTGGAGTAAGGTCGGAACAGAAACCTGGGGTGATGTTTTCAGACAGGTAAGGAAAGTAGGTGCACTGAATTTCATAAAGGGAAATCTTTCAAAGGATAAATCAAAACGAACAGAAACGTGGGAGTCAGTTTTCAGGACTGTCAGGCAGCCGGTATGGTGGAACGGCGATTCGGAATACCATCCTCCGGCATATACAGAACCGGTCTCTGATCTTGAAAAGAAACTGAAAAATGGTGAATTTGTGGTCGCCACCGAGGTAACGCCTCCTCTCAGCTCAGCCCCGGCAAAGCTGATACATGATATTGAGCTTGTGAAGCCATATGCAACAGTGATCAATTTTACTGATTCATCTTCGGCAAATCCAAAAATGTCGGGCCTTGCCTGCTGCAAGGTCGCTTCAGACCTTAAAGCAGAACCTGTTTACCAGATTGCTGCCCGCGATACGACCAGAACAGGACTTCAGGGTGCAGCAATAGGAGCCTGCCAGTTCGGTATAAAAAACATTCTGTGCATAACCGGCGACAGCCCCAGAGTGGGCCCTTCACCGACAGCAGATCTGAATTTCGTGGACATCGACTCTGTACAGATGCTCTGGATTCTCCGGAGAATGAGAGATGAGGGCATCTACCTCGACGGGAGAAAGATGAAATACCCTCCGAAGTATTTTCTCGGCGCGGCAACATCTCCCTTCGCCTCAGATCCCGTCCTTCAGGCAATACGCGATCAGAAAAAAGTCAATGCAGGAGCACAGTTCTTTCAGACAAATATTGTATTTGAACCCGGAGGTATTGACCTGTGGCTTGAAGAACTTGATAAAAGAAAAGTACTTGATAAGGTCTATATCCTTATCGGGGTAGCCACCCTGAAAAGCTATAAGGTTGCGAGATATCTTCATGATCATGTCCCCGGAGTAAATGTGCCGGAAAGGATACTGAGACGGATGGAAAAGGCGGGGGACAAAGAGTCGGAAGAGGGTGTTCAGATAGCCCTGGAATTCATACAGGCAATTAAAAATAAGAAAGGAGTTAACGGGATACATCTTATGACAATGGGCTGGGAAGCAGTAGTGGAAAGGATTGTAAAAGAATCGGGATTGATGTAACCCCCTGTGCCCATTAGCCGTCAACCTAAGGAATATTATAATTACAAAAACTGCTGTAATTATTTGGAATATAACTATATAAGTTTCCCCTCCTTTTAAAGGAGGGGTGGCCAGACGCAGAAATCTACGGACTTGCAGAAATATAAATTGTCTGGCCAGGGTGGTTAATTCATTTTTCTTTTTACTTTTATTCTCATGGATAGCGGATACATCTTTAACCGAAAAAGTCTCAAACCACTCAGATCATATCTGAGAAATAATTCCACTTCTGCAGAATCCGCTTTATGGAATCAGTTAAAGTCAAAAAATCTTGAAGGAAGAAAGTTCAGAAGACAACAAAGTATCGGTAATTATATTGTTGATTTCTATTGTCCGTCAGAAAAGCTGATAGTTGAGCTTGATGGAGATCCACATGGGGATCCAATACAGATTCAGAAAGATATTACCAGGGACAAATATCTTGAAGAATTGGAATTCACTGTGCTTAGGTTCGAGAACAGGTTTGTGTTTCAGGAACAAGAAATTGTTCTGAATGAGATAAGGAAGGTTTTTCGAAAATGATTAAGTATTGAGAAATAGATTAACCACCCCGGCCGGGAAAGAATAAGTGTAAACATCCCAAAATCAGCAATCCCGGCCACCCCTCCTTAAAAAAAGGAGGGGAAACTTTTGTCTCCAACAACCCTCAGGTTGACGGCTATGCCCCATGCCCCTGAAGGGAAGCTAATACAGTTTGTTGACATGGTGTACAAAACATTTCAGTTTGAATTCAGGCAGCTTGGAATTACAATGAGCCAGGTGCAGAATGACATGGGATACAGGGAAGAAGCTCCCGATTCTTCTGTTACTGATCTTATTTCAGATGTGCTGAAGGATTGTGAGACTTTAAATAATATAAAAGCTGAATACAGGATTTTCCGGGAAATAACATTTGATAGTGAGCTGAAAAGGATCAGGATAGAGAGAACAGATTTTGATATTAATAAGACAGTATTTGCACAGCTCAGGAAATCGGAATCAATAGCCATATTCCTTAGTACAGCCGGTGAAGATACTGCCGCCAGGGGCAGGGAAGCTGCAAATGAAGGAGATCTGCTGAGGGGTTTTATTTATGATGTGATCGGAAGTGAAATTGTTGAGGCAGCTGGTGAACTGATGCACAATGATCTTGACAACAGGATGGCCTCAGAGGGTATGGTTACGACAAATCGTTTTAATCCCGGTTATTGCGGATGGGATGTTACAGAACAGCATAAATTATTCAGTCTGATGGCTGATAATTACTGCGGGATCAGACTGACAGAATCAGCATTAATGGATCCGGTGAAATCCGGGAGCGGCTTTATCGGCATCGGAAAAAGTGTAAAACGAGTTCCTTATACATGCAGTTTTTGCGATATGAAAAACTGCTTTTACCGGAGAGGATAAATTTGAACCATAGCGATATGAAAAGGTTGATCCTGTTGATTAACCTGTTGTCGGTCATTATAATTTCATGCAGCAGGCAAACCAGGTACTTGTTGATGTTCAGAAAAGAGTGTTCGACAACAATCCGTCTGCCAATATTTATGGAATTACCCCCCATTTTCCGTGCTGTCTTTCGAATATGCACCATGGATGGCCACGCTTCATCGAAAATATGTGGATGGCAACAAATGATTGCGGTCTGATAGCTGTGGCTTACGGTCCGAATTACGTAACTGCCAGGGTTGGGAAAGGACGGACGGTGGTGATCCACGAACAGACCGATTATCCTTTTAAAGGGATTATCAGATTTAAAATCGAATCCATGAAACCGGCTAAATTTCCATTGCATTTCAGGATACCTGTTTGGGCAAAAGGAGCCAGAAGGTGGAGGGAACGGTACAGGATCTGGAATTAATCCCTTATGGCTGCACACGACTGAGGATATCGGAATTTCCTGTTATACATTTGAAATAAGAATCTCTCCGGTTTACGGCATAGCCGTCAACTTAAGTCTCAATACAAAATTTTTTTGCACACCAGCTGTAATGACAAAATTGTAAGTATCATAAATTGTGTAACTTACAAAATGTTGTCATTAGTAGAATAATTTAATAAATTACCTGCTGTAATTATCAGAATTATAGGCAAATAACTTTCCCCTCCTTTCAAAGGAGGGGTGGCCGGGATTACTAATTTTGAAATTTTTACAATTGCCCTTTTCCCGGCCGGGGTGGTTAGAACGGAAGTAGCAAACGAGAATTTATTTCTCCGAATAAAATAAACCACCCCGGCCAGAACATCTATATTTCTGCCTATTAGATGGTCTTGTAGTCTGGCCACCTCCCGCCAAAGCGGGGGGAAACTTTTGCCCACAAAACTCCGTTAAGTTGAGAGCAATGCGCTTTACGGGTACTGCTCTTAATACTTACCCCAATAAATCAAAATTCACAGATCAACGTATTAAAAAACGTATTAAAAAACGTATTTTAATACGTTGATGTCTTCTTGTATTCATCAAATTTCCCGGCTATGTCGGCATCTGTATGAGATCCTGAATGAACCAGTACCCTGTACCTGAGAACCAGCACCGTCCCTTTTTTCATAGATGTATCCTTGTCATTCTGAGGCCAGTACATAGGGGTGGGGGACATGAATCCGTAATCCCTTGTGAACCATGGTGACGGATACCAGGGATTGGAGGGATGCTGAAGAATTGCCAGACCTTCAATGATATTACCTCTTTTGCCGTAAAAATCTATCCATGCGGAGCCTTTGCTGAAAGTATCTTTTTCACCCTTTAAACCTTCTGCATTGATCATGGTCCCGCCGTTTGTGACTGCAAGATCAGCAGCCATCCTTGCGCTGAAAAGGGAATGGTTTGTTTTTCTGATCACTACATCCATAAGCATTTCCATGGATATTACGACATCTATCTGATAGTATTTTTCTGCCGGAGCAGTTATGATAAATCTTCTGGTATCCTTTACAGGAGATAATGCACCCGGCCGGCTCCAGATACATTCATCAGTTATTATTACAGTATCCCCTCCCTGCTTTTCTATCTGTGCATTTACCGAAATGATCCTTCCCCGGTCAAGGCCTTCCTGCCAGTAATTGCCTCCATTAACCATGTCACAGCCGAAGAACAGAGATGTGTGATGGGGATAGACAGCATTTCTCATGGATGTTACCGATCCTCCCGACAATGGTCCGTTCACGGGAAAGAAGAAAGGATATTTTTCATCTTCAGAAAAGATATAGCTGGTAAAAAACTTACCGTTTACTGTGACATTGATCTTTGATCCGACTTTTTCGGCAGTGATCTTTGCTGCACTGAGATTTACAGAAAATATAAGGCCTGAAAAGATCATCAGGCCTCTGAAAAGAATATTTCTCATTATTAATGATTTACATTTTGATATAATTTGTTCCGTAAGGAGCTCTTTGAGGGCGTGAAAGCATACTGTTTGCTTCATCATCATTTATGAATCTTTCCTTGTCGGGATCCCAGTTCAGCTTTCTGCCAAGTTTCATAGCTATATGTACGACAAGACAAACACTGCAGGCTCTGTGACCTATTTCAACAGGTGATATCGGTTCTTTTCTCGATTTGATGCAATCGAGCCAGTTACCCTGTTGTGAATTGCTCTCATAAAGGCGGATTACATTGGGTCCGATGAGCGGAGCAAGAATTTTAGGATCGCTAGCATCAAGCGATTTTGCATTTCTGTCTACCACGACAGGATCACTTGCGGTTGCAGTATAGGCGCCACGTGTTACGAATATCCAGCCTTCGGTTCCTTCATATCTTACTCCGTTCGGATAGGT
>Ga0116157_10006345_pt1 | contig 10707 bp, 8 predicted proteins | sample AD_UKC048_MetaG_FD_89882 | JGI IMG/M metagenome (GOLD analysis project Ga0116157, IMG submission 89882) | Active sludge microbial communities of municipal wastewater-treating anaerobic digesters from USA - AD_UKC048_MetaG | ecosystem: Engineered > Bioreactor > Anaerobic > Digestate | place: USA... | reverse complement strand
TTGCGGTTATCCGCTTCAGTTGCGGTTATCCGCTGCCGTTGCGATTACCTGACACGGTCGAGGCATCCCGCAGAGGAATCCCTCAATCGCATACCTCGTAGGGTTGACGCATGCGTCAACCAAGAAGAAGTCGAAGGTCAGGTTGCGCAGTTCAACCTGACATCGGAAGCCTGGATTTTTTGAGGGTCATATTTGCCAACATTCGTTACGTCAGGTTCAACAGAAGAACCTGACCTACGCGCTCGTAAGTGGTAGAGAAAGGAAGACATATTGGACGGAATTGATTTCAAGAACGTGATCTCCGCGGCGGAGTTGGTCCGTCTGCAATGGCGGCCGCTTGGCTGGCTGCTGTGGCAAATGGTCCCCCAGGGCGGCATCACCCTCCTGGCCGGGGAGACCGCATCCGGCAAATCCTTTTTGGGCCTGGACCTGGCGCTCGGCGTGGCATCCGGACGTGGCAGGGCGTGGGATATGGAATTGGGGCAAGCCATAGCTGATAGCTCGTGGGTCATAGGTGATAAGGAAAAGACAGGTGATAGCTCGTGGGTCATAGGTGATAAGGAAAAGACAGGTGATAGCTCGTGGGTCATAGGTGATAGGAAAAAGTTAGGTGATGAGGAAAAGATAGCTGATAGGGAAGATTCAGATATTCCTACGAGCCATCAGCTACCACCTACCACCTATCACCTACCACCTATCACCTATCAGCTACCACCTATCACCTATCAGCTACCACCTATCACCTATCAGCTACCACCTATGAGCTGCCAATCCCGCGTTCGCTACTTCTGCGCTGATGCCGACCCGAACCTGATCGCCGAGCGCGTGCTCAGGCTCTGCCGCGGCTATCCCACCGGCAAAAACACCATGGGGATCGACGTGCCCGAAGCCCTCGACCTTGACTTCCACGTCCACGCCTTCAGCGATCCCGAAAGTTTCGCCTGGCTGCAAAAAGAAGTCCTGCGCCAGGGCTACCAATTGCTGATCTTCGACGGGCTGGCGCAATACCTGCCCGGCATGGCCGATGGCTCCGCGTCCGCCGTGGGCGCCTTCCTGCGCGGTCTGCGCCAGCTCACCAGCCAAACCGGCGTGAGCGTGGTGCTGCTCCACCAATTCAACAAGCGCCAGGCTGCCCGGCTGGACAAATGGGGCATCCCCACCTCCCAGGGCGAAGAACGCGTGCGCGGCAGCAGCGAGCTGCTGGCGGGGGTGGATAGCGTCTTGCTGCTCAGCCGACCCGAAGCGATGAAGCTGGGCGGCATGGGGCGCAATGTGCTCAAAGTGGTCAAAAACCGCCTGGGTCAGGCCGGGGCGCGCCTGCAGTTCACCATCGTGGATGGCGACTCCAGCCTGCACCTGCTGTTCGAACGCCTGGGGGCGCAAGCCCAGCCCCGACCGCGCCGCCTGGTGGATGCTGCTTTCGACGAGATGATGCGCATCCTGATGACGGAAGACGAGCGCAAGTTCGACCGCGCCGAGCTGACCAGGCTGCTGGGGGATCGGATGGATTTACCCTCCACCAGGATGCTCAGCGAAGCGTTCAGCATCCTCGGCAAGGATGAGCGCGTCCGCGTCGAAAGGGACGAAACCGGCAAAAAGCGCTACTGCTGGGCTGTGCCCGGCACCGGCGCGCTGGAGAAAAAGGTATACGGCTTACCGCCTGCCATGGCGCTGGATGTCGCAAGCTCGTATCTGCTCAGCAAAGCCCGCATGAACCTGGCAGAGCAGCAGATGGAAGAGATGCAAAACAAGACTAGCTCAGCCGAACTGTTGGGGCAACTGTCTGATCTGTTGAAAAGGGGTGATGAGGGTAATCTGTGAGCCCTCACTCCGACGTTTTTTGATTGCATCAAGATTTGTCGGGGTGGTGAAAATAGCACCACACTCCGACCCACAAATTACCTCATCGTGGAAAAACTAGATTTAGAGCATAACCCGATGAGGTGGAAAAGTCATATACTAAATCACGAAATTCTATACTTTTTTCGTGCATGGGATAGTGAGGTAGATTGATTAAAAAACGAGAACTTGCTCAGAATAAAAAAGCTTACATCCGTGATGGAAGAGCTCCAATCCCTGTAAATGAAACAGTTTCTCGTGTGATGAGTTCTAACAAGAACAAAGATACAGAACCTGAGTTAATTTTACGGAATTTTCTTTGGCACCATGGCTTAAAGGGTTATCGTTTGAATTACAAGAACGCTCCTGGCAGTCCTGATATTTGTTTCCCAGGAAAAAAGGTGGCAATATTTGTTCATGGCTGTTTTTGGCATCGTTGTCCTTTTTGTGCCTTTCATTTACCAAAAACCCACACAGATTTTTGGCGTTCAAAATTCATAAAAAATATAGAACGAGATACTCGAAAAATAGAGGATTTAGAGAAAATTGGTTGGCGGGTAGTGGTGATTTGGGAATGCAAGATAAAGAAGGATTTAAACGGATGTTTCCAGACTATCAAAGAATTAGTTCAGGACTAATAGCACAGATAAATAAAAAACAACAGGTGTCAATCTTTTGCTCGCCTGTGAATCAACAAATTAGAATAACAAGGTTCCGAAAATATTTGCTCCAATTTACTTTAAAAAGCAATTCTTGAGACTAACCAGCTTTCCGGCTCAGTCAACCAGTCTTGACTATTAAAGATTTTTTCGTAAGGATTACTAACAATTGTTGGCTCATAATTTATCGTTTCGATGTTACTACGATCAACTAAGTACAAAAAATATTTCTGACTGTTTAGTATGGCTTTTTCAATTTCATTTCTAGACCAGAAAAAATGACAAGGTCCCTTAAAAGATTTCACTTCGATAAATCGATCTAGAATTTCAGAATTCAAGGACATATACGAAATAATGTCGTATCCAGCTCCCACATCGATATTACTGATTATCTTTACTTTATCCAAATTCTGGTGTGAGGTTAAGCGGTTCCTCTCGTAATCCAGTACAAACTCTTCTGCCTGTTTCCCATAAACCTCTTTTTGACTCTGAATGGCGATGAATTCTTGATAAGAAATTGGTCTTTTCCCCGATCGTAACGGGTTAAACTCTTCAACCTGCCCCAACACATTATTTGAAAAGAAGGAGAAGTAGTGGTTGTTGATGCTTAATACGCCTGTCTTACTAGATTGCCTAAGGAAATCCAAAGTAATTAAGGCATTTCGCAACCATGAATACTTTATTGGTATTAGTGAAGATGCGATTTGGAAGCAATCTTCCCTCTCATCATATTTGATCATTTGGGGCTGGAAAACTTGTGAAATCTCATCATCTAGCAATAATTTATGAAATATTTTATATACAATCAGCTCTTGAATTGCGCTTTCTGAATTACTCCCTTCTTGGTAGTTATCCCTATCAGGATATAGCTGACCGTTTTCTATTGTAAAAAATCCTAAATGCGAAAATAGCTCAAATATTGCATCTATTGATCTTGGAGTATAAATGGATTTACTTTTCGTTCGGAGGTAATTTTTTACGTCTTCGAGTGGTGTAGGTTCAACAAATCTGCCAATATTTTTATATATTCCGACAACAAAATCGGCAGACCCAAAATTATTATGAGCGAGAGTGCTTTTGGACATAATTCTTAATTAATCGTACTACATCATCATCATCTGAATCACCAGCTAAAATTCTGCTAAATAATGGTATCGGATTCTCCTCGATAATTTCTAGCATTTTCCTCTCTTTTTCATCTAGCCGCTCATGGATTGTTCGATCAATATTACTGTCTGATAAAAGATAGTAATAATTGGCTTTGTCTCTTAATCCTACACGGTGTATCCGATCTTTCGATTGAATAAAATGAGCAGCATTAAATGTTCGTTCGATGTAAATTGCATTTTGACAGGCTTTGTGTAGAGAAATTGATTCTGAAACTGCAAAGGGGTTAGCGATGATTACATTGAAATCACTAGATGTTTTGTGAAAATCTGAAATAATCTTTTCTCTAGTTTCTTCTTCCCGAATGTTAGAATCAACTTCGACTGGTGTAGCACCATACAGAAGCTTAGAATTAATTCCCAAGTTTAACAAATATTTCTGAATCGCATGAAGGTTATCAATGAATACCGCCCAAATCACAACCTTTTTTCCTGCGGTCAATAGATCTGAAACCAATTTACCAGCTGCAACAAATTTGGGAGGTGTCTCAAATTTAGGGTAATCAATGATTTTCCGAATTATTTCATTCTCATCGATGAAGATGTCTTTAGGGTAACCAAGATCAGAGAAATATTCATCTAAGGTTTTCCCTAATAGTGCCGGATTAGTCGAAACTTGCATTAATCTTATCAACCGTGCTTTCGCTAATGCGCTATGAAATCCAGCTGCTGGATTATCGTTCTGACTAATCAAGTAAGAGATATATTTGTCTTCAATAAAATCATAAATTTCTCTTTGATGCACGCCCATATTCACGATTATCGGATCATGATTAACCTGATCGGGTAATCCAAGATCGGATTTTTTAATGCGCATGAAATATGGGGAGATATCGTCAATGAGCTTATCTATTCTATTATCACTCGGAGAATCGCTCATTTCCTTAAGCTGAAAAGGATTGAATCCAATTATTTCTTTCGTAGGCCAGATAAACTTAAACAGATTGTTGAGATCCTCATATCCATTTGGAGCTGGCGTGCCAGTTAAAACCACTCTGGATTTACTGTATCTGGCCAATTCTAAAGCCGAGGTTGCATGCAATCCACCTTCAATGTTCTTAATCTTGTGTGCCTCATCCAAAACAACCATACAATTATATTTTCGAAGAAAGTACTGAATATCTTGAAGAATATTTGGAAGACTATTGTATGAGAGAAGTGTAATTTCGGAAGGACAAGAAGAGTAGAAATGATTTGTTTTTTCTTCAGCAGTTACACCACCAGCAAGTCGTTTGGCATCAGGTTGTTTTCCAAAGCATTCACTGTATTCAAGTTCCCAAGGTCCGAATGAACTAAGAGGACCGACAATGATTAATTTTTCTACATGTTTCGGGTCAGTTTTCGGTAACGAAGCTAGATAACAATATGCGGCGAGTACTATACTAGTTTTGCCCGACCCAGGAACAGAAAAGTTACACGAATTTTGAGAAAAAGCCAGATGATAAGCACAGAGAAGTTGAAGCGGGTATAATTTTCTGTTGGTCATTATCCTAGACAAAACATCAGCAAAACGAGTAAAGTCGGCAAGCTTGAGTTCATCTATTTGGTTATTTCTTATTTCAAATGCCTGTCTAGAAAATTCCTTAAAGTTTTCTTCTTCCTGTAGATAGTCCCTTAAAACTGCTTTTATACCTGCGGAAAGTTTCGCAGAAAAATCAAATTTTTCGAGAAGTTTTAGGATAGAGTCTAGGGTTTGTTCCTTGGTATCTTCGTCATAAGGGATTATTATCCTGTGCTGATTATCCAAATTAATATGAAGGAAATCGTTAAGATACATTTTTGCACGTCTCTTAATCAAGAGCTCGTCAATCGAACCTGTCAAAATAAAAACCGACGAGCAAGAATCAATTTCTAAGTCAATATTATTGGGCATGAATCATCTACTTCTATGCTTTATCAGCTGTCTGTAATCCCAGGCAATTGTGTTAATCTCTTTCAAAAGAGAATCAATGGTAGGAGAATAAAACGATCTAGTGTCAGTGTTTATACTTTGTAGAGCTTGAATCGCCATATTGATTAGTTTTGACGGCTCATTAGCATCATTAACCATTCGGTTCTCGGTCTCAGCTTTAGCCAGGTTCCCTTTTAGATAATCTTTGACTTTTTCTTTCCAATCATTATCACGGGCGGCCAAAAGTTTTGATAAATCCTCGCCTTGGTTTTCTTGGCGGTAAAGATCTACACTTTTTTCAGTTTCATTTATCGGTTCAACTGTCTTACTGTGAGAATCAAGGAAGTGTTTCCAAACGTTCTCTTTGCAAAAAAGACTTCTCTCTCCATTAGGCTGAGCGATAATTCTAAACTCCTTTCCTTCGTATTGGGCCCGTATATAATCAAAACAAACCGACTGTAAATCAACAACATCGACATCTTTATAACTCCACTCGACTTTGGTAGTACCTTTCTTATAGGTTGATAGATATCGTTCCAGATCTACAAACTGCCCTTCACGCTTTTCCAAGCGAGTGTAAATTCCGTCATAACCCAAGTACATTAGGTAATCATCCATTAGTTGCATGATGCTGAGCCAATTTTCAATGGTATTTTTCTTTTCACCCATCATATCGGCTATATCAGGCACATCGAAGAATTCCAGCAAATCTTTGCACTTAAGGTATTTCTCAATTGGATTGTAATCAAGCTTTTCATCTTCCCCCATCTGATAAGTAGTTTCAAGCCTACTGATTTCTTTGGGGTCAGCACCTTGAGGAAGTATCACGCCAATGAAAAATGCAGCATGATCTACATTTACATTATTATCCTCAAAGGAAGCTCGTGCTCGGTAAATCTGATTTAGCAACATTGCTCGACGGTTTCCATCGATGATTACTCCATCGTTCGTGACAATTCCGTATTGTTTTTGGCCATCCCTTACCAAGCTGCTCTTTGTAGTGTCATTTCTTTCCTCACTGGCAATATCTAAGAAACTCTCAATAATGCTTGCGTGCTCTGGTTTTTCTGGATCAAGTGGATGACACTCCTTCTCGTAAGACTTCACTAGGCTACCAATACGGCCGTTGCTTTTGTTGTAAATTAAGTATTCCAGGGGAATTTTGTATGCACTAAACTCTTTATTCTCCCCTTTGTACCGAATCCGTATTCCGGTCATGTAGGGTGATTCAGTTTGACTAATTTCGTCTAGTTTTCGTCTTCGAATTTCAATGTTCATTGTTCTGCCTTCCACTAATTATTGATATGGTTTTTGCTAGGGTATAGTAGGCCACAAAAATTGCCTTAGGAATAATCAAGGTCTTCTGATTTGTTGAGACAAATAACTGCTCATCTTTGGAGAAATTTTGATTTTCGATAAACACCTTAACTTCGTTTAACAGCTCATAAGGTCCTGAAATTTTCGACGATGCTCTTGTCTCGTCAGGCAGCGTGTAGTTATCTTGGAATGTTTTGCTGTCGATCGGGTTCTTATCTATCCAACATGCAATCCATTCGTTGATTTCTTTTGCCTCCTGTTTTGAAAGTAAATTGTCATTCACATCAAGCACATATGTTTCTGCCTGAGGACCTTGGGCTCTACGAATTTCCACATTCCAAGAGTAAATCCCCTTCTCAAAATCAGAGTGATGGTTTGTTAATTCCACACGATATCGATCAATTATTAAGTAAGGGACATGATACTTAAATTTCGAGTTTCTAATCTTCCTTTTTTCCTTCACTATCTCAAATTTTTGACCGTTTAAATTAATGAAATCTGAATCTGGGAAGTGGTCATTGAGTAACACTTTTTCTTCCGAGTGTTCATTGGATTCAAGACCAATAGCACAACCTAAAGCGTATGACATCCTAGGTGGGACTGCATTTCCTACCAAGCGATACTTTTGACTAATTGTCTTCCCAAAAAAAATGTAAGTAATGGGAAAACTCATCAAGGTTGCCACTTCACGGATCGTTGGTGCTCTATATCCAGATGATTTATCAGCAAATATCATTGATTCCCGTGCTCCGAACGTCATAGTAGCCATAATCGTTCGTGCAGGTTTGTTGACATCTTCGGGGAAAGACATTTTCCCCATGTAACCCTTGTCTAGTTTTAGTCTTTTTGCATTTTCCCATTGGTGTTTCGCTATTGGATATACATAATGGTGATCAGTCAATTGATTACCTGAAATTGAAAGCTTGTATAACGGATCAACTATTAGTGTGTTTTCTTTTTCACGGGGTTCACCAAGAGCATTTAATACCGCTGAGAGAGGAATTTTGGATTCCTTTCCATTGGTTGGCGTTGGTTCGGGAAATTCCCCACAGAGAAATCTCTTCCTTCTTGATGGAACTCCAAAATAGGAGGCGTTGTAAACCTTTGAGGAGGAATTCTTTACAAAAAGGATATCTTCTCCTTCCAAGCCCAACTCTGATGCAGAATACTCGTCTTTAATGTAATTCGCAGAATTCGGTACATTTTCCATAATCCAGAATTTTAGAACGCTTCCGCTTTTCCACTTCTTTCTCGCGACTATTCTAAGAAATGCAAGAATTAAGTTGATGCCCTCACTTTTCTCGGCTTTTCCTGACTTATTTGAGTTCGAGAAGGAAACACATGGCGGGGAACCAATAATTATTTCAGTGTCAGGAATAGTCTCATGAAATAGATTCTCGGGAAGAATTGAAATTGATAAGACATCTCCTAATATTGTTCTTGAATCTTTGTGATTAAATCTGTGAGTTCTCACAGCAGGCTCCCAATTGTCCACTCCAAGAACAATTTCATGACCCGCTTGCCTAAAACCCTCAGAAAAACCACCCGCTCCACAAAATAAATCAACTACTCTCAATAGTTACTCCTCAATCTCCAAATTCTTTTGATGATTGTTATCTGTGAAAAGATAGATTGTAACGAAACAGATTGATTCCAGATTATTCATTTCGACCCATTTCTTTATTTTAATCTACTTTTGTCAGGTTGTCACAGGTTTTTTGGATATCTGAGCTAAGAGGTTGAAATTCTACCAACGATCCAACTTGAACTAATTTATATGAATCCTTCATCAATATTGTATGGACAGCTTCCCAACTTGAAAATCCATTCTCAGCCAACCACAGCTTTTCCCTGGCGCGTCTTCTGGCTTGCCTTTCATTGCGGGTTTTATCTGCTTTCTTTTCAGGCATTTGGTGCTTGTAGCAACTCCAATTCACTTGTTCGGGCAACAGAAACAGGGGGGAAGCGAAAGTTATTCATAATAGCTTTAATAAATACCCGATCTCCGTTATCCTCTATAACCACATAAGTATTTCCAACTTCGTCCGTGTACAAACCATCTCTAAATTTAACAATAGAACCAACATCCATTTTTGCCTCCATTTTCTTTTATTGTATGCCGTTACTGTAACGCTGTCAACCAACAAAGAAGGCGCACAAGAAGAAAACACTTTCCCTTTGCTAAAATAGAACATTTGTGCTATAATATGGGGAAAGGTCTCCTCTTAGGCTTTGTACTTTAACATCCAACCAGTTTTTCCGGTCATACTGCCTTTCTGTGCCATCAAAAAACAGCGGAAATAGCGGAAATAACGGAAATATCCCCGGGATAAGACGATCAACGCCATCGTTGCCACCCCACGGACCCACCCCCTAGCTAATTTTTCTGTCATTGCGAGGGACGAAGCAATCTAAACTGTTTGCACTCAAGCATACGAGAGGTTCACACGCACTTCGTGAATTTTGACCGTGATCCTGTTACCGCAAACGTATTGGTCTGCCAGGAGTTGAGATTGCTTCACAACAGAAGTTCGCAATGACAGATAAAATCCTCGCCAGGGCGCCTGGCTGCTACTTACCGAGCTTGTAGACCGTCATAAAGTCTGAGCCAAAGGCGCGAAGGGAAGCGACCGGCTGATATTTGCCCGGGAAGTCGTATCTGCCGCCCACGGAACACAGCCAGCCCCCGCACTGGTGGGTATTCTCGCTCTCCATGATCTGCAAGACGATCCGGTTGACAACCAGGTAGTCGGCATCGGTCTTCATCCCGAGCACGTCACAAGAGAAAACCCGAACGCGATCTTGGTAGGCCTCGGGCAGAACTTTATCCGCTTTCGCAAGCCCATCAGCGGTGTACCAATCCGCCGCACAGACGTTGACCTCATCCCCACCGATTTGATCCGCCAACTTCATCAGCATCTGGGTTTGGGAGACGTTCCAATAGTCAAATTCATACATCTGGGCAGGGTCTCTGCCGGCAAGGGGATTGAAGTAGACGTACTGGAAGGGGTGGGAAATGCCGATCAGGATCGCGCAAACCAGCAGCTGGAGCGCGACTGCGGAAACGACAACCAGCCTGAGTTTGCCCCGCGCTCGCTGCACCAGGAAGCGCACCGCGGCGACGGCCAGGATGAGCATCGGACCGTAGAGGAAATAGAGATGCCGCCAACTGTTATAAAGGATCGGCCGCCGGATGATCGCGAAGAGCAGAAAGGTCCAGATGAAGATGATGCAAATGAGCAGATATTGGGTCTCGCGCGCCAATTTTTTGCTCTTCACGCCGCGGAATAGTTCCACAAGCGCGGTGATGTGCCCGAGCAGGGTGAGGACCAGGATGAGGAGCGGCGTGGTGACGGCGATCATGGTGGGGATGTAGCTTGAGGGGACCGGCCGGCGCACCAAGCCCTGGAAAAAGACGACCCCCGGCCAAGCCGAAAAGTTGGACGAGCGACCGATGACGTAGGCGATGTAGCCGAGCGGCTCGCGCCAGGCAGCAGGCGTGATCAGCCAGGAGATCAGCAGAAACGAGAGGACGGCGGTGATCCCGACCCAGAGGTTTTTGCGATTCCATTCCTTTTTGACGGTCAGGTTGACGATGTAGAGCAAACCGAGCAGCCCGAACATGAAGAGAGCCGTGACGCGCATGTTGGTTGCGACGGCAGCGACGAAGGCGAAAAGGATGGCGGATGAAAAGCGCCTGGACTCGATCAGCTTGATCCCGGCAGCGATCAGGAGGATGACAAATGCCATCACGACCATGTCCTTGGAGTTGTAATGACCTTCGGCAAAAAAACGCGGGCTCAGGTACAAAAAGAGGCTGCCAAGCAGGCCGTAT
>Ga0116157_10006331_pt1 | contig 10719 bp, 11 predicted proteins | sample AD_UKC048_MetaG_FD_89882 | JGI IMG/M metagenome (GOLD analysis project Ga0116157, IMG submission 89882) | Active sludge microbial communities of municipal wastewater-treating anaerobic digesters from USA - AD_UKC048_MetaG | ecosystem: Engineered > Bioreactor > Anaerobic > Digestate | place: USA... | reverse complement strand
TACGCCGAGCAGCTGGGCTATCGCATCAAGCTGCTGGGCATCACCAAGCGCACCTCCAACGGCGTTGAGCTGCGCGTGCATCCGAGCCTGATTCCGGCCAGGCGCCTGATCGCCAATGTGGAAGGCGCGATGAACGCCGTGGTCGTCAATGGCGACGCCGTAGGGAACACGTTGTATTACGGCAAGGGCGCCGGCAGCGAACCCACTGCCAGCGCGGTGATTGCCGATCTTGTGGACATCACGCGTTTGCACACAGCCGACGCCGCACAGCGCGTGCCGCACCTGGCGTTCCATCCGGAGTCGATGAGCGACCTGCCCATTGTGTCCATGAGCGAGGTTGTCACGAGTTACTACCTGCGTTTGCGCGTGGCCGATCAAGCCGGTGTACTGGCCCGGGTGACGGGCATTGTGGCGGATGCCGGTATCAGCATCGATGCCGTGCTGCAGCGCGAGGCGGATGAAGTGGGGGGTGATGCGTCGGTGGCGCAGACGGACCTGATCATGCTGACCCATGACACGCGTGAAGGCACGATGAACGAAGCCATTGCCCGCATGCAGGCACTGCCCACCGTGCTGGCACCCATCGTGCGCATCCGCAAGGAAGAGCTGGCCTGATGCTTTATCTGTCCACCCGCGCTGCATTGACAGGCACGCCTGACCGCAAACACTTTTGCGAAATTCTGCTCGAAGGTCTGGCGCCCGATGGAGGCTTGTACCTGCCCGAGCAATACCCGCAGGTCACCGCCACCACGCTGGAAGCCTGGCGCAAGGTCTATGTTGAGCAAGGCTATGGTGCGCTGGCATTTGAGGTGCTGTCGCTCTACGTTGACGACATACCAGCCGCCGACCTGAAAGCAATTTGCCTCAAGACCTATACGCAGGTGGTGTTTGGCACGAAGGAAATCGTGCCCCTGAAGCCGCTCGAAAACAACCTGCATCTGGAAGCTCTGTCCAACGGACCCACGCTGGCGTTCAAGGACATGGCCATGCAGTTGCTGGGCAATTTGTTCGAATATGAGCTGGCACGCCGTGGCGAAGAGCTCAACATCCTCGGCGCGACCAGTGGCGACACGGGCAGCGCAGCAGAGTATGCGATGCGCGGCAAAAAGGGCGTGCGCGTGTTCATGACCAGCCCGGCGGGTCGCATGAGCCCGTTCCAGCAGGCGCAGATGTTCAGCCTGATGGATGCCAACATCCACAACATCGCCATTGAAGGCGTGTTTGATGATTGCCAGGACATTGTGAAGGCCGTATCCAACGATCTGGACTTCAAGCGCAAATACAAGATTGGCACTGTGAACTCGATCAACTGGGCTCGGTTAATGGCGCAGGTGGTTTATTACTTCGCTGGGTACTTCCAAGCCACCAAAACCAGCGCTGAAAAGGTCAGCTTCACGGTTCCTTCGGGCAACTTCGGCAATGTCTGCGCTGGTCACGTGGCCCGCATGATGGGTTTGCCCATCGACAAACTGGTGGTTGCCACCAACGAAAACGACGTGCTCGACGAGTTCTTCCGCACCGGCGTGTACCGCGTGCGCGGCAGTGCTGACACGCATGAGACGTCCAGCCCGTCGATGGATATTTCCAAGGCGTCGAACTTCGAGCGCTTTGTGTTTGACCTGCTGGGTCGCGACGGCGCGCGGGTGAGGGCATTGTTTGGCGATGCGCTGAACCAGACCGGCCGGTTTGATCTGGGTGCAGATTCCGCGTTCAGGCAGGCTGCATCCACTTACGGCTTTGTCAGTGGCAGCAGCACGCATGCCAACCGGCTGGACACCATCCGCGACACGTTCAGGCGCCTTGGCGTGATGATCGACACACACACGGCAGACGGTGTGAAGGTGGCCCGCGAGCACCTGACCACAGGCGTGCCGATGATCGTGCTGGAAACGGCGCTGCCCATCAAGTTTGCCGAAACGATTGTGGAGGCGCTGGGGCAACCACCGCACCGTCCGCCGCAGTTCGAAGGCATTGAAAACCTGCCGAAAAAGGTTCTGGTGATGCCCGCCGACGTTGCGCAGGTGAAAGCCTATATTGCATCCCGTTGTGCATGAAAGTCGTTGGTTTTGCTGGCTATTCCGGCGCGGGTAAAACCACACTGGTGGAACGTTTAATTCCGGCGCTCAAACACCTGGGGCAGCGTGTCTCGGTCGTCAAGCACGCGCATCACAACTTCGACATTGATCACCCGGGTAAAGACACGTTTCGCCACCGCGAGGCCGGTGCGTTTGAGGTGGTGGTTGCTTCCGGCAGACGTCTGGCCCTGATGCGCGAGTTCGAGCGTGAAGCACCGCAAAACGTGCACCGGCTCATTGCCGAGCTGTACGACGGCGTTGACTGGGTGTTGGTGGAAGGTTTCAAGGACAGCGATTTGCTGAAAATCGAGGTCTGGCGGCCGGCCGAAGGCAAACCCGCGCGTTACCCGGACGACGACTTCATTGTGGCGATTGCCACCGATTCGCCAGACGACCTGCCGCAAGCAACCCTGCGTCCGGTGTTTGATTTGAACGATCCGGTCGCTGTGGCCACCTGGTTGCAGGACAATCAGGTCCGGTTCGAATACCGATCTGAAAACCACCTCTGAAACAGCCCGTCCAGCCACCATGAATGCAAACGCGCCCCGAGCCCCCCTGAAGACCCTGGACGATGCGCTGGTGGCGTTGCTGGCACACGCGAATACGCTGGAAGGCACCCAGACTGTCTCCCTCTTTGAGGCCGACGGGCGCGTGCTGGCGCAAGACATCACCTCAGGCCTGCAGGTTCCGCCGAATGACAACAGCTCCATGGATGGCTATGCGGTGCGCTGTGCGGACGTGCCGCAGGCAGGTGTGGTTTTGCAGGTCACACAGCGCATTCCGGCCGGGTCAACCGGCACGGCCATGACGCCGGGCAGCGCAGCCCGCATCTTCACGGGTGCGCCCATTCCGCCGGGCGCAGACGCCGTGGTGATGCAGGAAGACTGCGAACCGGTGGGGGAAGACGGCGTGCGGGTGAACACCGTTCCGCCTTCGGGCCAATGGATTCGTCGCGCGGGTGAAGACGTGACCCGTGGCGCTGTGGTGCTGCAAAAAGGTGAGCGCCTTTCGCCCGCTTCACTGGGGCTGGCGGCCAGCATTGGCCTTGACCAGATCGTGGTGGCAGCCCGGCCCCGGGTGGCCCTGTTCTCCACCGGTGATGAACTGGTGATGCCCGGCACCGTCGCGCCACACGACATGAAGCCGGGCGCGATCTACAACTCCAACCGGTTTTTCCTGCGAGCCTTGCTGCAGCGCCTGGGTTGTGAGGTGACGGACCTGGGCATCGTGCCGGACCAGCGCCATGCCACGCTGGACGCCTTGCGTGCGGCGGCCGGGCAACATGACCTGATCCTCACCAGTGGCGGTGTGTCGGTGGGGGAAGAAGACCACATCAAACCCGCGGTGGAAGCGTTGGGCCAGCTCGACCTGTGGCAAATCGCCATCAAGCCGGGCAAGCCGTTTGCATATGGTCATATTGACGCTCAACTAGGTGGCAAAGCGGATAAAACGCATTTCATGGGCCTGCCAGGCAACCCCGTGTCGAGCTTCATCACCTTCCTGTTGCTGGTGCGGCCTTTCCTGCTCAAGCTGCAGGGCGTCTCGCGGGTTGCTACACATTCCATAGCTGTCCCCGCCCACTTCACGTGGGCCAGGGCCGACAAACGTCGTGAATTCCTGCGGGTTCGGCGTAACGCGGCAGGTGGGCTGGGCCTGTTTCCCAATCAGAGTTCGGGCGTGTTGACGTCTGCTGTCTGGGGCGATGGCGTGGTGGACAACCCGCCGGGCCGAACCATTGCGCAGGGCGACGTGGTGCAGTTCATCCCCTTCGCCGGGTGGCTGTCATGAAAATCACCGTCAAATATTTTGCATCCATCCGAGAGGCCATTGGCCGCGGTACCGAGCAGCGCACGACCACGGCCACCTCGCTGGCAGACCTGCGCACCGAGCTGATTGCACTGGGCGGCGCGCATGCCGAGACGCTGTCGCGCGATCGGGCTGTGCGCCTGGCGTTGAATCAGGTCATGAGCGATGAGTCGGCGGCGCTGGTTGACGGCGCCGAGGTGGCTTTTTTCCCGCCCGTGACGGGCGGGTAAAACGCAACGACTCGGCGAAAACGGTGTGGCGAAATCCACGCCGATCAGTTTTTCTCAACAAGTTTCAAAGCGTTTGCTGCACCTGTGGGCGTGGCCGCCATCATCGGTGCACGGAGCTCGCCTGACATCAGGCCCTGATGGGCCAGTACGGCCTTGACCAGTGCCGGATTGGGCTCTGCGAACAACCCCTCGATCAGCGGTACCAGTGGCATCCAGAGTTGCTGCGCAGCCTGCAACTCACTGGCTTTCAGGAGTTGCAGGACGCGTGCAAACCGGTTGGTGTGCACGTGTGCTGCGGCAGAGATGGCGCCAGCACCCCCTTGCGCGGTGGTGGAGAACATCTGGGTGTCTTCGCCAGCCAGTACCTGAAGTTGCCCGTCGGCGATCATCGTTTGTGTTTTGTGTGTATCGCCGCCGCAGTCCTTGATCGCCTGTATGTTGGGGTGGCGCGCCAGCTTCTGCAGCGTCTCGCATTCGATCCGCGCACCGGTGCGGTAGGGGATGTCGTAGACGAGTACCGGCACGGTACTGACATCGGCGATGGCCTCAAACCAGTGCAGCAAACCCGCCTGCGAAGGCCGGATGTACACCGGTGCGGGCACCAGCAGGCCGGCAATGGGCTTGCTACCCAATTGTCGAACCCAGTCCAGCATTTGCGGCATGTGGTAACCCGAGACGCCCATCACCACCGGCCGGCCACCCGACGCGGCCAGCACGGTGTCCAGCACCGCCAGTTGTTCGGCCTCGTCCAGTGCTGCTGCTTCGCCAGTGGAGCCGCAGGCGACAAACCCGGTGGCACCATCGTCACCCAGCTTTTTGACCAGCCGGTGCAGGGCAGGATGATCAACCTGGCCGTCCTTGAACGGGGTGACCAATGCAATCCAGAGGCCGGAGAAAACAGGGTTGAGGTTGGTTTGAACAGACACGCGACAGTTCCTTTTAGAAAATGACCGATGAAATCACCGCAATCAGGGCTGAACGTGGATAACCAAAATAGCTGGGGGGGAAGTTTGGCAGTTCCATCGCTCATCTGAGGACGGAACCGCAGCTCCGGTCAGATGAGCCTGGGTTTCTTGCATTTGCTGGCGCACGCGAGGGCCGCACCCACACCGGAGGGTGCGAAGCGGTTGGCGAATGACGTTGCAGCAAACATGTCGCCATCCTAACACTGGCTTGGCACTGGCACAATCCGCCAATGGACTCCGCACGCGTTGTGATTCAAACCGCCGATTTCAATCTCGCAACCGAGATCGAAGTCCTGCGGGCCAACAACAAGGGTGTGGGTGCCGTGTGCAGCTTTGTTGGCACCGTGCGTGATCGCAACGACGGCCAGTCCGTCAGCACGATGGAGCTGGAACATTACCCCGGCATGACCGAAAAATCGATTGAGGCCATGATTGATGAGGCTTTCAAGCGCTTCGACATTCTGGGTGCACGCGTCATCCACCGGGTAGGCCTGCTGCAGCCGCTGGATCAGGTGGTGATGGTGGCCGTGACGTCTGCGCACCGGGGTGAGAGTTTTCAGGCCTGTGAGTTTCTGATGGACTATCTGAAAACGCAGGCACCCTTCTGGAAAAAAGAACAGACGCCGCAAGGCGCGCGCTGGGTGGACGCCCGCGTCAGTGATGATGCTGCGCTGGCGAAGTGGGGCATTCAGGTCGCCAACGCCTGATCGGGTACCCGCGATAGAGCTGTTGGGTTTGATCTTTGTCAACCTGCCAACGCGCTGGCGCACTTGAAAATGCCTTGTGTGGCCTCAAGCTGTGGGGCAACCGGAGAATTTCATGCGAATCGACAAACTCACCACCAAATTTCAGGAAGCGCTGGGCGAAGCCCAGACGCTGGCGCTGGGCAGCGACCATGCCTACATCACACCCGCCCACGTGCTGGTGGCCATGCTGCGGCAGGACGATGGCCCCAAAGCCTTGCTGCAACGCGCTGGCGTCAACCTGCCGGGTTTGCTGGCCGCGGCCGAAGCGTCTGTGAAAAAACAGCCGCAGGTGCAGGGCCAGGACCAGATCACGCTGGACCGCGACATGGGGGTGCTGCTGCAGGTGGCTGAAAAAGAATCCATCAAGCGTGGCGACCAGTTCATTGCCGGCGAGCTGTTTCTGCTGGCCGTGGCCGACAGCAAGCTGGACATTGGAAAAACCGCCCGTGAAGCCGGGTTAACCCGCAAGTCGCTGGAAACCGCGATTGACGCCGTGCGTGGCGGGCAAAACGTGGACAGCGCTGACGCCGAAGACCAGCGCGAGTCGCTAAAAAAATACTGCATCGACCTCACCGAGCGCGCCCGCCTGGGCAAGCTCGACCCGGTGATTGGCCGTGACGATGAAATCCGCCGTGCCATCCAGGTGCTGCAGCGCCGCACCAAGAACAACCCGGTGCTGATTGGCGAGCCCGGCGTCGGCAAGACTGCCATTGTGGAGGGGTTGGCCCAGCGCATCGTGGCCGGTGAGGTGCCTGATTCGCTCAAGGGCAAACGCGTGTTGTCGCTGGACATGGCGGCGCTCTTGGCCGGTGCCAAGTTCCGTGGCGAGTTTGAAGAGCGCCTGAAAAACGTGCTGAAAGACCTGGCCAAAGATGAGGGCCAGACCATTGTGTTCATTGACGAGTTGCACACCATGGTCGGCGCGGGCAAGGCCGAAGGCGCCATGGACGCGGGCAATATGCTCAAGCCCGCGCTGGCACGCGGCGAGTTGCACTGCGTGGGCGCGACCACGCTGGACGAATACCGCAAATACATTGAAAAAGACGCTGCGCTGGAGCGCCGTTTCCAGAAAATTCTGGTGGGCGAACCCACGGTAGAGGCCACCATTGCCATTCTGCGTGGCCTCAAAGAACGCTACGAAGTGCACCATGGCGTGCAAATCACAGATCCGGCCATTGTGGCTGCGGCCGAGCTGAGCCATCGCTACATCACCGACCGGTTCCTGCCTGATAAAGCCATTGACCTGATCGACGAAGCAGCATCCAAAATCAAGATCGAGCTGGATTCCAAGCCTGAATTGATGGACAAGAAAGATCGCCGCCTGATCCAGTTGCAGATCGAGCGGGAAGCCGTCAAACGCGAGAAAGACGAGGCGTCGCAAAAGCGTCTGGAGCTGATCAACGAAGAAATCACCGCGCTGCAAAAAGAGATCGCCGATCTGGACGAACTCTGGAAGGCTGAAAAAGCCCAGGCCCAGGGTTCCAAAACCATCATGCAAGAGGTGGAGAAGGTGCGTTTCCAGATCAAGGAGCTCACCGACAAAGGCGATTTCAATAAAGCCGGTGAACTGCAATACGGCAAGCTGCCCGAGCTGGAAAAACGGTTGAAGGATGCGCAGGCGCAAGAGACCGGCAAAGCCAAGTCAGCCAAAGACGGTGGCAAGGCCCAGCTGCTGCGCACCATGGTGGGCGCAGAGGAAATTGCCGAAGTGGTGAGCCGTGCCACGGGTATTCCTGTCAGCAAGATGATGCAGGGCGAGCGCGACAAGCTGCTGCTGATGGAAGGCAAATTGCACGAGCGCGTGGTCGGCCAGGACGAAGCCATTGGTGCCGTGGCCAATGCCATCCGCCGTTCACGCTCGGGCCTGTCTGACCCGAACCGGCCCACGGGCAGTTTCCTGTTCCTGGGCCCCACGGGCGTGGGCAAGACCGAGCTGTGCAAGGCGCTGGCGGGCTTTCTGTTTGACAGTGAAGACCATCTGATCCGCATCGACATGAGTGAGTTCATGGAGAAACATTCGGTGGCGCGGCTGATTGGTGCGCCTCCCGGCTACGTGGGCTACGAAGAGGGCGGCTACCTCACCGAAGCTGTGCGCCGCAAGCCGTATGCCGTGGTGCTGCTCGATGAGGTGGAAAAGGCCCACCCCGACGTGTTCAACGTGCTCTTGCAGGTGCTGGATGATGGCCGCCTGACCGACGGGCAGGGCCGCACCGTGGATTTCAAGAACACCGTGATCGTGATGACCAGCAACATTGGCAGCCACCTGATCCAGAGCATGGTGGGCCAGGACAGCGAGGACATCAAGGAAGCTGTGACCGGTGAGCTGAAGAACCACTTCCGCCCCGAGTTCCTGAACCGGATTGACGAGACCGTGGTGTTCCATTCGCTGGATGCAGCCAACATCGCGTCGATTGCGAAGATTCAGCTGCAGGTGCTGATGGCCCGCTTGGCCAAGATGGACCTCACGCTGCAGGTGTCCGACGCCGCCGTGGCCGAGCTGGCCAAAGTGGGCTTCGACCCCGTGTTTGGTGCGCGGCCGCTGAAACGCGCCATCCAGCAACGCATCGAGAACCCGCTCTCGAAGCTGTTGCTGGAAGGCCGTTATCCGCCGAAGGCCGTTATTCCCGTGGGTGTGGACCCGATCCGGGCGCCAGGCGAGTTCACTTTCGGCGGCGCCAGTTTATGAGGACCGGCGGGCCACAATCTGCGGCCAGGCCAGGCGGGTAGCCACCTGGCCTGCTCGACAATCAGCGACTTCACCAGAATGTGAAGACTCTGAAAGGCGCTGTCTGCCATGTTGCTCACCGGCACCGAATCTGGCCGGTAAGAAATGTCCACTGCCACCACCCGCGTGGCCCCCGGCTCCTGCGCCGCTTTGGACCGCACGGGCTCGGTCTGCGCGCCGTCCACCAGCATGCGGCCGTTCCATTGCACGGGCGCACACACCACCGGCTGGCTGGCTGGCGCGGCCACCGCTAAACCAGCGTCACCGCTGTTGATCAGCACACGCTCACCGTTTGCCAGATCAGACGCCACTGTGGCAAATCGCGTGGGCCACGACTCGATGGGGCGACCTTTGGTGAGCGTTCGCATGATGTCCTGCAAGCCTTCGTTGTTGAACAAGCCGCGTCGCGCCCAAGTGAACTCCAGTGTGCGCAGGAACTTGAATTGCCCGGATGCCTCCTCAATCTCGCGGCTGGTCAGGCCTGCGGCCCAAAGCGCCCTACGATGGCACCCACGCTGGTGCCCACAACCAGGCCAGGCTTGACGCCCTGGCGCACAAACTCGCGGATCACGCCGATGTGCGCGTGGCCGTGCAGCGAGCCGCTGCCCAGGGCGACCGCCAGGCGAGTGGCCCGGCGGCCAGCAAGTGGCGTCGGGTGGTGTTGATCATGATGATGCGCCCTCATGCACCTGGGTGATCATGTCGCCCAGCTGGAGCCGGGGCAGCCGGGGTTTATGCGGGAAAACTGGCCTTTTTAGGTGCCAAATTGGCCTCCAGCCCTTATAAAATATGCGTAAGCAGCTATTTATTTCGTAGCGTACAAACATGATCTGGAGTTGACCTATGAAAATTCTTGTTCCCGTTGACGGCTCCGAACTGGCGCTGGACGCCGTGCGCTACGCGTTGCGCCTGCAACAGGATGGTCTGCGAGCCAGCTTCGTGCTGGCCACGGTGCAAGAACCGACCTTGCTACTGGAGGTGCTCCTTGTCCACGACGAAGGCGTGCTGGAGAAGGTGAGCGGCGCCGTCGGCGCGCGTGCGCTGGAAAGTGCGCAGGCGCTGTTTCAGCAGGCGGGTGTTCCGTTTAAAAGCGAAATCGGTGGCGGTGATCCGGCTACCGTGTTGTTTGAAATGGCACAGCGCCTGTGCTGCGATGCCATCATCATGGGAGCCAGAGGCATGGGAGCGCTGCGCAGTGCACTGCTCGGCTCGGTTTCGCAGGGGGTGCTGCATGCGTCCAAAGTACCCGTCACGATTGTCAAACACGCTGAGGAGGCTGCACCGGCTGCCTGACATGACAAAAAAAGGCCATCCACCCGTCCACCAGATCGAGATGCGCATCGCCACGCTGTCGCAGCTGTTCAACTCGATGGACCCGACGCCTTTCCATCACCGCGACCTCGATACCAATGCCGAGCGGTTTCTGGAGACCTGGGCGCTGGAATTTCCGCAGGCCAGTCACTTTCGCATCATCGTCCACATGGAGCAGATGCCGACTGAAGACCCGGCTGCGCTGGTTTCCGAGGCCATCCACAACCACTTTGAATACAAGTCTGTGTTGGCCAGGCGCAAACTGCGCCTGCTGTTGCTGGAGGGGCGTACCAGCCTGCTGATTGGGCTTGGCTTTCTGGCGCTGTCCGTGCTGGGAGCTGATCTGCTGGCGGCTTTTGCGGACAACACCTTTTTCAGGTTGTTGAAGGAGAGCCTGCTCATTGGCGGCTGGGTAGCCATGTGGCGCCCGATGCAGATTTTTCTTTACGAGTGGTGGCCCATTATTCGAAGAAGCCGAATCTACCGCAACCTGGGCCGTGCCAACGTGCAGGTGACGCCAGCCAAAAGCCTGGCGTAGAGATAGCTTTTGAGGCAGCCAGAGCCGGGGCTGCCCCGGCTCCAGCGGGAGCGGTGCGGAAAAACTGGCCTTTCATATGCAAAATTGGCCACTAGCCCTCGTGAAATATTCGTGAGCAGCTCCTGAATTTGTAGCAATTCTGCCAGGCGGGGATGGTCGTTGGGTTTGGGACATGTTGCGCCGCACCATGTTCTAAACTGAAATGGCCATGAACAAAGCCTCGTCAGACACCATTTCCCAGCGCCCCCCTACACAGCCCGCCAGCGCAGTTTCCCGCCCGTGGCTGGCACGCCTGCACCCGGCGCTGTTTGGCATGGCGCTGG
>Ga0116157_10006324_pt1 | contig 10728 bp, 6 predicted proteins | sample AD_UKC048_MetaG_FD_89882 | JGI IMG/M metagenome (GOLD analysis project Ga0116157, IMG submission 89882) | Active sludge microbial communities of municipal wastewater-treating anaerobic digesters from USA - AD_UKC048_MetaG | ecosystem: Engineered > Bioreactor > Anaerobic > Digestate | place: USA... | reverse complement strand
GCTGGGCAATGTGCTCCCAAGCCAGAGCGGGCCTGCACAGCCGGTGCCGCCCAAGCGCCCAGCGCACTACCTGTGGGCCGTTTTGATCGCTCGCATTTACGAGGTACTCCCTCTGCTGTGCCCGCTGTGCGGTGGACAGATGCGCCTGATCGCGTTCATTACCGAGGGCATGCAGATCAGGAAGATCCTTGATCACATCGGGGTGGACTCAGAACCTCCGCATATTTCCCCGGCGCGTGGGCCACCGTTGTGGGATGACTGTAGGGATGCGCAGACGGATGAGGGGGTGCACATTCAGCCCGATTGGGACCTGGCGGCGCAACCGGCACCGGACTTTGAGGTCGACCAGCGCGTCAGTTGGTGAGCGAGTAAAACGGTGACTCAGACTCGCTGGCGGGTAGCTATGGGCCCGGCATACCCGGCGCACCGCTAATCCCTCTTGTGAACAGCGCATTTTGGCCTTACTGCGGGCGCGGTGCGGGTTTCTACGTGGAGTGAGGGTTCTTACAAGGGTCGATACTTGGCCTCATGCGGTTGAAATGCTTATCCGTGTTCGCTGCTGCTCTGCGGCGGTCAGAACTTGCGGCACTGGATTTCGCCGATATTGAATTTGTCAGGGAAGGACTGGTGGTTCACTTGCGCCGGAGCAAGACGGACCAAACTGCTGAGGGTCGCAAGATTGGTGTGCCGTGGGGCAGAACCAGTGCCTGCCCGGTAAAAGCCATTGAAAGCTGGCTTCAGGTAGCCAAAATTGAAAGCGGCCCTATTTTCAGGTCGGTTAACAGGGCTGGTGTTGTCGGGTGCAATCAATTGCACGCGCAATCAATTGCACTGGTTCTCAAGGACTACGCCAAAGCCGTGGGCCTGAGCCCTGCCAATATCTCCGGGCACAGCCTTCGCTCAGGGCTGGTCACTAGCGCCATTCAGGCTGGGGTGGCAGTGCATAAGATTCAACAGCAAACAGGGCACCGATCAGTCGAGATGCTGGCGCGGTACATCCGAGATGCAGGCCTTTTTAAAAGCAACGCTTCGGGAGCCGTACTTTGAATTCGGTCACTGCACGGTCCCCGCGTCATGCGTCGGACGCAGAATTGTTGTCGCAACTCATCGGCACCCAAGAGTGTGAGCGGCTGTACAGCGGTTCATTGCAGCCATTCTTTGGCAGGGACACGCAGGAGGGCGTACCTACCCAGTGTTTGGTCGCCCGAGAGTTGGTCAAGCGGTGGCTGGCTGAAGAATTGGCGGGGCGCGCAGTTTTTGCCGCACCCGATGCGGTGAAGGATTACCTGAAACTTCACTTTGCAGGGCGGGAGTATGAGAGTTTTGTCGTGCTCTACCTTGACGCTCAAAACGGTCTGATTGAGGTGGAGGAGCCATTTCAGGGCACGTTGACGCAAACGTCCGTGTACCCACGCGAAGTCGTGAAATCAGCCATGCGCTTCAATGCAGCGGCGGTCATTCTGTCTCACAACCACCCCAGTGGATCGGTCACCCCCAGCCGTGCTGACGAACACCTGACCCAAACCCTTAAAGCGGCTTTAACGCTTGTTGATGTCCGAGTTCTGGATCACTTGGTGATTGCGGGAAACAACTCGTTGAGTTTTGCTGAAAGAGGATTGCTGTGAACAGGCTAAGAAATGTCAGTTTCCAATGGCTCCCGGACTAGTAATTTAAGGGTTTTTCGCTTTGCGTGAGGGGATAATCAGCCAAAAACGCCAATAGCCATCTATGACTTCTTCAAATCCACCCTACGACCTGCCAGCCAACAAGCCGAGTCACGCCGTCAAGGAAGAGCAGATTGAATATGGGTTTATTGGCAAACTGCAGGGCCTTAAATATGAATATCGCGCCGACATACGTGACCGCGCCGCGCTTGAGCGCAACTTCCGCGAGAAGTTCGAGGCGCTGAACCGCGTCAAGCTGTCCGACGGCGAGTTTGCCCGCTTGCTGGATGAAATCGTAGCCCCCGACGTATTCACCGCCGCGAAGACACTGCGAACTATCAATTCGTTCACGCGCGAAGACGGCACGCCGCTGAACTACACCCTGGTCAACATCAAAGACTGGTGCAAAAACACCTTTGAGGTCGTCAATCAGCTGCGCATCAACACCGACTACAGCCACCACCGCTACGACGTGCTCATCCTCATCAACGGCGTTCCGTGTGTGCAGATCGAGCTGAAGACCCTGGGTATAAACCCGCGCCGCGCCATGGAGCAGATCGTTGAGTACAAAAACGACCCTGGCAACGGTTACACCAAGACGCTGTTGAGTTTTTTGCAGCTCTTCATCGTCAGCAACCGCACCAACACCTACTACTTCGCCAACAACAACGCGCGGCACTTTGCGTTCAATGCCGACGAGCGATTTTTGCCCATTTACCAGTTTGCGGACGAAGCCAACAACAAGATCACCCAGCTCGACGAGTTTGCCGACAAATTCCTCGTCAAATGCACCTTGGGCCAGACCATCAGCCGCTACATGGTACTGGTGGCGAGCGAGCAAAAGCTGCTGATGATGCGGCCCTACCAGGTGTACGCGGTCAAACAAATCGTGGACTGTATTCACCAAAACTGCGGCAACGGCTACATCTGGCACACCACTGGCAGCGGCAAGACGCTTACATCTTTCAAGGCATCTACGTTGCTGAAGGACAACCCCGACATTGAGAAGTGCCTGTTTGTCGTGGACCGCAAAGACCTGGATCGCCAGACCCGCGAGGAGTTCAACCGTTTCCAAGAAGGCTGCGTGGAGGAGAACACCAACACCGCCACGCTAGTGCGCCGCCTGCTATCAGACGACTACGCCGACAAGGTCATCGTCACCACTATCCAGAAGCTGGGTCTGGCGCTGGATGAAAACAGCAAACGCAACAAACAGCAAAGGAAAGACGGCAAGTCCACCTTCAAAGAGCAACTGGCACCGCTGAGCGACAAGCGAATCGTCTTCATTTTTGACGAATGCCACCGCTCCCAGTTTGGCGACAACCACGACGCCATTAAGAACTTTTTCCCAAAAGCGCAGCTCTTCGGATTCACCGGTACGCCCATCTTCGATAAGAACGCCACAGTCAAGCAATTCGAGGGTGAGGAAGGCCAGCTACGCACGACGGAAGACATCTTCCAAAAGCAACTGCACGCCTACACCATCACCCACGCCATTGAAGATACCAACGTGCTGCGCTTCCATGTGGACTACTTCAAGCCTGAAGGCAAGAATCCGCCCAAGCCAGGCGAGGCGCTGGCCAAACGGGCAGTCATTGAAGCCATCTTGGCCAAGCACGATACGGCTACTTCCAGCCGCCGTTTCAATGCGGTGCTGGCCACCGCCAGCATCAACGACGCTATCGAATACCACAGCCTTTTTCAAAGCTTGCAAGAAGCGAAACGGAAAGCCGACCTCTCCTTTGTGCCCCTTAACATCGCCTGCGTGTTCTCTCCCCCTGCCGACGGCAACCCTGACGTAAAGCAAATTCAGGAAGACCTGCCGCAAGAAAAGCTGGATAACGAAAAAGACCCCGAGGGCAAGAAAGCCGCCCTCAAAACCATCTTGGCCAGCTACAACACGCTCTATGGAACCAACCACAGCATCAATGAGTTCGACCTGTACTACCAAGACGTGCAAAAGCGCATCAAAGACCAGCAATGGCCAAACGCCGACTTCCCGGCGACCAAGAAAATCGACATCACCATCGTGGTGGACATGCTACTCACCGGTTTTGACAGCAAGTACCTCAACACTTTGTATGTGGACAAGAACCTCAAATACCACGGCCTGATACAGGCTTTCTCCCGCACCAACCGCGTGCTCAACGGCACCAAGCCCTACGGCAACATCCTAGACTTTCGCCAACAGCAAGCCAACGTGGACGCTGCCATTGCTCTTTTCTCCGGCGAGAAGTCGGGCGAAGAAGCCCGTACGATCTGGCTGGTGGACAAGGCCCCAGTCGTCATCCAGAAGCTGGACGCAGCTGTAACAGTGCTGGCCGACTTTATGAAAAGCCAAGGCCTGGCCTGCACGCCCGATGCCGTGCACAGCCTAAAGGGCGACGACGCACGCGCTGCCTTCATCAAGAACTTTAAAGAAGTGCAGCGCCTCAAAACCCAGCTCGATCAATACACCGACCTGACCGAAGACAACGGCGTGGCCATTGAGCACATCATGCCTGCGGAAAGCCTGCAAGGATTTCGCGGTGCCTACCTGGAAACGGCCCAGCGCCTCAAACAGCAACAAACCCAGCAAGACAGAGGTGGCGATGCGAAGGGCGATGACGAGGCCCATGTAGACCAGCTCGACTTTGAGTTTGTGCTCTTCGCCAGCGCAGTAATCGACTACGACTACATCATGGGCCTTATGTCCCGCTATTCGCAGGGCACCGGCAAACAGAAGATGACCAAGGATGAACTGATCGGCTTGATCCTGTCCGATGCCAAGTTCATGAACGAGCGCGACGACATTGCCGCGTACATCAACACCCTGAAGGCTGGTGAAGGCTTGAGCGAGACCGCCATTCGTGAGGGCTACGCCCGGTTCAAGAACGAAAAAGACCGTACGGAGTTGGCTTCCATTGCCACCCGCCACTTATTGGCCCCAGCCGCTCTGCAAACCTTTGTAGACGGCATTTTGCAGCGCATGATTTTTGATGGTGAATCCTTGAGTGACCTCATGGCCTCGCTGGACTTGGGCTGGAAGGCCCGCGCCCAGGCTGAGCTGGCACTGATGAAAGAGCTGGCACCGCTATTACAGAAGCGTGCGCAGGGGCGGGAAATTTCTGGGTTGAGTGCGTATGAGCAATAAGACAAAAACGCCGTTACTGCCCAAGCTGAGATTTCCAGAATTTCGCGGTGCCGAGGGATGGCAGTCTGCGCCACTAAGTCAGTTGGCAGAGCGTGCAAAGCAGAAAAATCGCGATGAAAAGATTACGCGCGTCCTAACGAACTCCGCCGAGTTTGGCGTCATTGACCAACGCGATTTCTTCGACAAAGACATTGCCACACAAGGAAATCTTGAAAGCTATTGTGTCGTTGAGATGGGCAGTTATGTATATAACCCGCGTATATCTACAAGCGCGCCCGTTGGCCCCATCTCGAAGAACAAGATCGGCACAGGCGTTATGTCACCGTTGTATACCGTCTTCAAGTTCAAAGACGATAGCAACGAGTTTTACGAGCATTACTTTGAGACGTCAAGTTGGCACTCGTACTTGCGGCAAGCGTCTAGCATGGGCGCACGGCATGATCGAATGGCTATTTCAAGCGACGACTTCATGGCAATGCCGCTGCCAGTTTCGACTTCACAAGAACAACAAAAAATTGCCGACTGCCTGACTTCGTTGGAAGAACTTATCTCCGCGCAAGGCCGCAAAGTGGATGCGCTCAAGACCCACAAAAAAGGGCTGATGCAACAACTTTTCCCCTGCGAGGGCGCAACTCAGCCGCGTATTCGCTTTCCGGAATTCCGAAGTTCCGGCGACTGGGTGGTGAAAAAGGTTAACCAACTGTTGTTTGAGACAAAGACGCGAAACAGGAATCTTGAACTCGGCCCCGTTGATGTTCTGTCGGTATCGGGTGAGTACGGCTGTGTCAACCAAATTGAACACCTGGGTCGCTCATATGCAGGTGTCAGCGTAAAGGATTACCACGTAGTTGAGCGCGGCGATGTTGTGTATACAAAAAGCCCATTGAAAAAGAACCCTTTTGGAATCGTAAAGGAGAACAAGGGAAAGAGGGGCATCGTTTCTACGTTGTATGCAGTCTATCGACCTTACCCGGACTGTTCGGCCTCTTACTTGGATCAATTTTTTTCTGTCGCTTACAACCTGAATTCCTATCTGCAACCCATCGTGAAGAAGGGAGCGAAGAACGACATGAAGGTAAATAATGCTGATGTTCTAAAAGGTGAAATATCGGTTCCTGGATTCGAGGAGCAAAAGAAGATCGCAAATTTTCTTGGTTCCATGGATGCTGTGATCACTGCTGAGACCCGAGTTCTCGAAACACTCAGGACGCACAAGAAGGGTCTGCTACAGCAGCTTTTCCCATCGCCGGTGAATGAATCGTGACCCACCAAGAAATCGCCGACCAGATCAAGGGCGCCAAGGAAAAAATTTTCCTAATCTACGCCTTCAACGCTACAGGCAAAACGCGACTCTCCGTTGCTTACAAAGACGCTACAAAAGGCGAGGATGGGAAACATGCAGGTGTTTATTACAACGCATACAGCGAAGACTTATTTGTGTGGGACAACGACACTGCAAATAACGAATCGAGCATGCGTCTGCTTGTGGCGGAGAGCAGTCTAAATCGCTTTCACGGGGATATAAAGGAACCTGATGTTCGTAAGAAGTTGGAACCTTATAAGCCAAAATATGATTTCTTTTTCAATCCATATGCGGATCCTGAAAAAGGAATCGAATACATCACGTTCTACATAAATGGTGATGAGGCGAATTCGATCAAAATCTCAAGAGGTGAAGAGCGAATATTCATTTGGTGCTTTTTTCTTGCACTCTTTGAGGCCGAGGGCTGGGCAGATACGCAAGATCAACATTTCTTCATCGATGATCCAGTTTCGAGTTTGGATGACCACAACATCTTTATCACTGCAGCAACAATCCTTGATTTGATCGACACGCACTTTGCAAATAGAAAGCTAATCATCACCACCCACCATATCGGGCTATTCTCAATACTTTTCGATTGGCTCAAAAAAGGTGAAAAAGCGGGCTCCTACAGCAAAGCAACCAAGCCTTTGATTCTGTCATTGAACGATGATCAACTAAGCCTCAAGAGCCACGACAAGGAAGTTCTCCTCTACCACCTTCATTTGTTGCAGATGCTGCAGGACGCACGGACATCTGAAATTCAGGCATTTCACTTTTCCATGTTGCGGCAGGTTCTGGAAAACATTGCGTCGTTCCTCGGGGTGGGTCGAGTTGGATATGTTTTAGAGCAGCTGGGATTTAAGCCAGAGGAGCGAGTCCTGGAGATTGTTAACTTCCTTTCCCACAAAAACGTCTACCGATACGAAAGCGCTGTCCTCGTACCAGACAATAGGAAGTTATTCGAGGATATATTCGATGGCCTGATGGATAAATACAAATTTGTTCTGCACGCATCTCCAGCAGCAGTCCCACCAATGTCGACTGCGCCCCAAACATGATCGAAACCAATCAAAAACAGCTAGGAAATACCCTCTGGAGTATCGCCAATGACTTGCGCGGTGCAATGGACGCGGATGATTTTCGCGACTACATGCTTTCCTTCCTGTTTCTCCGCTATTTGTCTGACAACTACGAGGCGGCGGCCAGTAAGGAGTTGGGCAGCGACTACCCAAAACTGGCCGACAATGACAGTCGCGTACCACTGGCCGTTTGGTATGCCGACAACGCCGCAGATGTGTCCGAGTTTGAGAAGCAGATGCGCCGCAAGGTGCATTACGTTATCGAGCCGCCGCATTTGTGGAGCAGTATTGCAAACATGGCGCGCATGCAAGACGACGAGTTGTTGCGCACGCTGCAAAAGGGCTTTAAGTACATTGAAACGGAGTCGTTTCATAGTACGTTTGCAGGCTTGTTTTCTGAAATTGACCTAGGTTCTTCCAAGCTGGGAAAAGGCTACCCAGAGCGCAACGCGAAGTTGTGCGTCATCATTAAAAAAATTGCCGATGGACTGTCAGAGTTCTCTGACGAACTCGACACTTTGGGTGATGCGTATGAGTACCTGATTGGTCAGTTTGCCGCTGGCTCGGGTAAGAAAGCGGGTGAGTTTTATACGCCACAGCAAATCTCGGACATCCTGTCCACCATCGTGACGCTGGACAGCCAAGAGCCTAAGACGGGGGTAAAGCAGCAGCTGGAAAACGTGATGGACTTTGCTTGTGGGTCTGGATCGTTGTTGCTGAACGTGCGCAAGCGCATGGGGCCACATGGGATTGGAAAGATTTACGGGCAAGAGAAGAACATCACCACCTACAACCTGGCGCGCATGAACATGCTGCTGCACGGAGTGAAGGACACGGAGTTTGAAATCTTCCATGGTGACACGCTCACCAACGACTGGGATATATTGCGGGAGCTGAACCCTGCCAAAAAACCATCGTTTGATGCCATTGTGGCAAACCCACCGTTTAGCTACCGCTGGGAGCCGACGGAGGCAATGGGGGACGATGTACGTTTCAAAAGCCACGGGCTAGCCCCCAAGTCGGCTGCTGACTTTGCTTTCTTGCTGCACGGCTTTCATTTCTTGAAAGACGAAGGAGTGATGGCCATCATCTTGCCCCACGGCGTGTTATTCCGGGGCGGAGCAGAGGAGCGCATTCGCACTAAGTTGCTGAAGGATGGCCACATTGACACGGTGATTGGTCTGCCGTCGAACCTGTTTTATTCCACCGGTATTCCGGTCTGCATTTTGGTACTCAAGAAGTGCAAGAAGCCAGATGACGTGCTGTTCATCAACGCGGCAGAGCACTTTGAAAAAGGCAAGCGCCAGAACCAGCTGACGGAAAAACACATTGCCAAGATCATCAAGACCTACCAGTTCCGTGAGGAAGAGCCGCGCTATTCGCGCCGGGTGGGCATGGCCGAGATTGAGAAGAACGACTTCAACTTGAACATCTCTCGCTACATCAGCACTGCGGTGGGCGAGGTGGAGATTAGCTTGGAGGCAACGCATGGCGAGCTAGTTGAGATTGAAAAGTCAATTGCTGCGGCAAAGCAAAAGCACAATGTTTTCTTGAATGAGTTGGGGCTAAGCCAATTGCCATAGCAAACCTGGCGAATAGATTGGTTCACGTGGCAAGCGCCAATACGGTGCAATGTTTCCCTTTCCCCGACCTGATTGAAACGTCGACCCGTGCAGCATTTTTGCCATGGGGGTACAGAAGGGGGTACAAGTTGAAAATTGCATTCGTAGACCCTTTTATCCATGCGGGTTTCGAGGTATCTTTAGAGCGGTTTCACACGACCATTAGGTACTGTAAAGGCCGCTAAGTAAGACTACTTAGCGGCCTTTTTCATGGGGATTCAGGTACCGGTTTGGTCCCTGTGTGATCTGCCCCCCCATAAATCGTAAAGATCAAATCGATTGTCTGGGGGCTTTTCCTACATGTCGATATCGACATGCTGGGAGTCAGCGTCACCCAGTCCCCGGGCTGCGCTATCGTCTCGCAGTCGTCTTGATGCCACGCCGTGCAGCAGGATCAGGTCGCGGAAGGCGCCGATGTCAAATGGGTCCGCATTTTTCTCCCACGGATCGCGCACTATGCAGGTCTCAATCACATCGAGCACGCCGGCGGTGGGCCAGAGTTTGCAGATGTGCTGCATCAGGGATGCATAGGATTCCAGGCTACGCCCTTCGTCACGGAACAAGGCAAACTCCGGGACGCTGACATTGAACAACTGCTCAAACTCATCCCGGAACTGACGGAAGTCTGTTTTGAGATCGTGACCATGTGCAATGCCCAGCAGGTCGAGGTACAGCAGTGGTGCTTCCTTGCTGTTGAGGCGGATGCGCTGTTCCAGCACGTCTATGGCCTGGTCTACCTTACCGAGTTTCTCGAAGAACTCTGCCTGCTGCCGTACGTCGGTCAAACTGTCCGAATTGAAATCGCGGTGGAGCGTCCGGGTGTCCTGAAATCGGGAGTTTGGGTACTCCATCAATTGCGTTGGGGGATGTGCGGCTGACGGGGTGGCAATGAGCCGACTGAAGTCGGAGTCCATATCCATCAGATTGACATCCACATCCATCGTGCTGGGTGCGACAGGCATCAGAATCGTGGAGTTGGGAGCGGTTTCGTCCTTGGCGGCAACAGGGGTGACCACGGCTGCGGGTTGCTCGACTTTGAATTGCGTGGTTTCCTGGGCCGACTGGGCAACGGTGTACGGGGCTTCCTGAATGCTTTGCTGCCAGGCACTGGGTGCTGCGGCGGTACGGCGGTTCCAGAGCGCAGCGATGGCTGCAAGGCAAATAAGGACCAGCGCGCCCAGTACCCAGATCACCAGGGATGACACACGTTCGGCTTCGGCCCGCTCCAGTCGTTCACGCATGAGTAGCAGACTGGCTTCGTTCTTGGCAGCCTGATCCAGCAGGGTCTTGACATCGTTTTGCAGTTGCTGAATACGTTGGGAGTCGCGAACCATGTCTTCCAGAGGGACCGATGATGTCGTGGCTTCCAGTGTCTTGATGCGTTCGGCGAGGTTTTCAAGTGGGTCCAGCTTGAGCCGCGGGCGGGCAACTTCTGCAGTTTTTGCTGCTGGTGCGGATGCTGGCTTTGCTGTTGTGCTGGTAGCCGGTTTAGGGGCTGCGGGTGTGGCTTTGGCTGGAGCTGGTTTGGCCGCTTGCGGTGTAGTACCCGTCTTGCTGGCTTTCACTGTGCCCGCGGGTGCTTTTGCAGGTGCCGCCGTGGTGTTGCTGCTGGCAGGAGCGGGCGTGGCAGGTTCCACTGCTGGAACCGCGACCGGTTTTGCCGGCACCACTTCCACCGGAGTAGGTGCTGTCGGAGCCAGGGTTTCTGACGGATAGTCGGCCAGAAGAACATAGCGGCGTGTCGTCTTTTGGGCACATCCTGCCCGGAGGTAGACCGTCACGACCGGCTCGTCGATGAGGGCGGATGACGTGATGCGCAGATTGAATGTTTCCGGCTGCGCAGTAGGTTCCACGGCAACCGTCACCCGGCTGGATTCGAGCTTGTTCTCGGCATGGAATACATCGGCTTCGGCGCACAGCGTAG
>Ga0116157_10006321_pt1 | contig 10734 bp, 5 predicted proteins | sample AD_UKC048_MetaG_FD_89882 | JGI IMG/M metagenome (GOLD analysis project Ga0116157, IMG submission 89882) | Active sludge microbial communities of municipal wastewater-treating anaerobic digesters from USA - AD_UKC048_MetaG | ecosystem: Engineered > Bioreactor > Anaerobic > Digestate | place: USA... | reverse complement strand
TCGGGCGCGGTTTTGCTTTTCTAACCCGCATAGCAATCATCCTGCGAGGTCTGACCGCCCTGGGCACCGATGGGGTGTGAAAGATGCGGGTTAGGTGGAGACCCGATGCCAATGGGGCAGGGGCGAGGCCGAGACGGAGCCGGCCGACACGCCAAGCCGCCACCAGTCTGCCAGGATTCGCGTGTTTCCATGCTGTTTGCTTGCAGCTCGGGCCTGGACTCCGCGATGCCGCGTGGTGCAATCGCAGGCAACGCAGGTCAAAAAGTCTCCGAGGCCACTAAATCGAACCCGGCAGCATTTCGCCCTATACGCTGCCGCCCGCCGCAATTATCATCCGTGCTGAAATCGCCTATGCCTCTTGACCTTCCTGCGCTCGAATCCTGGCTCTGGGAAGCCGCCTGCGTCATCCGCGGCCCCGTCGATGCGCCCAAGTTCAAGGACTACATCCTGCCGCTCATCTTCCTCAAGCGCCTCTCCGACGTGTTCGAGGACGAGATCCAGGCGCTGGAACAGGACTTCGGCAGCCACCAGAAGGCCCTCAAGCTCGCCGACGCCGACCACAAGCTCGTGCGTTTCTTCGTCCCGGAGAAGGCGCGTTGGGCCAGCCTCGCCAAGCGGACCAAGGGCCTGGGCGAGCACCTCACCGACGCCGTCCGCGCCGTGGCCAAGGTGAATCCGCGTCTGCAAGGCGTCGTGGACGTCACCGATTTCAACGCCACCCAGGCCGGCCAGCGCATGCTCGATGACGACCGCCTCGCCACGCTGGTCCAGATTCTCGGGCAACACCGGCTCGGGTTGGCCGACGTGGACCGCGACCTGTTCGGCGATGCCTACGAGTACCTCCTCCGCAAGTTCGCCGAAGGCCAGGGCAGCAGCGCGGGCGAGTTTCTGACCCCGCCCGAAGTCGGACGCCTCATGGCGATCATCCTCGATCCACAGGCCGGCCAGACCGCCTACGACAGCAACTGCGGGACGGCGGGCCTCCTGATCAAACTCGACCAGCGCCTGATCGAGAAGTTCGGCGTCAAGGCCAACGGCGCGAAGAAACTCCCTGCGAAAGTCGCCCCGCTGCGCCTCTTCGGGCAGGAGATCAACCCCGCCACGTTCGCGATGGCCCGCATGAACGCCTTCATCCATGACATGGAGGCCGATATCCAGCTCGGCGACACGATGGCCGCGCCCAAGTTCACCGGCCCCGACGGCGCCCTCCGCCGCTTCGACCTGGTCACCGCCAACCCGATGTGGAACCAGAAGTTCGAGGCCAGGACCTACGAGACCGACACCTGGGGCCGGTTCACGCGCGGCCTGCCGCCCACGTCCAGCGCCGACTGGGGCTGGATCCAGCACATGGCCGCCTCACTGGCGGACGATGGGCGCATGGCGGTCGTGCTCAATACCGGCGCCGTCAGCCGCGGAAGCGGCAACCAGGGCTCGAACAAGGAGCGCGACATCCGCAGGGCTTTCGTCGAGGCCGATCTCATCGAGGCGGTGGTGCTGCTGCCGGAGAACCTGTTCTACAACACCACCGCGTCGGGCATCATCCTCGTTGTCAACCGGCAGAAGAGACACGCCGGCCAGATCGCGCTCATCAACGGGTCGAAGCAATTCAGCAAAGGCCGCCCCAAGAACTACCTCGAAGACGCGCACATCACAGCGCTGGTCGACGCCTACCTGAAATGGCGCCCCGTGGACGGCCTCTCCGCCATCATCACCAACGCCGACGCGGCGAAGAACGACTTCAACCTCTCGCCGAGCCGCTACGTTTCGGTCGGCGAACAGGCCGAAGTGCTGCCGCTCGATGAAGCCGTGGTCGAACTGCGCGAAGCCGAGGAGGAGATGGAGACCGTCAACCGCGAACTCGAGAAGGTGCTAAGGAAACTAGGGCTGGCATGAACGCGGACTCTAGACGCATGAGCCGCAAACGAACGCAGAGACGCAGAGGCGCAATGCCAGCTCGAGTTTGGTGTGCCTGCGCGACGCGGCGAATCAGCGTCGGACGAAGGCGACGCGGCCAACCCACCGACGCGGCTCGCGACCAGTGCCGCAATGCCCGCCACGCCTCCGACGACGCGCCAGACCTCCACCCGGACAACCTTGTCTGTGTCCGCCCACGCGCGGCTATATCCCAGCCCCGAAGGGGCGCCATTCGTCAGCCCAGGGCAACGCCCTGGGAACTCGTCCAACCCAAACATCCCAAGCCCTGAAGGGGCGTGACCCGTCATGCCACAGTCCCTGTCCAAGATTCTCGCGCACCTGATCTTCAGCACGAAGCACCGTCAGCCGACAATCAACGACGCCGTGCGGCCTCATTTGCACGCCTATCTCGTCGGCATCTTGGACAACCTCAAGTGTCCGTCACTCCAAACCGGCGGCACCAATGACCATGTGCATATCCTCTTCACGCTCGGACGCACCGTGACCCTGAGCGACGTGGTGGAGGAGGTGAAGATAGGCTCCTCGAAGTGGATGAAAACACAGGGTGCTCCGACGTTTGCCTGGCAGGCGGGCTATGGTGCGTTCTCGGTCGGGGAATCGCAGGCAGCCACGGTGGTGGGCTACATTCAGCGGCAGGAGGAGCATCATCGGCATCTCTCGTTTCAGGATGAGTTTCGCCGCTTTCTGGAGAAATACCGCGTGGCATTTGACGAACGATATGTGTGGCATTGACCGAGTTTCGCCCTTTCAGGGCTCGTCTTGTTTCTGGGCCCGAGTTCCCAGGGCGTTGCCCTGGGCTAGCGAGTGGTTGCGCCTTCGGCGCGGGGGCCAACGCACCAGCGCACGATCCAGGAACCACGCATGAGTCGGAAGCGAATGCAAAGACCCGCCCGACAAACACGCAGACGCAGAGACGCAGAGGCGCAATGCCTGCTGGAGTTCTGTCAGCCTGCGTGCCGGGGTGAATCGGCGTGGGACGAACGCAACGCGGCGAACCCAGCGACGCGGCTCGCCACCAATCCCGCAACGTGCCACACCCCCAGTCCCAAAGGGGCAAAGGGCAATAGCCCAGGGCAACGCCGTGGGAACTCGGCCAAGCAGAATCCATCCCGCGTTGAAGCAGCGGAAGAGAGCGAGTTGCCGGAGGGATGGCAGATGCGGCCTCTCGGTGATTGCCTGGCTCTGATTCGCAATGGGCTGACTGCGACGCAGAACCGAGGTGGGATTGGCCATCCGGTGACGCGCATCGAGACCATCTCCGAGGACCGAATCAACCCGCAAAAGGTTGGTTACGTCGCTGAGGCCACCGAGGAACAGGTGGGCCGATACGCGATGCAAACCGGCGACATTCTGTTTAGCCACATCAACAGCGAGCCACAGCTCGGGCGCACGGCCATCTACGAAAGCGTCAACCAACGGCTGCTGCACGGCATGAACCTCCTGCTGCTACGGGCAAACGAGTGCATGGATCCGTGGTTCCTGCATTACCAATGTCAGCAGCTTCGCAGTCGGGGCGTCTTCATTGGTCTAGCAGCGCGAGCCGTGGGGCAGAGTTCGATCAACCAAGGGAAGCTGAAGACGCTGGGGATTGCTAAGCCTCCCCTTCCTGAGCAGCGGGCGATTGCGGCGGTGTTGCGGACGGTGCAGCGGGCGAAGGAGGCGTGCGAGCAGGTCCTGGCCGCCACGCGCCAACTCAAGGCCAGCCTCCTGCACCACCTCTTCACTTACGGCCCCGTCCCCTTCGCCCAGGCCGACCGAGTGGAACTTCAAGAAACCGAGATCGGCCCAGCGCCATCTTCTTGGCCGACCAAGAGATTCGATGATTTCGTGACCCTGCAAAGGGGCCAGGATTTGCGGCGCGAGGATTTCGAAGACGGCACTGTGCCGGTTATTGGAGCCACGAGCATTATCGGCTTCCATCGTGAGGCGAACGTGAAGGGGCCTGGCGTGACCGTGGTGAGAAGCGGTTCGTCGGCGGGGAAACCGCTTTTCATCAACCGAGACTTCTGGGCGCACAACGTCGTTCTCTACGTGAAGGACTTTCACGGCAACGACGTGAAGTTCGTTTACCACAAGCTCGGAATGCTTGATCTGACGCGATTCCGCGCCGGGGTCGCGGTGCCAACCCTGAACAGAAACACATTCAGCGGCATCATGGTTGACGTTCCTCCCCTGTCCGAGCAGCGGGAGATTGCGCGGCAATTGGCGGCGGTGGACGCGAAGCTGGTGGCTTTGGAGATGCGCCGGGCCGCGCTGGCGTCACTCTTCGCCTCGCTGCTCCACCACCTGATGACCGGCCAGGTCCGCCTGCCTGCCGCGATGCGAGCTGGCGCGGCGCAGGGGGGCCTGCCGGAGTTTCCCAACGCCAAAGCTCCAAGGCGCGCGGTGACGCCGGAAGCACCCGCATGAATCCAATCTTCCACCGCCGTCTGTTGCGCTTCCCCTCGTTCGGGCTGCCCCGAAGGGGCGAGAATTCACCAGCCCAGGGCAACGCCCTGGGACACCGGCCCATTACATTACAGCCCGCCCTGAAGGGGCGGCATTCGGGGCGAGCAGACGTCGAGCACGCGGCTGTGGACACGGAGTCTCGCCCTTTCAGGGCTTGGCCCCCTTTGACGACCGAGTTCCCAGGGGGTTGCCCTGGGCTGACGAATCGTTGCGCCTTCGGCGCGCCAGATCGTCACTGCGACCACAAGGGGGTCGACGCGGAGTCGGCAGCCTTGGAGTCGCGCCGATCCGCCCTGGCATCGCTCTTCGCATCGCTGCTGCACCACCTGATGACCGGCCAGGTTCGATTGCCGGAATTCCGGAACAGCCCAACAGAACGAGGAAAGAACGGAGGCAGGTATGCACATGATGTTTGTGGATGAATCGGGCGATCCTGGGTATCCGAATGACGGCAACTGGACAAAGTGGCATGGCAGCAAGGTCTTCGCTCGACTTGGCTTGGTCGTCCACGGTTGGAAGTGGAAAGCGTGGAATGAGCGGCTGACCAGCTTTAAATTCAATCGAGGACTCCTATGGGATGCCGAAATCAAGGCGTCCCATCTGAGGCGAGGCCAAGGTGCGTTCGCCGGCTGCGCGCCACCTACCAGGACGATCCAATCATGCTTGCTCTTGAGGATCTGCTCACCATAGCCATTCAGCCGCCTGTCTCTGAGTAACGCGCCAATTGCCGTAAGCCGTACACTTTCCAGACCGATCTGATCTGCTGCATCCGTAACGTCTGACGCGGATGTTTTTGGATGCGCCAGGGCAGTGGTACAAGGGAATCCCGGCTGGTCGTTCGCTGGAAGCAGGTGGCACGCGGGCGATCGGTTGTCGGCTCACATGCGCAAAATTTCTCCCGCGCCTGATCCATGCACCATCGAGGCCCCCTGCGCCGGTTCACCCCCCTCCCCCCCCTCTTGGTGCGCTCGACCGCGCCCGCCATCTCTGGTCCTTTGGTGCGCCTCGGTCGCCGCATCGAGCCGGCGGCGGGTGGCGGTCAGGCGTTCGGAAGCGAGTGACCTGCGCCGTGCACAATCAAGCCGCCTTTCCGGACTCTCACACTCCGATCAAGGCGCGGGTCGTCCTGGCGATGTTTGATCATGCATGTCCCACCGGGCGCACCTGCGGCATTCCGCCGCAAGCAGGAGGGCGCAGGACGGGAGTCGGTTGGCGGGTCGGTTGGGCGACATTGGAGCAAACGGGAACTTCAAAAGTGGCAGCAAAGTGGCAGCGTGAAGAATTCTCTGTTCTCGAATGGAGAATTGAGAAGTGGAGCAAACCCCTGTAAACATTGGTAGAAACGAGTGGCGCACCCATCAGGAGTTGAACCTGAAACCTTCTGATCCGTAGTCAGATGCTCTATCCAATTGAGCTATGGGTGCGACCGGGTGCCGGTCTTGGCACTGCACGGCTATACTTTGCCTGGATTTCCGTTGGGAGCAAGCTCATTTGAAGGCTCATTTGAAGGCGCGGTCGATTGGCTTGAGTTCGGATTCGGCTCATGCTCCAGTCGGCTGCGGGTAGCCATGCGACCGGTGATTCAGCGTGAACTGCAGGTGGCCTCGAGGCGGAGTCAGACCTGGCATGTGCGGGTGGTCTTCGGCGTCGGAGCCATGGTGGCCTTGGCGTTCGGGCTGGCGCTTCCGGACGTGTCGGCTCGAGAGAGGGGGCAGTGGGTTCTCATGTGCCTGGGGGTCTGCGGACTGGTCCAGTGCCTCTTTTCGGGCACATACCTGACGGCCGATGCGATCAGTCTCGAGAAGCGGGGCGGCACGCTGGGTCTGCTTTTTCTCACCCCGTTGAAGGGCTGGCAGATCGTGCTGGGCAAGGCGACGATCCATTCGCTGCAGGTGGGCTACGCGCTGCTCGGGGCGTTCCCGATCCTGTTCATCCCGCTCCTGATGGGCGGGGTTGGCTGGGCGGAGGTGACGCGCATCCTGCTCGTGTTGATGGCGTCGCTGCTGCTCTCGCTCGCTGTCGGCATGTTCTGGTCGACGATCGCCCTCGAGGCCCAGACCGCCGTGCTTGCTTCTGCCGTGTGCATGATCCTGATCACCCTTTTGCCGTGGCTGGAGCCGTTTCTTGAAACCCTGTTGACGCAGCGTATGGGGTCGATGATCGGACCGGCACAAATCTCGCCCCTGACGTCGATGGTCTTTGCCTTTGAGGCCAATTACGGGATGCGAGGCGGTTCTGTTGCGCCGGGCCACTCCGGGGCTTTTTTGTATTGGGGATCGTTGGTCCTGATCGCGGGGTTGAGCGCGGTGTTGCTTGCGATCTCGGGCTGGATGCTGCCGTGGCTTTGGCATCGAAACGAGGCGGGCGGGCGGGCGAGAATGTCGGTTCCGGGCAAACGCCGGCATGGTTTGCGCGCGATGGCCGGCGCAAATCTGTCTGCCATGCGTGACCGCGCCCCATTGGAGTGGTTGTTTGAGAGGCGGTTCGGGGAGCCGATCTGGCTTCGCTTGGTGCGCGGAGCCGGGCTTTGTTTCTTTCTGATCATGCTGGTGACATCGGTGACCACCAGGCATTGGCGAGAGGGGTTCATCGCCGCATTCTGCACGGCCTATGCGCTGCACCTGGTCACCCGGATTCAGCTTGCGGTGAGCGCCACGGCACCACTGGTCGAGGATCGGCGGAGCGGCGCACTCGAGACGTTGCTTGTGACGCCTGTGACGAATGGCGACGTCGTGGATGCGCATCATCGGGCGTTGAAGCGGGCGTTCCGTTGGCCGTTGTGGCTTCTGCTCGGGATGAACGGGGCTCTGCAACTGTGCGTGCTGATGTTCCCCGCGCAACTCCGGATGGATCACGGCGCGGGCGCCATCTTCAGTGTCGGGTTCATTGGCGGCGCCTTGGTGACATTGTCGGATTTCGCCGCCTTGAGATGGTTGTGTTTGCGGGAATCGCTGAGGAGCGCAACGCCTTTGAAAGCGGCGGGGACGTCGTATGTGCGACTGAACGGTGTGGCCTGGGCGGCGCTGGGTGTGGCCATTCCGGTTGCCATGGGATTTCGTGACGAGGAGGAGGTTGCCGGGATCCTCAGTTTGTGGATTCTGCTCTGCCTGTTTGTGTACGCGGTGTCGTGTCGATCCAGCCGCCGGTGGCTGAGGGCGGGCCTCAGAGAGCGAGAGTCGGAGGGCCGATAGGCCGGGCGCCAATCATTGACGACGCGCGGATGTCTCGGCACCATGCGGGCACAATGACCGCGGGCAACACGTCATCCTCCCTCCCTCGCACAGCGGCAACAAATGGCCCGGGCCCCAAGGAGCGCAGTCCTGCGATCAGCATCAGCAGCCTGGACACCACGCGGCGTCGTTTTCTGACTCTGATGTCGGGCGCGGCGGCTGGGTTGGTGTTGAGCCCGCGGTGGCGCACGGTTTCAGCCCAAGACATCGCCAAGGGCAAACTGCTCCATCGCATCGACTGCACCCAGGAACTCCCGCCGGAGAGTTATTTCGCTCTCGGCGAGGCGACGGTTGTCGACGGTTCGATGGGACGCTATCGAGAGGCGCGCGGCAATCCGCCCATGGCCCGGTTCGGGTATCGGTTTTCGATTGAGCACATCGGCCAGCCGCATGTCGCCGTGATCCGATACCCCGACGACAAACGCCGCTACATGTGCATCAACGACGGCACGTGCTACGACCTCACCACCGGCGTGTTCACCGGCTGGGCGCAGCCCCTGAGCCACACGATGCTGGAACTGCGACAGGTGTTTTGGCCGCGGTGGAATGACTGTGCCATCGTCTTCATGACCTGGGGCGCGGGCGAGCCGGCCGCGGCGGCCTCGATCGAGGTGTACGAGCTGCCCGACCTGCCCCCGGCTCACGTGCCCGCCGATCCGGGTGACGGCACGCGCCGAGAGTTGGGTATTCAGTACGAAGACCCCTGCGGCACCGGCGGCTCGGAGGGAGCCATGTCTCGCGACGAGTGGATCGATCGCCTGGTGCGATACGCGCGTCACAGCGGCCAGAGTCTGTTGATCTACCCCATTGCGTGGTATCACGGCCCGCTGTTTCCCTCCCAACGCGAGCCGTCTGGAGCGTTTGATTGGGTGGTGGCGCGCGACCGCACGCAATACACGCGCTGGACGACCACGCCAGCCGACTGGTATGCGACACTGCTCGAACGGTTCGGCCAGGAAGGGCTCGAGTTCCAGGGAGCCATGACCCTGATGCGACTGGGCAGCCTGCTCGAGAGGATGAACATCGATCTCGACGCCATCAAGGGGGGCGCCGAGACTTACAATAACCTGCTGTGGAACAACTGTGTGCAATCGAGCACGAACGATTGGACGCCGATCTACAACGCCCGCAACTATCGAACGCTCGCCGCGGACAATCAGCACAGGAAACCGCTCGAACCGTGGGCGCAGAACCCGTCGCGGCTGGCCTACGGTGAGGTGGGTAACCCGGGCCACGCCGGGCCGATGTTCAACCCGCTGCACCCGGCCGTGCAGGAGGCGATCATCGGCCTGGCCCGTGAAATCGGCCAGCACTACGGCAAGTACCCGGCGTTCAAGGGCGTTTCCTTCAACATGTTCGCGTCGGCCATGCCTTGGTTTGGCTCGATCCATTCCGGCTACGACGATTACACCGTCGGTCGGTTTCAACAGGAAACCGGCATCGACGTGCCAGTCGACCCGAAAGCGCCGGACCGGTTTTCTCGCCGGTACGAGTTCCTCACGTTCGTCTGCCGGCCGGCGTGGGTGGGCTGGCGGTGCGCGAAGATACGCGATTTGTTCGGACGCATCCGCCGGGCTTTGGCCGAAGGGCGGGCCGATCTCCGCGTCACCGTGACGCTGTGGGATGAGACGTTTGTGAACTTCACCCGCGGCCCGATGCCGGCGCTCCAACTCGACGCCCGGCCGTCGATGTTGGAGCTCTACCGTGAGGCCGGCATCGACCCCGCGCTCTACGGCAACGAACCGGGCCTGGAAATCGATCGCGGCACGACGGAGGCGCGCGACCGTGGCGGCCACGGCAACGACGGCGCCGGCGCGCCCTTGGCCACCCAGACCATGTACCGCGACTTCGCCTTTCTCGACCAACCGGCCATCGACGCCTTTGCCCGGCTCGACCGGCCCGGCGCATTTCTCTTCAATTGTTGGGTCGAAGCCTGGGGCGATATGCGCTGGTTCCAGCCGGCCGACAACGACCCCAACCTGCCCGCAATCGCCGTCATGGACGGCCGACCCGCCGAAGGCATTTTCGGCATGAACTCGGCCTATCCCAAGGACGGTTTCTGGTGGGAGAGCCAGTTGCGGATCACACCCGCTTTTCAGGCGGGCGCGCATTTCCTGGAGCCTTATGCCGCCGCCGTGGCCGATCTGGACGCCTGCCGCATCACGCGCGGCGGCCTCTTTCTCGACAAAGCCCACACCGACCAACTCCGGCAATTTGCCCGGGCCTATCGTGCGCTGCCGAAACAGAAGTTCACCACGGTCGGTCCCAGCACCGATCCGGTGGCGGTGCGCACACTCGTGCGCGACGGTCGGCGCTATGTCTACGCGGTGAATCGTGATTACTACCCGATCAAACTCGAAATGACCTTCAGCGGCATGACGACCGGTGCCTGGGACTTGGCGACCGGGCTGGCGCTGGACATTCCGCAGCGATGGTCCTTTGTCCTCGGGCCTTATGAACTGCGCAGCCTGGCGGTGGCTCCGGACGTGCAGATCACGGGCTTCACGGCAACGCCCCCGGAGCCGATCGTGACGCAACTGCGCACGGAGGCGGAACAAACGCTCGTGGCGATGGCGGAAGCTCGAACCTCCGCCAACCGGATTCCCGGCCTGGACGAATTCGAACGGCGCATCCGCGAGGCGTTGGACGCCGGGCGACTGGCTTGGCTCCGTCGGGCTCTGACCAGTTATGTCGCGAGAAAATGCCGGGCGCTGGTGCCGTCCGCCTGAGCGGTTTGCCCAACAGGGCCTTCATCGAGCGACTCCAAACCGACCAAGCACCTGGCAGGGGACAATTCTGCCGCTCTTCGCCTTGAATGGCCACCGAGCCAGGCACACTCCAACCACGTCGAAAGAGCAGAGTTCCATTGGTTCAAGCGCAGGCTTGCTTTCGCGAGCCCCGCACGTAGCTTGGTGCCGTGACGCTGAAGTTTGAGGACATCGATTCGCTCAAGGCAGCTGCGATGCGGCGCTTCGAAGAGCGCGTGACGCAGGTTGATCCGGAAGTCTGCTGGGAGTTCGATGCCGAGGTCGCCCGGCTTGAATCCCAACTCGATCAGCTTTATGCCCTGACGGCGCGGATTGCTCGCAACGAGCCGGACGTCTCGAGGACCGCCGAGATC
>Ga0116157_10006320_pt1 | contig 10734 bp, 8 predicted proteins | sample AD_UKC048_MetaG_FD_89882 | JGI IMG/M metagenome (GOLD analysis project Ga0116157, IMG submission 89882) | Active sludge microbial communities of municipal wastewater-treating anaerobic digesters from USA - AD_UKC048_MetaG | ecosystem: Engineered > Bioreactor > Anaerobic > Digestate | place: USA... | reverse complement strand
TGTATAAGATTAAAATTTTTATCAATCACAAAAATGCCTTCAGATTTTGATGCACCCCAGATTCTTCCTTGTTTGTCAATTACAATTGAGCCAATCGAATTTCTTTTAAAAATTGAATGATCAATTGTATTTATAAATCTTGTTTTATTGGTATTCCTTTTCCATTCTAACCAGCCTTCATCTGTACCCATATAATAGGTATTATTATCGTTAGAGGCAATACCGTAAATTCTATTATCATAACCATTCCCATTATTATCGGTGAATACATTTATATTTTCAATTGTAGCCTTATTATTAAAATAGTTCACACCATTTGGCTTACCTGTTATAAATATCCAGTCTTTAAGTCCAACCACGGCACTTGTTTGCATATTACCACTAAGAGATGAGGGATTGGCGAACTGATGTCGATAATTGTGGATTTTGTTGGTTTGCGTATTGAATATATATATTCCATCTGCTAGCGTTGTGAATAAATATTGATACGAATTAATTTTAGTAGCTGAATGAAAAAATGAATGAATTGAATTCCCAAATTGATCTTTTAAATTTTTAAAAGGATATTGTATTTCATCATTATACAAGTTAATAAGTTTGATTTCATTTTCGTTTCGGTCAAATGCAAGTAGTTCATCATTACCCCATTTTATAAGCGGATAAATATTTTGAAATGCGAACGATTTTTCAATTGTTTTTGCTTTAAGATTGACTAAATAGGAAATATGCTCAAGTTTGTAAAGAAGCCTATTATCATCAAATTCAAAAATTCTGATAAAGGGTTTGTCTTTTAATGAGTCAAAGGATGCTATCTGTATGGGCGCGAAGTTTGAAAAATTTAATGAATCTGATTTCAAATTCAATTGCGGCTGAAATATATAAAGACCTTTTTGAGTATGTAGCACTATATTTCCGTTGGGGCCATATAGCATGTACTTTGTTTTAATAAATTGATTATTTTCATAAAGGCCAACCCGATGAAATTGGCGTTGATCATCAATCATCGTTACATTACCATTACTACTCAAAACCCATATTCTATTTTGGGGATCACATTTAACACGAACAATTAAATTGTTTTGCAATTGAGGATATTCTTCAACAAAATACTTTTCAACCGATTTGCCATTAAACATATTTAAACCTCTACCAGTTGCCAACCATAGATATCCTTTTTTATCGACACACATATTTTCAACATCATTGTATGAAAGCCCGTTCGACACATTTAATTTATGAAATACAATAGTTGAATAAACCTTTGAGCATACACAAAAAATGAAAATGGTTAATATGTATAGTGCTTTTCTCAACAGATAAAATCAGTGCAAGCACTCACAAAAAAGTAAAGTCTTTATTGCAAGTCTTTTATAGAGGGTGAAATATATAATAATTTTCAGACAGATATTATTTAATGGCAAATTATCAAATAAGTATCAAATTTGTTGCTTGATTGAGTGAATGGTTGTTGTTATCTATTTAATGGATGAAATGTTCATTTATTGAGCTATTCGATTCAATTATTCTGACATGTGGTAAACCATATTTTATAAAATTTACAGAATGAATAAAAAAATAAATTAAGTTGAAAAGAAATAAACTAAACACAGATTCAGCATTAGAAATACTGAAACGATAAAGTAATTGTAATTTAGCATCTTATCAAATGCTAAAGCAATTACTAAATCGGTATAACCTCAACTAACAAACTAGTCTTTTCCTTTGTCAAAGCCTATCGCGTAATTTGAGATAAACAATATTTATTGACAAATTTCAATTTTTATGATAAAGCCCATTGAATTACGATCAGATACTTTTACCAAACCAACCTCAGGCATGCTTGATGCAATGATGCATGCAAAAGTTGGGGATGATGTATTTGAAGAAGATGAAACTACAAAAATTCTAGAAGAAAAATCGGCGCGACTATTTGGACATGAAGCTGGACTTTTTTGTATGTCAGGCACTATGGCAAATCAAATTGCCATTGCGGTGCATACAAAGTCGGGTGATGAGGTGATTTGTGATGCATTGTCACATATTTATTTATATGAAGGCGGTGGCATAATGGCAAATTCAAATGCTTCCGTTAGCTTAATTAATGGCGATCGCGGTCGAATTTCTGCACAACAAATTGAGGAATGTATTAAGCCAGATAATGTTCATTATCCAATTTCAAAATTGGTGAGTTTAGAAAATACAATGAATAAAGGTGGTGGATCTATTTATCACCTAGATGAAATCAAACGTATTCAAAAGGTTTGTAAATCTCATCAAATGCAATTGCATCTTGATGGCGCCCGTTTGTTTAACGCACTTGTTGAAACAAAAGATTTACCTTCTGAAATGGGAATAAATTTTGATTCGATGACCCTTTGTTTATCAAAGGGTTTAGGTGCGCCTATGGGAACTGTTTTACTTGGAAATAAAGATTTTATTCATCAAGCACGACGAGTTAGAAAACGACTAGGAGGTGGTTGGCGACAAAGTGGTTATTTGGCAGCTGCAGGTATTTATGCGCTTGATCATCATATTGACAAATTAAAAGAGGATCATCGAAGAGCGAAAGAACTTGGTCAGCTTTTTTCAAACCTACCTATTGTAAAAGATGTTTATCCTGTTGAAACCAATATCGTAATATTTACTTTAGACGAAAAATTTTTAGCGAATGATATCGTTCATCAATGGATGCAATTAGGATTAAAAACTTCACCTTTTGGTAAACACCAAATCAGACTTGTGACTCATCTCGATTTTGATGATGATGATCTTGAAGCCACCCGACAAGTTCTTAAACAATTTATGACTAAATAAGATTCCGTCACTGCGAGGAACGAAGCAGTCTATGTTTATGGGATTGCTTCGTCGTGCCTCCTCACAAAGACGTGCTGATTGAGATTGCTTTACTGAAAGGAACTACGCAGTTTATCAATTGCTATCACAATATTATTCAACCAAAGAGTACTTATTTTTTGATAATACTCTTCAAGGTGGTTTCATTCACTTTTACTGGGTAAGCTGCTTCTAAATTGGCAATCCATTCTTTTTCTAAATATTCTTGATATTCTGAAATCACATAACCTCGAGCTTCTGCCAATGTTTTTTGTGTTGGTGAATTAAAGACTTCTTTTACATTCACAATTGAATAGCTACCATCTTCGTTCTTATAATAAGGTGCATATTTACCAGCTTCCAATTTTAAGTTAGCAGGGAAACGAGATTTTTCAAACTTACCTGTTTCATAAAATACTTTGTTTTGAACACCATCTCCATTTGCCGATTTTACAACTTCCTCAACTGTTTTGTTAGAAGGATTATTGAGCTCTTTCACAACCTTTTTTGCAGCTGCTTCATCTACCGCTTTGTATATATCCGCAGTTACTGATGGTTGCCAAACATACTTGGCTTTATTGTTATTATAATAATTTGCCAAGCCTGTTGTATCAATCGATGCTTTGCTCCAAACCATTCTGTCTGTCAATTCAAAAAGCATAATTCCATCTCTATATTCAGTAATTAGATTTCTATACTCTTCATTTTCATCAATTAATTTATTCTCCTGAAAATCCATCAACACTTTATCTGAATAATTTTTAAATAACGAACGTAATGTGCTCTCTTTTTGTCCGTATATTTTTCCTTTGGTATAGGTTTCAATATAATGGGCAAAGTCTGATTGATTAAAAGTAACACCTGTCATATCAAATAAAGGTTTACTATACTTCTCGTAGTTATCACCTTTAAAAGATCCATTTTTTACAGATGAGTCAGGTATGGCATTCAACAATTCTGTTAGTGCATCTGGGTATTCTCTATAGTTAACTTTTGTTTTTATTTTATTTGTAAAAAGTTGACGTGCGGTTTCAATTCGACCATCTTTTTCTACTTTCTTTGTAAGTTCTGTTTTCATTGAATCGTAAGAACGTAGCGGTGTTTTTTTAATTAATTTGATGATATGATATCCGAATTCTGTCTTTACAGGATTACTTAAATCACCAGGATTTTTTAATGCAAAGGCTGCATCTTCAAATTCAGGAACCATTTGCCCTACACCAAAACTAGCTAAAACACCTTCACTATTTTTTGAAAACTTATCATCAGAATATTTTGTAACGAGCGTTTCAAATTTAGTGCCTTTTTTAAGCATGGCTAAAACAGAATCAATACGAGCTTTCGAAGCGAGGTCTGCTTCTTTACCACCACTTTTTGGGACAGAAGTCATAATTTGACTGACTTGAACTTCACCTCTTGATGCTCTTTCTTCTGTGCGTTTTACAATATGATATCCGTAAATTGTTTTAAAAGGTTTCGAAATTGAACCTAGCGGTGTGCTATATGCAGCATTTTCGAAAGGATAAACGACTTGCATAGCAGTCATAAAACCTATATCGCCTCCATTTGCGGCCGACTGTTTATCTTCACTATTTGCTTTGGCAACCATAGCAAAATCGTTGCCTGCTAAAATTGATTTATATAAGCTATCAATTTTACGATAGGCCACAACAGTATCTTCAGAACCACGCGGTATACTGACTAGGATATGTGAAATCCGAATATCTTTTTTCATTCGTTCATATACTTCTTTCACTAATTTTTCAGTAACCTCTTTATCGGTCAAATACGTTTTAGATAATTGCTTTTTATATCCACTCAATTCACCTTGTATTGAAGGAATAGTATCTAAACTTAATTTTTCTGCTTCAGCCACTTTCATTTTAAAGCGACTATACAAAGTAAGATATTCTCTGATCGCCTTTTCACTAAAATCAGGTTTTTGGTTATTGATGTTTTTTGTATACATCCTTAAGAACTCACTTTTGCCAACGGGTGTGCCGCCAAATGTAAATAAGGTAGGGTCAGTTGTTTTTGTTTGAGCAAAAGTTTCAAGGTTCAAGGAAGCAATACAAATCAATGCCACCGAATAGATAATTCTTTTCATTCTATCTTAATTTATTTTTATTATTTGTCTCCACTTGCAGTGGTTTTCTTTTTCTTTTCTAGCCATTCAATCAAGCCAAGTACGTTTGAATGATCAATACGTTTCCCGCGAATGATTTTATTTTCATCGAGCAAATATAAAGTGGGCGTGCTGTAAACATCGTAAAATGATCTAAAATTTGTAGTTCGTTGAGGATCAGACACATGAACCCATCCATCTACTAAATTATGTTCGTTAATATAAGTTTTCCATTTTTCAACTTCATTATCAGCCTCTACCGCATAAATTTTTACATTGTATTTCTTTAAAACTTCATGATAGAGCGAATCAAATTTCGGCATTTCTTTTTGACAATGACCGCAGGTTGGCGACCAAAATATTAGGATGGTATAATCTGCTTTTACCGACGAAAGTGGAATTACTTTTTTACCAGAAGTATCAAGCATTCGTATATCCATAGCGGGTTTACCTATCATATTAGGTGCAATATCACCCGCTCGTTTTATATACTTGGCTTTTTGCGCCGAATCAATCCAAGTGGCCTTATCTCTCATATAGTAGTTCTCAACTAAATAAACAAAAGCCTCATCCATACCCATAATTTTGCTGGTTTCAGTCCAACGTGTTAAATACCATAAAGTATATTTAAACATTTCTTCGTGTCCATCAGTCACCTTTAATATACTATCACATTCTCTAATAACAGAATCTGGCACTGGAATCACAAGTTTCGTCATATAATCGTCTAATTTTCTTTCATATAAAGGTGTATAAATTAGGCGATCGTCTTTTAAATCAAATTTATCCCAATAATGTTTTTTGTAATAAATTCTAGGATAGCTTGAATCTTTTTTCCCATTTTCAAGTAATGGTAATTCGGTTGGAATTTCAGGTTCTTCAACTGCATTAAAAATTTTAGCTAGGAAAGCGTTTGGATTTTTAACTCCATAAGATCTTCTATAATTTGTCAATTCTAATCCTTTCGCTTTCATTCTATCTCGAATAAGAGTTGAATCTGTTTTAGTTTTTGCATTTGATAAATCGGCTTCAAGCTTTTGATAAGATTTTCCATAATCAACTAAAAAAAGCTGGTACTTATAAAAATCTATATTTTCTGTATTACCTGTAAACTTTGCAGTTTTGTAGATATTGGCTTTTTCAACTTCTAATGTAAAATTATCGCCGTTCAACAACATAATTTCCATTGAGGCAGATTTATCGGCAAATAAAAGCATATAAATTCCTCCGATAATTTTATTGTTTGATTTGAAAAGCGCTTCTCCGCTTGAACTCAATCGAGCTGAATCATCTTTAAATACAGTTGTATTTTTTCCGTAGTAGTGACATAGATAAACCAGCGAGTCTTTTGCATCAGTAAATTTTACTTTTATAGTGTAACCGTCTTTTGCATTTGAGTGAAATCCGATAGCCAAGGCAAATAAAAGTGAAAGAAGATATTTATGCATATGTTTAAATTTTTAAAAGATGTCGAAATTACGTAAACTAGACGCAGGAATGAAATAGAGAGTTGTTACATTTGCAGCACTTTAACAGTTCATTATTCGAAGCATCTCTCATTCGGATATCATTATCAAATAGTATGTCAAAAAAGAAAAAATTTGTTTTAGAAAATATTGCGATCGAAAGCTATGCGGCAGAAGGGAAATGTATTGCACGGCATCAAGAGAAAGTTATTTTTGTTGAAGGCGTAGTTCCGGGCGACAAGGCTACTATTTTTGTACATCGAAATAAAAAAGATTGGGCAGAGGCCAAAGTAAACCAAATTACCCATTTTTCTGAAAATCGGGTTAAGCCTTTCTGTAGTCATTTTGAAATTTGTGGTGGATGTAAATGGCAAATGCTACCCTATCATTTGCAATTACAATATAAAGAACAACAAGTTAAAGATCAACTTCGTAGAATTGGTCGTGTTGAGATTCAAGAATTTTTACCAATTAAAGGCTGCGAACAAACTAGTTTGTACCGAAATAAACTTGAGTTTACGTTTTCAAATAAACAATATATTGCTAGTAAAGATTTGCATACCGATTTATCGTCTGATAAAAATGTATTGGGTTTTCATGCGCCACGATTGTTTGACAAAGTAATTGATATTGAATTTTGCCATTTACAAGCTGAGCCGACCAATGCAATTAAAAACTTTATCAGATCGTTCAGTTATGAAAATAATTTGACCTTTTATGATATTCGAAATCATCATGGTTTACTTCGAAATTTAATTATTCGATTGTCGTCGTTAGGCGAAACGATGGTCAATATTGTGTTTGGCGAGCCAGATCAAGATAAAATTAAATTAGTGATGGAGGCTATAGCTTTAAAATTTCCTGAAATCACCTCTTTAAATTATACCATCAATACCAAACTAAATGACACCATTTACGATTTGGAAGTAGTGAATTATGCGGGTAGTGTAACCATTGAAGAAAAATTAGAAAACTTCAAATTTAAAATTAGTCCGAAATCTTTTTTTCAAACCAATACAAAACAAGCCGAAGAACTTTATAAAGTAACTCGAGATTTTGCTGATTGTAAAGGTGATGAGGTCTTATATGACTTGTATTGTGGCACAGGTAGTATTGGTATTTTTTTATCTAAAAATGTGAGTAAAATTATTGGTGTTGAAACGGTTGAGGGTGCAATTGAAGATGCAAAAAAGAATGCCGAATTAAATAATCTAACCAACACTCATTTCTTTGCGGGTGATGTGATTAAAATTTGTAACCATGATTTTTTTGACAAAAATGGTCATCCAGATATTGTTATTATTGATCCTCCTCGAGCAGGTTGCCACGAAACCTTAATTCAAAAATTATTAGAGCTCAAAGTACCACGCATTGTTTATGTGAGTTGTAATCCTGCTACACAAGCAAGAGATTTAGCCTTATTATCGGTGAATTACCATATCAGTAAATCACAAGCGGTAGATATGTTTCCTCAAACACATCATGTTGAAAATGTTGTTCAACTTAATTTAAAATAAGCAATTTAAATAAAGTTTGGTTAGCTGGTTTTTCCACACAAATAAAATTAGAAGCAAACTTAAAATAATTCAAACCTAATCATAATTAATATTATAAATATGGACTTTGTTGAACATTTAAAAGAAAAATTACAAGGTAATTTACCAGGCTTAGAAGCACAAATGCGTATGGCGCCACCAACACGTGGCAAAAGTATGAAAGTGCCTGATGATGCACGTTTAGGCGGGGTATTAATTTTATTAATTCAAGGAGATAAATCGTGGAATACAATATTAATTCGTCGTACAGAAGATGGAAATACACATAGTGGTCAAATTAGTTTTCCTGGCGGAAAAAAAGATATTTCTGATCCCGATATTATAGCAACTGCCTTACGTGAATGTGAAGAAGAGATCGGTGTAAACCGACATGAAATTGAAATTTTAGGCACATTAAGTCCATTATATATACCACCAAGTAATTTTTTAGTAACGCCCACTTTAGGGTATATTCAAAATGTTCAAGCCTTTAAACCTTCAGAAAGAGAAGTGCAAGAAATTATAAAAGTACCTTTAGATTTATTGTTTGATCCTGCAATCAAAGGCGAAAAATTAGTGAGAAGATCGGATATTAAAGATGAAGAAATGACAACACCCGTTTATATTTTGAATGATGATATTATTATTTGGGGCGCTACAGCGATGATGATATCCGAACTTGAACATTTATCAAGCACAATCAATAGAGTTTAAATCGGAGATTAAATCAATATTAACTAATTAAAACTTATGAGTAAATTATTTGAAGCCATAAAATTATTTTATCAAAAACTAAATCCATTATTTAGAATAGTTATTTCGGTTCTTGTTGGAATAGCAATAGCCACCATGGTATTAGGATTGGCAGAAAGTTTAAATGTAATACTCTTCCCATCGACTATTTTAAATCCAACGATAAATGAACAAGAAGATTTAGTAAAAAATGCACCTGCCATTGAATTTTTATTTATCTTATTTGGTAATATGATCAGCGCATTCTTTGGTGGGTACACAGCTGCCCGATTAGCGCCATTAAATAAAAAATTGGTTTGCGGTTTCTTTGTTGGATTTTTCTTGATGTTGTGTGCTGTCTTTTATTTTATTCTGATTGTGCATCCAATTTGGTTTGCCATAGCTACTGGTTTGTCGCATTTACTATTTTCGTACCTAGGTGCCAAATTAGCTAAAAATTAAATGGTAGGTTCAATGACTCATCAAATCAGTCGCCTTATGATGAAATTGTTTAGTATGATTTTAATCTTACTTACTATAACAGCAACTATTGATGCACAAACTAAATTAAAGGGCAGGGCAATTAAAATAATTGACGGAGATACATTTGATTTATTAGTTGATAAAACAACCTATCAAATCCGATTGGCTGATATTGATTGTCCAGAAAAAGGACAAGATTTTTATAAAGTGTCTAAACAAGCCTTATCCGATTATTTATATGGTTCGTATATTGAAGTAATTTATAACAAGAAAGATCGGAATGGGCGAATTTTGGGTTCAGTTTATAATGGCCCTGTTTATATTAATTTAATTATGGTAGAGGAAGGATATGCTTGGCATTTTAAAAAATATTCTTCAGATCAACGTTTTGCAAAAGCTGAAATCAATGCTAGAAAAGCCCAAAGAGGCTTGTGGAAACAGCCGAAACCTATAGCGCCATGGGATTTCAGGCAAATACGACGTAAAAATTAACAATAAGATGTTATAAACTATTTATACACTTTGATAACAAAAAGGCAAATATGTTTTCTCAATTCAACTAAAAGTATATTTTTGCATTCTAAATAAAATAAAAATGTCAGAAATAGCATCTCGTGTTAAAAAAATTATCGTTGACAAATTGGGAGTTGAAGAAGCAGAGGTTGTGCATGAAGCAAGTTTTACCAATGACTTAGGCGCAGATTCTTTAGATACTGTTGAATTAATCATGGAATTCGAAAAAGAATTCAATATTTCTATCCCTGACGAACAAGCAGAAACAATTGCTACTGTTGGTCAAGCAATCACTTACTTAGAAGAACACGCTGCTTAATTCTATCCCCTCACGTATGGAATTAAAACGCGTCGTTGTAACTGGGCTCGGAGCCCTAACACCTATTGGTAACTCAATTCAAGAATATTGGAATGGGTTAACAACTGGTGTATCAGGTGCCGATTATATTAAACTTTTCGATGCGGAAAAGTTTAAAACTCGATTTGCGTGTGAAGTAAAAAACTTCAATCCAGAAGATTTTATGGATCGTAAAGAAGCGAGAAAAATAGATCGTTTCTCGCAATTAGCAATCGTAAGCAGTGACCAAGCCATTGCCGATGCCAATTTAAATACCGATGAAGCTATCAATAAAGATAGAGTAGGTGTTATTTGGGCATCTGGAATTGGTGGCATCGGGACTTTTTACGAAGAAATGAAGGGCTTTTTTGGCGGTGATGGTACACCTCGTTTCAACCCGTTTTTTATTCCAAAAATGATATCGGATATTGCAGCAGGTCATATTTCAATGAAATATGGCTTTCGCGGTCCTAATTATTGCACTGTCAGTGCTTGTGCTTCGTCTTCGCACGCACTTATTGATGCATCGCACTTTATTCGTTTGGGTAAAGCCGATGTAATTGTATGCGGCGGATCTGAAGCTGCTGTAACTCCTCCGGGAGTTGGCGGCTTTAATGCCATGAAAGCACTCAGTGAAAATAATGAAAATTATAAAACAGCATCACGCCCCTTTGATAAGGATAGAGATGGTTTTGTTTTAGGAGAAGGTGG
>Ga0116157_10006316_pt1 | contig 10738 bp, 6 predicted proteins | sample AD_UKC048_MetaG_FD_89882 | JGI IMG/M metagenome (GOLD analysis project Ga0116157, IMG submission 89882) | Active sludge microbial communities of municipal wastewater-treating anaerobic digesters from USA - AD_UKC048_MetaG | ecosystem: Engineered > Bioreactor > Anaerobic > Digestate | place: USA... | reverse complement strand
GTTGATTCAATCATTTTGCAAAGGTGTGGATTTTTGACTAAGTAGGTTCCCGACTTTTTTATTTACTACCCTTTCTTATTAGATAATCAGAAACTTTGTACCCACCGGCTTTTTTTGAACCTTCATATTCAACTGCTCCTATTTCCTTTAGAAAAGCAACATATCTTTCAACTGTTTTCACGGGTCTTCCAAGTTCATCAGCAATCTGAGCAACCTTTAGATTACCTTTCTTTATTAACATCTCAATAACTTTTAAATAAACATCTTTTAATCCCTCAGTTATTCCCTCAGTTATTCCCTCAGTAATAGCCTTATGTAAAAGATCATTTAATCCCTCACTTATTCCCTCACTTATTCCCTCAGTGGCATTAAAAGGAACTCTCAATCCTGGAAAAGTAACTTGAATAGTCTTCGCATCAGTCCTCCAAAAAGGTTTTGCAATACCAGCATTATAGCAATCTTTGATCATCTTTTCAGGTCCCCTGCCAATCAGCTCGATCCATTGCCTTAAGTAAAAGATATGAGCAATTTTAGGATTAAAAGGGATGGAAGTGTGCTCGGAAAGAAGCGTCTCAACAGACCAACCCTCAGGAAGGCTGCCATTGTTACTTATTGTCAATTTATCAGGGAAAATATTAATAAATACCAGACCGGAATAAAATGAATAGTCCCTGTGAATAAAGGCATTAATGATTGCTTCCCGAATAGCCTGGCGAGGATAGCGCAATTTATCTGCTCTTTGCCAGGCGTCAGAACTGAAGGAACTGCTTATACCGTAGGCAAGATCAAAAAAATCAGTAATATCAGACACATTTCTGAATAAGTTCTTTTCGAAGTATCTGTCATAAAGAATCTGATCTCCTGCCTTGTCAGTTTTAAAAACTGACAACCTTACACGAATTTGCGGAAAGAATTTAACAGGCTCTTTTCCAAACAACAGAATAGCAGCATGGGTTAAATCACCATTCTTATAAAGATTATATTTGGCCAGAAAAGCAAGAGGATCATCAGATAAATCCACAATTTGACCTGACTCTTTAATATCCTTCACGCAACTTTTGACATCTGAAAGTTCAAGATCATCCATTGATGCTTCCAACAAAGGACGCAATTCCCAATGCGTGTACCTTGTATCTTTTCCATGGATAAGATCCGCTAATTGCCGGGAAGTGGCCCTGACTGTTGCCGGGCCTTCCCGAAAATAAATATTCCCTTTGAAAATATAAGGCGGATGAATCCCTTCCCAAACACTGATAGCAATCAGATTCTTATTTCCGACTTTTTCCAGATTTAACGACACTGCAGGCTCTGGCAATAGTTCCGTAAAAAGCAAAGATTTTAGTTTCTTTAATTCAGATTGTGCATTTTTGACACCCAAAATGTTTTTTTGTTCGTCAATGCCAATGATTAATTGCCCGCCCTTGGTATTAAGTAAGCCGCAAATGATACGACCGATCTGGATTTCATCAACCTGAGGTACAAAATCCAATTGAACTGATTCGCCTTTCTCGAGAGCTGACGCAATATATTGATTCGCTATTTTCATAATTGTTTCATTTTGTCGATAATATCCATAACCCGTAACTTATCAGAGAACTGAGTTTTGATGATCTTCTTGATATCATCAAACTCAAGATATTCATCGGTCCAATGACCAATTCTCTGTTCAGGAGGAACACCATTCTGGATGGTATCATTGTATAAATCGATCAGACGGATATCGTCAAATATTTTTAACGGTTTAAACTTAAAGTCCTTTTTTGGACCTCCGGCTTTGTTATACATAAACTGTTTGAGCAACTCTCTTGCAACACGGACATCGCGATGAACCACAAACCAATGAGGTTTTTTGATTTCTATAGCCAGTTTCATCTCCTCATGCGTGATGGAGGTTCCTCCTATCTTACCGGAACCATAAAAAGGACGGATAATTCCAAATACACAATCAGCATTTCTGACTGCATCAAGGCAGTTTTCTTTATTCGATTTTGCAGGATTGACAGGCATTGTCTTGTAGTGTGAATTGACAGGCCGGTATTCCAATTCTTCAAACAAAGCGCAGGTCCATTTCAACTGGTCTTCAAAACCATAAACCGTTGAAGCAATCATGATCTCTATTTTTCCGTCTGCTGTCATGCGTTATCCATTGATCTTTTCATTATTCTGTTTCCGCCTCCTCATTTAACTCAACATTCAATTCCTCTTCTTTCGCCTCTACTTCTTCTGCTTCCACTTCCTCCATCGCCTCAATGCCATAGAACCGGTTTACCATTTCGTCAATCTCTGCTTCGATAGGTTTTAGACGGGCATTCATGGCTGAACGGTCTATCTCCCCGGCAAAGTAGGATTTCTTGATGGCTAAACAGGCGTCATGTTCCTGTTTTATAGTTATTTTTCATGCTCTTCCTTCAATAATATTTATTTCATCTATCGTTAAAAGCTTAAGCAAAGAAGCGCTGATTGGGTGTTTAGGATCTGAAAGCTCCTTGTATACTCTATCAATGATTCTCAAATTCTTTTCGTCTTGTCCGTCTTCCAATTCCGGTATTTCGTTCAAATATTTTAACACCTCTACCCCACCGGCTTTTATTTCTTCGGGTAAATACAATTCATAAACCATTGCATCCATCAGGCGTTCAAAAAAATAGGAATCCTTTTCATAATTTCTAAGGAGCAGTATAGCATCTATGGTATTCGAAAATATCTTTTGAAAATCCTTTGAAGGTAATTTAATTGGCATTAGTTCAAGATCTGTCATTAATATTTGTGGAAATCCTTGCTGATTAGTTATGAACATTTCCTTATTGTAGTAATCAAGCAATTTTGAATTAAGCAATCCTAAAATAACTTTGGTTGTAATCTTTTCATTTATACTCCAACAAGAGTATATGGTACTTTCGGTGAGAGCTCTTTCATTAAGATAAGCGCAACATAGGGTATTGCCAGTTCGTCTGATCAAAATGCGTGGAAACTTCTTATGCTTGTCAAGTTTTTTAGTACCACCAACAATTATTAGATCCGAATAATTTGTATAAAACTTAGAATTGATTTTCCATTTAGTAATATTTTTACCTAATAAAAAGACATCTTTCTTTCCTGTTGGATTCTCTGAAATAACGGCATCTCTGTTTTGAATAACCATCCCTTTGAAAACTACTGATATTTCTTTCAATTGTGCTGTACCAATTTCGATTTTTGAAGTTATCTCATTATTCCTTTCTTTCGTCTCAATTAAGTTATATTCTTTATCGAAATGATATTTCATGGGAACACCATTTTCGTCTTTTGAAAAAAGAAAGATCAAATTTCCAGTAATGGCATTTTCAAAAACATAATCTGAGAATGTGACGATTAGTTTAACATGCCCAATATTATTTATCTCTTTGACACATGCAGCATAACTTCTTGTCTTAAAAAGCCCTTCAGGAATAATAAAGGAAAGCGTCGAATAGGCAGATAATAATTTTAAATTTTTTTCAATAAATAACGTAAAGAGATTCTTTGAGGAAGAGCCTTGAAACGATTTATAATCATTATTATAATAGTCCAACTCTTTTTTGATGGTATTATTTTTAGTTAATACCTTATAAGGTGGATTCCCAATCACCACATCAAACCCTTCTTTCACATCGCTACCAAACATCCATTCGGGTTCAAACCAATCAGCAAAGTGGTTCTGGTCGTAAGGATCGAAAGAGGCAATATTCACCGCGTTGCCTTTGGTATGGCCGATCTTTACAAGTAATTCACTGATTTCTTTCCGAAGCTTTTTATCTTCTGCTTGATAGAAAAGTTTATCTTTCCTGATCCTGGCACTGAAATATTTATGCCTGATGTCTTTCAGTTGATCACTTTTTTCCTTGATCAGATTAAGCGTATCCTGGATGAAGATATCGCCGGTCTTTAACTGGGGTTTTTCCAATCCAATCAATGTATTGGCTGCAACAAACTTTGTTTCCAGATTGGGCAGGGAGCGAAAGCCTAAATTCTCTTTTTGGCTGTCTTTATCCTGATCAATTATCAGTGAGATGAAAAATCGTAATTTAGAAATCTGAACAGCAATGGGTTGAATGTCGATGCCGTAAATGCAGTTCTCAATCAGGTAAAGCTTACGTGCGTAATCATCAAAGTTATTTTTGCTTTCGAAAATCTCTTCCACTTCCTGCAATCGATCCTCGACCGCTTGAGTGGCTCTTTCCCTGACTGCCTGGTCGCTCAGGCCTTCAATGGCTTTCTTGTCTTTTTCAAGTTCCTTAATTTGGGCGCCAATGATCTTTTCCCTTTGCTGAGTTTTCCATTTTTTGTTGCCAGGGTCAAGCTTTTTCAATAGATGGACCATTTTATGCAACACTCCCATTGGAAAGGCTCCTGAGCCACAAGCCGGATCAAGAATTTTGGCATTGTTCAGGGCCTTGATGAGGTCATCGGATTCATCTGAATCAAATGGATTGCCATCCTCTTGATAAGAAATCAAATTTCTTAACCGCTCGTTTAGGTCTTCGGATTTTACACCGGTGTTTTGTTTTAAATATTCAATCAATGATTCGTCAACCATATAATTGACGATTTCCCGGGGTGTGTAAAAACTGCCGGTTTGTTTACGGGCAGTCGTTTTGGTTTCGGGATTGTAGCTGGCCAACAGGTTTTCAAATACTTTCCCAAGCAATTCAGGGTCAAGGGCTATTTCTTCCTCTAACGGGGTATTTTCTGCTACTGTAAATTTGTAGTTATCAAGAATATAAATCAGTCCTTTGACCTTTCGTTTAATTGCTTTTTTTGCTTCAGGATCAAAGTATTGAGTCAAATCAACGTCGGTTTCTTCTCCAAAAAATAAGAAGTCGGGTATTACAGCCTGTTTTTCACCAATCCGGGTAAATCCATCCGTAAATAACTGATCTTTCTTTCCTTTTTCAAGCTTCTCTTCATCAAACTTATCCAGGCAATCAAATAGCCCTCCATTCAGGAAAGGGATATCTTTAAAGAGTTCAAGTATTTCCTTTTTTGAGATAGTAAACTTTTCAGGATAACGATATTTTGTTTTAATACCCTGATCCTCTTTATTATAGCCATTATGATCATCTGCGAAATCCCTTTCTCCCATTTTCTGGTTTAGTGTTGCAAAAAAGAGATTTTGAAGGATTGCTTTATAATAATCGTTGGAGCTATCTTCCTTCAGAAAATCCTTAAGAATATTTTTAAGATAATTCTTATTAAACAAGGAGGACGGGACGAGTTGTTTTTCCTTTATAAACCAGATGAAAATTACCCGTGTAATAAGCCGGATCAGGTTAGTTGAGTTACGCTTTTCCTGGTTCTTTTCAAGGTCATCCGGAAACTGAACTTCATCCATCGCCCAGAAATACCAATTGGCCAATTCCTGGAAGAATCTTTTGTTGAGGATATTTACATCCAGGACATCCAACCATTGTGTATGTAACTGGGCATAATTATTCACTCCAGCCGGTCTTACGAGGTCAAGAAGGATGCGCTGATGACCCGCATGCATGTTTTTAGTATGAATATCCCTGAGAATGATCACTTTCCCCACCTTCTCTCCCTGTCGCCAATTCTGCAAGTATTTGAACCGTTCGCTGATGGCAATGGAGATTACGGTTTCATTTTCAATGGTGTATTTAAAAACCAACGCCACCGGCATTTTCTGGCTGATGCGGTTGAAAGCGCGGGTGATATCAGATATTTCGGTTCGGGTGGGTTGTTTTGCCAGTTCAAGCGCAAACAGCATCAATCCTTCATAGCGCCGGTCGGCCTGATCCAGTGCCTGGCCAACGCTGTAATTAACATCAAACATTCCGGTAGCCCGAAAAACCGAATCATCAATGAGACCTATAAAATAAGCTGCCCTGATGGCATTAAAGGTATCATTGTCCTTGTAAAAATCTTTCAGCAGATCCCTGGCAGCAAGCGCTTCAGCCGTATTGGAATTGAGCTTGATGCCGAGTTGCTGAAACAATTGTGTTGATGCATCAAAAAGATTGGCTGTATTGAAAAGTTCAAGGTTCATTTTTAAAGAATTTTCGTTTTTCGGCTGCCTGTAGTATTGCCATTTGTTGAATGGCTGTCTCGTTCAATTTGATCAGGCGTTCTTTTTGCGATATATTTTCACTGATGAACAGCGCGTTCAGGTTTTCCAGATTTGATAAGCAAATCAGCTCGTTGATACATGCGTAATCCCTGATATTGCCCTTTAAACCCGGATTAGCGTCACGCCATTGCCTGGCAGTCATTCCAAACAGAACAACATTTAATACATCGGCTTCACTGGCATAGATCATAGAAGTCTGTTCAGGAGTCAATGCTGCCGGCAAAAGGTTTTGTTTTATTGCATCAGTATGGATATGATAGTTGAGTTTTGCCAGTTCACGTTTTGCCGACCAGCCGATCTGTTTTTGTTCCTCTTCCTTAAGACGTTGAAACTCATTGATTAAATATAGCTTAAATGGCACGCTGATGGCTGAACCAAATTCAAAAGCAATATCTTTATGTGCATACGTCCCACCATACTTACCCTTTTTTACAAGAATTCCAATGGCATTGGTCTTTTCAATCCATTCCGAAACACTTAAAACGAAGCTTGGCAGACCGGCCTGAGATTTAAAGTGGTCGAATTCGACCACTTTAAAAACCGGATTATGGATAAGTTCCCATGTTCCCAGAAACTCAAGCGTATAACGACTTCGCAGCCAATTTTTAATAATATCTGCAGCACGGCTAACGCTTTCTTTTGCATTGGCCATGTCAGTCAATGAAATGTAATCTTTGTCATCAAATGATATAACGGATATTTCATTGCCTTTTACAACAATCTTTGCCATGAAAAACATCATTTATTAGATATAACAAACCAATTGATCAAATCGAAATTCCCGGGCTTAAACTTGTCTTCCAGTTTTTTTTGTTCGGCTGAAATTTTCCTGCCGGCCAGATCACCGGAAAATAAATCCTGTATTTGATTTACTGCGACAGGCGCCGCCTGTGCCTTTACCCAACGGGAAACCGCTTGCGATAATTGTTTAATCATTTCATCGTCAGCATGTTCAACTTCTTTTGGCACATATCGGACTTCAAGCTTATGATGCCTGAGCAAGGCAAGTATTTCCTGGGTATTCGTTAGAACGACACCTTTGGATGGATGATCAAGGGGTTGATGCAACAATAATATTTCCCTGTAAACATGATTTGGCGCTTCATCGGGCCGGTTGGGGTAACCCAAAACAGCAACAACACTGTTTGGGATCTCTTTCCATTTACGATTGGGTCTGAACTTAAATCCGGTATAAACGCCATTGGGTATTTTCTTGAAGAATTCTTCATTCTTTTTGAAAAATTCGAACAATTCCTGCCTGAATTGCTCCATGGAAAGGTCGTTCAGGCCCAGGGTCTCATCATTGGTCTCAATATCATCCCAGGTTACCTGGAGCTGATCGAGCATTTTTTGCGCCTGTTTCGGCAGTAAAGGATTATCCTCAATCATCTTCTCAAACTCGGGTGTAAGCTTATCGTCAAGCTCTGTCCCAACAACACTCATAAGCGCCATACGGTTTTCAACCCTTGATTTCAGCCTCAGATAATCTTCGTAGTTCTTGCCCGGCCAGAAGTTGATTCCTTTTACTCTCTTATTCGGAGAACCGAGACGGTCAATACGGCCCATTCTTTGGATCAGGCGGACGGGATTCCAGTGGATGTCATAATTTACAACTGTATCGCAGTCTTGCAAGTTTTGTCCTTCACTTAAGCAATCGGTAGCAATTAACACATCAACAGGAGAAGTGAGCTTCTGCCATGTTTTTTTATCCAATTTTTCTATTAATTCCAGCCATTTGCTGTAATGGACTTTCCATTTGTCTCCTTCCCTGTACTCAGGTCCAAGGCCTGCTTTTTCATATAGTTCACTCCAGTCTGTTTCATTGTAAAGCTTGGTAAAAGGTGCGAACCGCTCAAGGATTTCTTCGAATTTTGCACCGGAATAACCATCATCAGTTTCACTTATGGAACCCGAAACATAGGCCAGGTTTTGAATTCCCTGTTTTTTCAATTCATGGAACAGAAAAATGGCCGTATCTTTAAAAACGGTGAATATCAGAACCTTTTTATTCTTTCCTTTTTGCTTGGTTTTGATATGTTCAACAAGCCTGTCAAGTTTTGGATCATTCGTCTTGTGCTCATTGAATTCCTGCTCAAAAAGATCGAGGTTCTCTTTTAGTTTCTGCAACTTGGCAATATCTGCCGTCAGGTGTTTTTTAAAAACATCAATATTAGTTATCGCGGATAACGGAACAGGATTCTTTTTACCCAGGGTGATCGGTTCTTCGTCTTCTCCTTCAATTTCATCGGATACTTCCTCAATGTCTTCCTGATCTTCAACAGAAAAATCAATATCAATTGTTTCCTCCTGTTTTGTATGGATGTACTTTTCTACTTTTTCAAGTGCATGTGAATGATGGCTGAGAATATTTTCAACGGTAATTTTAAATGAATACCAGCTTGACTCCAATCTTTTAATCAACAGGATATACATCATTTTAACCAGGAACTTCTCACGCTGTTTCGGATTTTCCAGAACACTTTCGATTACCATGGTGATATATTCAGAAGGCCGGTACGCTGTCAGGTTAATGCGGAGCGCATTGAGAATGTCATCGAAAGATTCCAGGCTGCCAATTTTCTCGGGAGTAATATATTCATTAACAGGAGAATCTTTCTTAGGGAAATTCATTTCACCGAACTCACCTTCAATGAGTTTTCTTGTTCGGGCAACAATCAAAGCGTCTGTCAGTTTTTCAAACTTAACAGGCAAACGATTGATAAAATCAGCAATCTTTCGATGATCCTGGCTGGTCCATTCCGCAAAGTCTTTTTGTGCATTTTTAAAAATGCTTTCCAAACTTTCAATTTCCAGTTCGGTATCTTTAAAACCATCATCCATTCCCTTCGTCATCAGCTTAAACTGATTCCTGATATCCAGGAGTTTATTGTTGATCGGTGTGGCCGAAAGATGTAAAACTTTGACATCCCGCTTCGTCCGCTCAGGCAGTAAAACATGATCAATAAGATATTTATAACGCGAGGATTTGTCATTTCTAAGATTATGGCTCTCGTCGATAACAAGGAGCAATTTCTGTTTCCTCTGGATTTTGGTTAAAGTAAGATCGTAATAATAATTGATATTCAATCGGTCATTTTGTAAATCAGTATGGTTCCTGACTGCGTATTCAATTTCATCTTTATCAAATCTGGAACCATTACCGGACTGGTATTTTTCCCAATTATTCCTCAATTTTTTAGGGCATAATAAAACCACCGTATAGCCTTTTGTTTCAAAATATTTCATTACAGCAAGGGCTGTCCAGGTTTTCCCTAAACCAACGGCATCAGCTAAAACAGCGCCGTTAAATTTCTGAAGCATCTTGATCAGGCTGATCGCGCCTTTTTGCTGATAAGGATATAAAGTTTTATAAATAATTGTTTCTTCCAGATGGGCAATCTCTCTTTTAAATTCCGAATCGGCAGAAAGGGCAAGTAAATCATCCTTGAATAACTCATAAAGGACTTTGTAATACAGATCAATCGGGTCCCAGGGTTTCCATAAGTTTGATATCAGTTCAATCAAATATTCTTTAACATCCATCTTCGTTTTATCAGGCAATTCGATTTTATCCTGGGCAATATTGTCCCATTGATGCCTGAACCATTTTTTTATCTCTTTAAAATCATTATCATTACCGGTAGATGCTGTATTCAGCTCAATATTGCTGCTTTCTTTAATTCCGAGGCCCGCATCGGTTAAATTAGAACTTCCAATTATCTTATAGTTTTTTCTTGCGTCCTTATCATTGTATATGTAAGCTTTTGCATGGCAAAAACTCCGCTGAATTGTCTTAACCAGGACCTTCTCCTGCTTAATAAATTCAACGGCTTTTTGCGCTGAAGCACTTAAAGTCAGGGTACTGGAGATGCCCGGGTCACCATTCAGCAAATCGATTACTTTATTGATCTGTGATTCTTCCTGTATCAGGTTTCCCAGGATCAATCTGAATTTTTCAGCCTGATCGACCTCATCTTTCATTAATGCCAGTGCATGTATCGAAAAGAAACCAGTGACTATATCCAATCCACCTTTTTCTGTGTAATTTTTAATATAGTCGAACACTTTAAAGAATTCGCCGTCTTCAGTTTTAGTTTTGTTATCTAACAACATAGCATTCACTTTAAAATGAGATGTAAATATAGCGCTTAATTTTTTCTTTTCAGCAGCAGGTAAACGGGGATGCCGGCCAGGATCAGCGCGGTACCTATAGCGGCTTCCCTAGGCCGGGTGACAATCGTGTTAAAGCACAGGTAGATGCAAAACAGGATATAGATCGCAGGCACCACCGGGTATCCCCAGACTTTGTAAGGACGCGGGGCATCGGGCATCCGGCGGCGCAGGATGATGACGCCAAGCGCGGTGGCGCCATAGAAGATGAAAACAGCAAAGATGATCATGTCGGTGAGCTGGTCGAAGGTGCCGGAGAGAACGAGCACACTGGCCCAGATGCCCTGCCAGAGCAACGAATGGCCGGGGACGTTGGCCCTGTTCAGCTTTGCGATGCGGTTCAGGAAGAGCCGGTCGTTGGCCATGGCGTAATAGGGGCGGGCGCCGGTGAGGATGCTGGCGTTGGTGCAGCCCAGGGTGGTGAGCAGGATGAGCAGGCCGATGAACAGGGCGCCGCCGCTGCCC
>Ga0116157_10006309_pt1 | contig 10746 bp, 12 predicted proteins | sample AD_UKC048_MetaG_FD_89882 | JGI IMG/M metagenome (GOLD analysis project Ga0116157, IMG submission 89882) | Active sludge microbial communities of municipal wastewater-treating anaerobic digesters from USA - AD_UKC048_MetaG | ecosystem: Engineered > Bioreactor > Anaerobic > Digestate | place: USA... | reverse complement strand
GGCCGCGTTCGTGAGCGCCGGGATGATGAGGATCTTCCCCCGGTCGAACGTGGGCGTGTGCAGCGGCAAGCGGTTCGACCGAAGGATGACGGCCCCTTGGTCGGCCACGCGGTAGTACCGCATCGAGACCGACTGCGGCGTGTCGCCCGCCTTCGAGACGTGGACCGCGATGATGTCGCCGGCTCGTGTCCCGCTCGACTCGCGCACGCTGATGGTCCCGCGGTTCGCACCCGTCCCGACCACCTTCTGCACGGCGTCGTCGGCATCCTGGCCAGCCCTCGCGCCCTCGCGTGTGGTCTCGGAGATCTCGGCCACGTAGCGCGACGACCGGATGAAGCTCCCGACGGTCTGCTTCAACACCTGAGCCTCGGGAGGAGTCTGCTGGAGCGTGTCGTTCGTGTTGTTACAGATGCTCACGGTGTTCCGCGCGAAGTTCACGATCGTGTTCGCCACCGTGAACGGAGCCGCGCGTATGGTCTGAACCACGCCGGCCACGCGCTTCGCTTGGTTCACTTGGCGCGTCAGGTCCCGCGTGAGCTTGGTCACGAGCGCTTGCGGAGTGTTCGCGATCTGCTCCAGCTTCCCGAGCGTGAACGTGTTCGCCGTCTTCGGGATCTTGCTCCCCTGGAGCTTCTTGATCTTCGCGTCGATGGCCGCCGCCGTCTTCTCATTCGCCGCGCTCAGCGCGTCCGCCGTCTTCTCCATCGTCTCGTCGTCGCGCGAGCCGACCACCGCGCTGTTCGCTTGGCCGCGCCCACTCCAGTCGAAGTTCAGCGACCAGCCGATGTCGGTGTCGGTGTCGATCGGGAAGTCCCAGGACGAAAGCGTGCCCTCGCGCACGATCCGAAACTCCTTCGTGTCCTCCGTTCCGGCGCTCCCGACGAACGACACCGCCCGCACGTAGAACGTCACGCGGAGCCGAGCCCCAGCCCGGCCGATGTCTTCGATGATCTCGCGCGCCCGCATCGGGTCCACGATTCGACGCTCCACGCCGTTCTCGTCGGTGAAGACGATCGGGTTGCGCCCTAGTTGCGTCCGGCGCCACATCCCCGACCACTGGCTCGGCGACTCCTGAGGGCCGAGCACTTGCTGGCTCGCCTCTGAGTTGCCCGAATACCAGGACGTGACCACGCGCTGCTTACCGCCCCAGCCCGCGCCCTTGAACGGCAAGCCTGTCCCCGTCATCGAGACGGAACGGGGCTTCACGTCAGGGCGTGGGGGCGTCTGCTCCTCGATGAGGAGGACGGTGCCCGTGCCCGCGCGTTGCTGGACTTCGGCGAGGGTCGGCACTTAGACCCGCGGCTCGCCCCAGAGATCTTTCGTCTCGGGGTTAGCTTTCAAGAACGCGTCGAACTTGTTCTGAGCTGCACGCCAAGCAAGGTGAGCGTCGTACCATTTCGGGTCACGCTTATCCTTTGGGAGCGCTTTCGTGGCCTGGAGTTTTTCCATGTAGAGCGCGTGGAGCTTCTTCTGATTCGGTGAATCCGAACCGGGTTTCACGTCGGACTTCGCCCAGCTCTTGAGGTTCTTCGGGTCCATTGTTCGGTTCCTTACTTCTTCGCTTGCTTCGCGGCCCACGCCTTCAGCGGGTTCGGCTTGCCCTTCATGTCGGGGGCGTCGCTCGAAGCCTCTTCGTCTTCGCTCGCGCCGGAGCTGCTCGCGTCGCCGCTGGCCCCGCTCACGGACGCGTCATCGCTGGCGTCGTCGCTCTCGCCTTTGGCCTTCTCAGCCTTTGCCTTCATCTTGAGGATGTTCTTCTTGAATGCTTCGGGAAGGGCCATGTCGGAATCTCCTGCGTGGAACGTATCAGGGAAAGGCTCGGGTTGGCTACCGGGCGAAAGGAACCGCCGAGCGGGCCTGGCTACGGCTGCTCGCGATGGACCCGAGCCGCTCCTGGAACGCCACGAGGATACGGTCCGGGTCGGCGTCTTTGAAGTCCTGCTTGATCTGAATCCCGCCGTGGAAGTTCTGGGTCACCGGGCTCGGCTTCACGTCGATGCCCGCCCCGGCGCTCTTCTGCATACCCTTCAGCTGGCCGGCCATGTCGCCGAGGTCGACGCGCTTCAGCGCCTCGATGAACGCCTGGGCGCCCTGGCCTAGCATCTCCGGGCCCTTGTTCATCAGGGCGTCCTTGATGGCGGAAGATCCGCGCATGGTCGCCGCGATCTGGTTCATCGCGCCTTCGTCCTGCACCGCCGCCGCCGCGTTGAACGCGTCCGCGAACGCTTGTGTGTTCCCGGTCTGGAGCTGCTTCGCCGCCTCGTCTACGTCGCGCTGGCGCCGGCGCCGCTCGTCAAACGCGGCTTCGATCTCGCGCGTGGCGTCTTCCATGTCACGCCCTGACGACTTCGCGTTCTCCAAAAAGGTCTTCTTGATGTCGTCTTGGCCGCCGCCCTGGGTCAGCTTGGCCTTGTTGACGAGGTCGCTCTGCTCGAACGAGTAGCCCTTTGACACGAGGTTGTTCCCCATGGCCGAAGTCTTCTTGTCCCCCGTGACTTCGCCGAGCCCCTGCATCAGCTTGCCCGCGCCGATCGTCAGGTACTTCACGGCTTTCTCGACGCCGATCACCACCACGCCAATCGCCGTGGCCACGGCCTTCACGCCCTGGCCGAGCCCGTGGCCAATCTCCTTGGCGATGTTCTTCCAGTTCTCGAAGTTCGCGTCGCCCGTGCCAAACACCTCCTTCCAGATGAAGGCGAACTCCTCCGAGAACTTCGAGATGCCGCCGCCGAACCCTTCGACGAACTCTTCACCGAGCGAGAACACTTTCCCGACGGCCTCGCCGAACATCGACGCGTAGTGCATCAGGTCCTCGGCGAACTGCGTGGGGTTGCCCTTGGAGTCGAAGAACGCACCGCGGATCTTCGCGATGACCTTCGTCGCCGACTCCACCATCGGCTGGCCCGCGCCCTCCAGGAGGTTGCCGCCGAGCACCTTCATCGACGTCACCATCTGTTGGATGGTCATCGGCTGCTCTTTCATCTTGTCGGCCATCTTGGCGACGGCCTTCTCAGCGAGCTTCATCTGCTCTTCCACGCTCATCTTGCTCATCTCTTTGGCCACCGCTTTCGCGTTGCCCTTGAGCATGCCCGTCGCCGAGATCATCTGGACGAGCGGGTTCTTCGCCTTGATCATACCCATCTGAATCTGCTCAAACGCGCCCGAGAGCGCCTCCGCCCCGCCCGGGATCGCGCGCCCCGCGTAGGCCATCTGCTCGGCGAGTTCCTGGGCCTGAGCGATGCTCTTGTCGCCGTGCTCGATGAGGTTGGTGAACACCGCCACCATTGCGTCGTCGGTGACGCCGGCCTGCATGGCCATCATCTCCAGCTCGTCTTTGATGCCCCCCGCCGCCGTGTGAACGGTCTCCAGGCTCGTCCCCTGGTTCACGAGCATGCCAAGCGTGGCCGTGAGCCCACGCACTTGCTCTTCGCTCTCGGTGAACGCCTCGAACGGCGCAATGATGGCTTCCTTGGCCAGGTGCCCGAGTTCCTCAAAGCCCTTGCCGAGCACGTTCGCAAACGCGCCCTTCAGAATCGTGAAGCCCTCTTTCGTCCCGGTCTGGGCCTGCGTCAGGATGCCCTTGAAGCCCTTCTTCGCGGACTTGTTGAGCTTGTCGATCTCCTTCTTGGAGTCGTCCGTTGCGGCTTTGGCGTTGGAGTCGAAGACGAGTTTTACGCGGACTTCACCTTCTGCATCACCACTCATCGTCGACTCCTCTTTTCAGAACGCGCCCGGCCCCGTGTCCTTTTGATACGACGCCGCCTCTTGTTTCACGATCTTGACGAAGGCCGCAAACGCCTCCTCCATCTCGGTCACCAGCATATCATCCCACAAGTTCCACGCCTGGCGCCCGTACCGGGCCATCCACGCGCGCTGCTCGTTCCGTAGCTGAAGCCACTCCTCCTCCGAGTAAGAGTAGAGGTCCCAGTGCCACGTGTGCTCCACGTCCCCTATGGCGTGGAACGTGAGCCTCCGGAGGCTGTCCTCCACATCACCGGGCGATTCCCACTCTAGCCAGCCACGGCCGAGCGCACGGCGATGCAGTTCACGAAAAAATCCATCTTCTGTTCCTGCGGGAGGGAGTGCGCCCGGGCGTACCAGTTGCGGAGCATCTGCACGCACGCAATCCCGAGGTCCATCCACAGCGCGCCGCAGTCCATGGCGTGCCGCTCCGGCGTGACCTTTTGCCCGTCGATGCAGCGGATGCTCATCATCGTGAGTTGGTCGACGACTTCGGACGAGTCGCCGCGCGACCGCTTGTAGGCGATCTTCTCTTCCTTCACCGTGATGGGCCACACCACGATGACGCGGTCACCCTTCGACTTCCGCCGCGTCCACTCCGCCTTGAAGCGAATGAACGTCACCTGCGTGTCCGCGGGGATCTTCAAGTCCGGGTCGAGCGCGCCGTCAGCCCAGTCTGGGAGCTTGTCGGGGTCCACGCCGTCTTCGCCGTAGTCGGCACTCTCGAAGGTCAGGCTCTCTTCCTCGACTTCGTTCCCGTCCGCGTCTAGCTCGGGTTCCGGCTTCTTCGCGATGGTGGGGGGTGCCACCGGCTTCTCTTCTACTTCTTGTTCGTCCATAGGTTGCGCGCCTCTTCGTTAAGGGTGGGGTGCTTGCCGGCTCCGCAGGAGGCGCACCCTGTCCTCGTCCGTTGGAACGGGCTAGGCAATGGCTCCGGCAAGCACCCCGCATGTGTGGAGGCCGGGGCTGAGCAATCTCAGAAACCCGACCTCCGTTGCGCCTCCTGATTCTTGTCGCCCGCCTAGTTGCGGACGCTGAGCATCGACTTCGACTTGAACTGGAAGTCGACCTTCACGTAGTCGCCGCGGCTCCCGACCGTGAACGGGATGTTGCCGAAGGCGCAGTCGGTGATTGTCATCGAGCGCGTGGTTCCGTCGGGGAACTCGAAGACGCCGACGATGTTGAACACCAAGTCGGGGGTCTTGCGCTGGGCCTTGTCCAGAATCTTCTGGGCGTAGTCCATCGCCGCGTCGTTGTGCATGTGGGCGGAGAACTTCCCGCTGATGACCTTGAAGATGTAGTCAACGTCGTCGGCCTTCTGACCGAGGTACCCCTGTTGGAGTTCCTCGAATTCGTACGTGCCCTCGAAGTCCATGATCTCCGTGATCTCGCTCTCGACGTTTCCATCGGTCACGAGCTGAACGCTGACCTCTTTTCCTTTGATACGGTTAGCTATGATGCTGTTTTCCTTTTCGTTCTTTCAATGCAGCATCAGGCTGCCTGGGGAAGTACCTCGGTCACGTCCGTCACGTTCTCGCCGATGCTCGTGGCGAGCACGATGCTGTCGAGCGAGCTGAGCGTCCGCACGTTGATGAGGATTCGATACAGCCCCTTGGCGAGGCTTGTGGCGGTGTTGCCGGTGCTCTCGTCGACCGAGTAGCCGTCGATGCGTTGGGCCGCCGGGTTGTCCACCGAGAGGAGTCCCGAAAGGAACGTCCGGATCTCGGAGGCGAGGAGGATGCGGCGGATACGCTTGTTGAGCTTCTTGCTGTAGCTCTTGGCGCGCAACGCCATGCTGTCCTGAATGAAGTCCGCCATGCGGCGACGGGCGATGTTCTTCAGGTTCGGGTTCACCAGCGGGTCCACCGAAGTGACGCCCGACTGGAAGATGGCCACGCCGCTGTCGATGCGGAGCGCACAGATGCCCGCCGCCTTGAACGCGATGTAGTCCTCCATCTGCCAGCGCGCCGTCTGGTCGCCGCTTTCGAGAGCAACCACGCCGTCGGCAAAGGTCGTCTCCTGGCCGGGGTTCTCCTCGGGCGGGAGCTGCGAACAGATGGAAGCGAGGAAGCCGTCGGCCCCCACGTTCACGATCCCGTCCGCCGTGAAGCCCGCGCCGCCATTCAACCCGAGACGGGCAATCAGCGGAACGAACGTTTGGGCGCCGGGGTAGCAGTAGACCACGCGCTGGCTGCGGTACGCACCGACACCGGGCTCGGCCACGTTGCTCTTCGCCTGGGCGCGGGTGGTCCCGAGCGGGGGGCGAATCGCCGTGATGCGCCCGAACATACCGATGCTCGACGCCGTGTTTGCGTTCTCACGCAGCTTGCGCCGCACCGTGTTCGACTGCCGCGCCGAGTAGGTGATGTTCACGATCTTCGACACCGAGTTGAGGTCCAGGGTGGCGTCGATGGCGTCCGAGTAGGCCGCGTCGATTTGGGCTTCCGTCATCGCCGTGGCGACGTTCAAAAGGTTGACGCACTGGAAGCTCCCGAGGTCGGGCGCGTTCACCACCACGGTGATGGTCCCGGCAACCGCCGCCACGCCCGTGCCGTTGTCGAGTGCGTGCCGCACCCGCGCCGTGTAGGGGCCGGTCACGGTGGACTTCACCGCCGTGTCCTGCGTGGTGACGAGCTTGTTCGTCTGCGCGGAGTTCGTCACGACGGTGCCCGCCGGGATGATGCCGCTGACGATGGTCCCCGCCACGGTGACTTGCCCGAGCGTGAGCCCGAGTTCGTTCAGCATGGTCGTGGTGCCCGCGACGATGCGCAGCTGGCCGCCGTTCTTTGCGCCCGTCAGCTTCATGACAGTCGCCGAAACGGACGACGCCATGGTGTAGCCGGCTGCAAGGTTGATGGCCGTGATGACCTGCGCCTGCGTCATGGCCGCCGTCAGCGCCACCGAGAAGTCGGGGGCGTCGTCGTAGCCGAGCGTCAGGCTGCTGCTCGTGGTGATGGGCATCGTTTGCCCCGCCGAGCGAATGCGCGCGAGGCCGTCGTTCGAGCCAAACTGGCCGACCGTGAAGCCGAGGCCGAGCGCCGTGGTGAGCGGGCCCACAACGATGTAGTCACCCGCCGCCGCGTAGGCGGTCGAAACGCGGATGGCGCCAGACGAGTCCTGCTCCACGCGCGAGTTCGTGATCGCCGCTTGGACGATGGTCTTGATCTCCGCGAACTTCACCGCGTCGATGTCGCTAACGTTGCCCGTGCCCACGACCGTGGTCACAGCGGCGCCGAGCGCCGTCAGGACGAGGGGCGTTGCCGAGATGAGCTTCACCTTGGCGTTGGTGCCGCGGCGCAGCGAGGTGAACGTGGTCACGCCCGCGCCGCCGTCGGCTGCGAACGCAAACCCGAACACGCTGTTGATGCGCGCGATGATCTGCACCTGCGTCGAGTCCGCCGCTTGGAAGGTCACCGTCTTCGGGGCTTCGTCGTCGTAGCTCATGACGAGCTGCTCGCCGCCGACGAACGTGCTCGGGAACACACCCGCCGCCGTCGAGTAGATGGCCGCCGTCGCGCTGAAGGTCGCCGACAAGTAGCCCGCGCCCACGTCGAGCGAAAGCACCTGGGCCGGCTCCAAGTTGTAGGCGAACGCTGCCGCGCCCTTGATGAACGCCTGGCGGTTGAAGGTCACCTCGCCGATGCTCGTGTCCGCGCGGCAAACGATTAGGCGCCGGAAGCGCTTGGCGTTCAGCTGGACGAAACCGTTGCCGTTCCAGTACTCGGGCGTGATGGCGCTGTCCGCGTTGCGCTGGCGTGCGCAGGGGTTCTGCCCAGCTTGGCCGCCGATGGTGTAGCCGAGCGAACCGAATTGGTTCACGAGGTCGAGGCCGCCCGAGATCTCCGTCGGCTCCTTGTAGGGTCCGTTCTCGAACTCACCGACCACGAGCACGGTGCCCGTGCCGACGCCGTTGATAGCCGCCGGGGGCTCAAGGTCGAGGATGTTGACGGACTCGATCTCCAGGAGAACTTCCTCACCTGGGTCAAAGTTGAAACGACGGATAAAGGCTGCCATGTTGAATTCTCCTCGGGGTGTTGGGCGCTAGGTGGGGGCTCCCACCGAAAGGTCTAGGTTGGCCGGATGCTCTCACAGGCGACTGGGGTTGTCATTCCGACCCCCCGGAAACCCCACCGGGTACGCAAACCGGCGGGGCGTCGTCCACGCTCACTTCCACGGTGGGCTCCATGAGCTTCGCGTTCACCAGGGCCACGCGGATGATGCTCACCTCCACCGTGATGCGCGCGATGCGGCGGTTCAGTACGGCGTCGCCCGGGTTCTCCACGATCTCGCGGTCGTTCGGCGAGAACCGCGCCACCTGGTCGAAGTAGTCTTTGCACTTCAGGTAGATGCCGTAGCGCGTCTCCGTCGGCGTAAGCCCGGTCTCGATGCCCGAGAGCAGGCTCCAAAGCTGAGTGCGCTTGTTCGCCCAGATCTCCAGCGTGATGGTCTCGACGTACTCGTCCTGCCACTGGAGCAGCGTCCCGGGCGAATACTTGTTGTACGTCGACTCGTCCCAGTAGTTGTTCAGGCCGAGCGTCTCGTAGGTGCCCTTGCTCCCCAGCATGACGATGCTCGGGAACTGAACCTCCTGCTCCGCGTCGGGCGTGGAAATGTGGATGTTGTCCTTCGGAACGCGGAACTCCGCCGTCTCGTAGGAGCCGTCCGGCTTGCGCGCCGTCGGCATGATGAACACCAGCTCGGACAGGTACAGCTTGAGCATCCGCAGCGCCGCGGTCCGGTGGTCCACCGGCGTGGGCGGGGGGTTCTGCTTGTTCGGGAACACCTCACCGAACAGTGAGAACGGAATCGCGTCCTGAAGCTCCTTCGAGAATCCTCGCCCGTCGTTGCTCACTTGGAACCCGATGCCTTTCCTTCAAACGCTTTCTTGAACTCGATCATGAACTCGGCCTGAAGGTACTCGCCGAAGGACTTCATCCCCTTGTGCAGGATGCGCAGCCCCTTTCCGTCGTTGAAGATCCCTTTCTTCTTCATCGAGATCGCGATGGCCCAGGCAATCCCCGGCGCGTCTTCCTTCGTGCCGATGCCCTTGCGGACAATCCATTCTTCCAGCGCCGCGCGCATCTTCTTGCCCGGCTTCACACGCCCGGGGCGCGCGCCGTACTCGATGACGCTCGCGTAGGGCATCGAGTTGTAGATGACCGCGCCCTTGGGGATCTTCTTGAACTTCCACGCCGCGCGGTAAAGCCCACGGTCCACCGGCACACGGGGCTCCGCCGGGATGACCTCGTTCTGAATCCTCGCCACGATGCGCATCGCCACGCCCATGAGCGTCTTCTGCACAGCCTTGTCCGTCGCGTTCGCGATGAACTTGGCGAACTCCGCGCTCTGCGTCGAGTCGAACTTGAAGCCCATGGCTCAATCGTCCTCCAGTGCCGTCGGGTACGCGGGCACGCCGCCGCCCCGCTCCATCTCCTCAGACTGTCGCTCCAGCACGATGGACCAATCGTTCTTGTCCGCCCGGCGGAACGGTCGCGTGAAGGGTCGAAAGCGCTCGCGCCGCGGCTCCCCACCGCTGCGCCCGTCCTCCACGATCTCGTAGAAGAACTCGAACGGCTCGGGGATGCTCTCCGTGGCCAGCGCCACCGCCGCCGGCGGGGGGCCGCCGAAGGTGCCGTTGCGCATCGCCAGGAGCCGGGCTGCGTGGTCGTTTACCGCCGGGTCACAGGGTACGGCCAGCCCCGCGAGGATCTCCGCGCTATAGGCCCCGCTGATGCGCTCCACGCGCACGCTGCCCACGGGGAGGATGCCCGCGTTGGCCGCCGAGAACGACACCGACGTCATGTCCTGGACCTGGGGGGTGGGTAGGATGGGCACGCGCTTGGTCACGCGCTGCGTTCCCACGCCCCGTTCGCCGCCGCTCCACCACGTCCAGCACAGGAACACCTGATAGGGGTTTAGGCCGAGGCTCACGGCGAACTGACGGAACTTGTCCACCACCGGCTGAAAGCGCGACACGAGCGAGTTCTTCGCCTCGCGCGCGCTCAGCGCATGGCCGTGCCCCGCGCCGCCACCGGCGACGCAACCAATGCAGCCGGAGCGAGCGCAGGCGCACATCGGGTTGCCTTACTTGCCCCCGTCGGGGGCGGACGCGCACTTGGCCGCCGAAGCCTTGGCCGAGCCGCGCTTCTGGGCCGCTATCAAGTCCTTCACCATCTGAGCGTTCTCGTCGGTGTACTTGCAGATGGCTTTCAGCTCGGGCTCCGAGGAGTCGGGGTGTTCGGCGATGCAAGAGGCCAAGAGGATGTCGATCGCGGTGTGGGCGATGTCCTTGCGCATCTGCGGGGTGCACGCCGCCACCGGCATGAGACACGCCGAAAAGAACGAGCCGAGAACGAGCGCCTTGAGATATTCCATGGAGAAACCTTTCATCCCATCACGGGGACGTTGATGCCGGCGCCGCCCTGCATGAGCCAGTCGCGCTGGTCCCACACGTTTGGGATGGTGCCGATCATGTTGGCCAGCGCTTGTTGCGCCAGCTTGTAGCGGTCCCGCAGTTCCCGGAGCATCATCCGGTTGACCTTGATCTCGGCAATGCTGTCGAGCTGGGCCAGGTCCGTCGTGCCGTAGACCGTGCACTCGATGCTGTCGAGCGCGCAGAGCAGTTGCTGGAACTTAGGGAGCGCGACGGGGAGGAGCTTGTCCAGCGCGGCTTCGCACTGCGACTGAACTTCCAGCTGTTGGATGATGCCGAACGAAAACGCCTGCGCCGCCGTGGCGTTGATGTAGCCGAGGTGGTGCTTTGCGCGCATCCGTTCGTCGTCGTTCAAAACAGCTGTCACTTACGCCCCGCCGCTTTCTTCTTCAGAGTGCTTCGAGTTGGACACCGCTCCGCTTGAGCAGGTCGATGTCGTAGTTCACGTCGTCCACGATCTTGCCGTGGGCGAGTTGGGTTTTGCCGCCACCGAGCAGCACCGAGATGCCGTTGTGGTTGGCGATCTTGTAACGCGTGACCTTCGGACCTTCGACTTCGGGGGCCTTGGCCGC
>Ga0116157_10006308_pt1 | contig 10746 bp, 6 predicted proteins | sample AD_UKC048_MetaG_FD_89882 | JGI IMG/M metagenome (GOLD analysis project Ga0116157, IMG submission 89882) | Active sludge microbial communities of municipal wastewater-treating anaerobic digesters from USA - AD_UKC048_MetaG | ecosystem: Engineered > Bioreactor > Anaerobic > Digestate | place: USA... | reverse complement strand
TCCTGGAACGGGTGCTGTTCCAAAAAGCCGGTATCCTGCTTTCAAAGAAAGACGGCACGATCCACAGCTTTCTGATGGATAGGGACGCCATCCCCGGTATCTACGAACGGATCGACAAAGTGCAGTTGATCAGCGCCGACATGACCGGCGATAACATTACCAACCGCCACAGCCAGAAGGAGAAAGAGGCGTTTGAAGAGTTGTGGCGCCAAAGATTGAGAGGTGAATATCAGTATAATTATCCTAAATTTAATCCATGAGTTTTATAACAAACAAATACAAGCCGTGGACACCGGTATGGTTTGTGCAAAGGGTTATCGTTGTCCTGAAAGAAGGGCGGATGCCCCAACTGGGCCATCTTTTCGGATTTAAACCCTACAAACCGCGCGAGCCCGTTCCTGCAAAAAAACATAACAAAATAAAGAAAGCCCCGGTCGAGCTTTCCATGATGGAGATCCATATTCCGGAAGAGATAAGAAATGCAAACCGGATCAATTCCTATTTCGACAAAATATACCTGCTGAACCTCAAACACCGCTCCGACAAACGGTTGAAATCGATCTTCCAGTTGAAACAGATGGGTATCAATGCCTGGATTGTCGATGGGATCAACGGATTTGAGGAACCCTATCTTAGCCGCTATGAAAAATACAAAGCCATCCCGTTAGGTCAAAAAAATGCTCACCCGCTGGAGATAAAATACCAGCGGAAGATGATCTCCAGCCCGGGTGGATGGGGCGTGCTTGAATCGAAGAAGCTCATCTTCCGGCATGCGATGGAGAACAATTATAACCGGATCCTGATCCTGCAGGATGATCTCTTTTTCATCGAAGATTTTCACCGGAAATTTGAGGAATTTATCAGCATTATCGATGACGACTGGAAGATCATGGGTTTAGGCGCCACGCAGCACTCCTGGAATGTGCCGACCAGCTTGTTTTACAACGATCCGAATATCCGCGAATACGACCCCGGGCAAAAATTATATTACCCGCTCAATACCGACGGGGCATTTGCCCTGGCTTACGACCGTTCGGTATTTCCGATGATCCTGGAAGAGATTGAGAAGATGAACTGCTCCTTTGATTCGGGGGCGGTGAGAGAGGTTTACCGGAATTACCGGAAAAAATGCTATATCTGCCAGCCCAACCTGATCATCGCCGATGTGAGCACCAGCGATATAAGGGGAAGCCGCGACCAGGAGGAGTTTTCGGCTAAAAAGAGATGGCATCTCGAGTTGTACGACCGCCAACAATACCATGACGAGCTGGTCAGTGTGATCATGCCGGCCTTTAACGCGGAAAATACTATTGAGAAAAGTATCCGGTCAATCCTGCAGCAATCGTACCGGAACCTGGAAATTATTGTTGCCGATGATGGGAGTACTGACAATACTGCCGATGTGGTACAAAGGATAGCCGATGAAGACAGCCGCGTTATCCTGATCAGAAACCGGGAAAACCGGGGTTGCTATTTTGTGAGGAACGACGCATTGCGCCAATCAAAGGGCAGGTATATCGCAATTCAGGATGCGGACGATATTTCGCTGGCAAACAGGATCGAGAAACAGTTGATCCCCCTTGTTTCCGGGAATGCCCTGATTGTCGCAGGACATATTATCAGAAGCAATAAAAACATCGGTTTCTTTAACCTCGAAAATGAAGCCCGTTTACTGGAAATCATCTGCCAGGATGTCACGGAAGATGTTTCTGCCGGAAATGATCCGACCAAAAAAAGGATCGGGTTAAACACCACCATGTTTCACCGGAAATTGTTCCAGGAGTATGGCCTCTTCTGGGAAAACAGGTTCGGTTCCGACTCGGAGATCATTGAAAGGGTCATGTTCAAAAAAACAGGGATCATCCTCGAAGACAGCGATCAGACCATTCACGGTTATTTCTCAAAACACCGTCATCTCCCGGAAATTTATACGATCATCGACGATGTATTGCTGATCAGTCCGGAAATGAACAATGAAAATCTTTCCAACCTTTATGATATCAAAGGTGTGGCCCGAAAAGAATTCAGGGAAAAATACAGGGAGGTGTTGTTGAATCAGCCCGGTCATCATTACCCTGGCTTTTAATCATTCAAAACGGAAAGAGCATGCTTTTTAATTCGTTTGAATTTGCCTTATTCCTGCCGGTCGTCTTCCTGCTCTACTGGTTTGCTACCGGGAAAAGCCTGAAGGCGCAGAATATCCTGCTGTTGGTGGCCAGTTACTTCTTTTACGGAAGCTGGGATTACCGGTTTTTGTTCCTGCTAATCTTCTCCACCTTCCTGGATTATTTCACCGGGATTAAAATTCATGAAGCCAAACCCGGACGGATGAAGACCTTCTGGCTCTGGTTGAGCATCTCGATCAACCTTGGATTTCTGGGCGTGTTCAAATACTTCAATTTCTTTGCCTCTTCTTTTGCCGATCTGCTCGGCATGTTCGGGATCCAGGCCGGCTTCGTCACATTGAACGTCATCCTCCCCGTGGGTATTTCCTTTTACACTTTCCATGGTCTGTCGTACGTTCTGGATCTTTACAACGACCGGATCAAACCCGAAAGGAATTATGTCAATTATGCCGTCTTTGTGAGCTTTTTCCCGCTTCTGGTTGCCGGCCCGATTGAACGCGCTACCCATCTCCTTCCCCAGATCATTAAAAAAAGGGTATTTAATTACAGCCAGGCGGTCGACGGTATGCAGCAGATCATCTGGGGGCTGTTTAAAAAAGTGGTGGTGGCCGATAACTGCGCGCCGATTGTCAACAATATCTTTGAGAACCCCGGGGCATTCTCCGGCAGCGAACTCCTGATCGGCGTCGTTTTGTTTGCTTTCCAGATCTATTGCGACTTCTCCGGATATTCCGATATCGCACTCGGAACGGCCCGCCTGTTCGGCATCACACTGCTCCGCAATTTCGCCTTCCCCTACTTTGCCCGTGATATTGCCGAATTCTGGCGCCGCTGGCATATTTCGCTGACCACCTGGTTCCGCGATTACCTCTATATCCCGCTGGGAGGCAGCCGCGGCGGCAAATGGATGAGCGTCAGAAACACCTTTATCGTCTTTTTGGTCAGCGGATTCTGGCATGGCGCCAACTGGACCTTTATCGTCTGGGGTTTCCTGAATGCCCTGTATTTCTTACCCCTTCTGTTAATGAATAAAAACAGGCAGAACATGGAGATAGCCGCCAAAGGCAAATGGCTTCCATCCTTGAAAGACCTTGCCGGAATGGCCGTCACTTTCTCGTTGACGCTGCTTGCCTGGGTATTCTTCAGGGCCGACAGCGTGAGCGGGGCCTTTATTTTTATCCGGGATATTTTCAGCGCCTCCCTCTTTGCGGCCCCTGACATCAAACTGCATTATATCTGGGTGTTTATCATCATTTTGCTGGTCTTCGAATGGATATTCCGTGAGCAACAATATGGCTTGCAGTTTAACGAGGTCCGGCTCCATAAATCGTTGAAATGGAGCTTTATGCTGGCTCTGGGACTGGTCATCTTCATTTTCGGTAATTTCAACAAAACCGAATTTATTTATTTCGCTTTTTAATTACAGATGAAAAGATATTTACGAAATACGGCCCTGTTCATTATTGCGCTCTTCATCCTGGTGACCCTGCTTGCATTGGCAACTTCCCATATGGTGTATAACCGCGGATTTGAAAACTGGGAATCGGAAAGCAATTTGCTGATGATGAAAAAGAACCAGGAATACGGTTTGCTCATCATGGGAATATCTCATGCCAGGAATTTCACCCGGCATAAGAATCATCTCAGGGTGGAAAAGATCCTGGATAAAAAAATGATCAACATTGGTATCGGAGGAGGTGATTGCGGAACCAATGACCAGCATTTCTACCTGAAATATTTTTATTCAACAGGAAATAAAACCGAAAAAGTTTTATATGTACTGTCCCCGACGATCATGACGAAAGGCTTTGGTAACAAGGCTTCCAATACATTTGAGCTGGAACCGCTCCGATTGGACTTTTTTGGTCAATATGTATGTTTTAAGACCGATAATAAATATGAAAGATTATTCTATTATGTAAAAAGTAAATTCTCAAGGAAATGGTTCGGGCTTAAACCCAAATCACTGGAAATCAAGAAAAGCGCATTGGAAAAACTCGATTCATCAAAAATCAAAGAAGGGCTGAAACTGCTGCTGGTTGAAGGTGAACGGCTGGATGAGTTTCAGCGCAACAGCCAGATGGTTGAAGAAACGATCAGACTGGCCCGGGCCAACCAATCCGAAATCGTGTTCATCATCCCTCCGGCGCTCTTCGGTAAATGGATGGGGCATTTCAAGGTCATGGATTTCCTGGAGGCAATGAATACAAAGTACGGAACCAGGTATTACGATTTCTCTGAATCGGTATTAATCCCAAAATATTATTACGATCATCATCATCTGAATTCAGCCGGTATTGAATATTTTACGGAGAATTACCTGAAGGAAGTCATCGATCATTAGTTTGAATATTTATCGGGATGTTATTCAACTCGATTTCATTTGCTGTTTTTTTACCTGTAGTCTTCCTGCTCTACTGGTTTGCAACGGGAGGCAAATATAAAGTCCAGAATATCCTTCTGCTGGTAGCCAGTTACTACTTTTATGGCAGCTGGGATTCCTGGGCGTTTTCAAATACTATAATTTCTTTGCATCATCATTTGCCGATCTGCTCGGAATATTCGGCATTCATGCTGATTTTGTGACACTGAATGTCATCCTGCCCGTGGGTATATCCTTCTATACCTTCCATGGTCTGTCGTATGTGCTGGACCTTTACAACGACCGGATCAAACCCGAACGGAATTTCGTCAACTACGCCGTCTTTGTCAGCTTTTTTCCGCTGCTGGTTGCCGGCCCGATTGAACGCGCCACCCATCTCCTTCCCCAGATCATTAAAAAAAGGGAGTTCAATTACATGAAAGCTGTCGACGGATTCCGGCAGATCTTATGGGGATTGTTTAAAAAGATGGTAATCGCCGATAACTGCGCTATTTACGCCAACGACATTTTCAATCATTCATCCGGATATCCGGGCAGCACGCTTATCCTGGGGGCTGTTTTCTTTGCTTTTCAGATCTATTGCGACTTTTCAGGATATTCCGATATTGCTATCGGCACGGCCCGCCTGTTCGGGATAGATCTGCTCCGTAATTTTGCTTTCCCCTATTTCGCCCGGGATATTGCCGAATTCTGGCGCAGATGGCATATTTCGCTGACCACCTGGTTCCGCGATTACCTTTACATCCCGCTGGGAGGTAGCCGCGGCGGCAAATGGATGAGCGTCAGAAATACCTTTATCGTTTTCCTGGTCAGCGGATTCTGGCATGGCGCCAACTGGACCTTCATCGTGTGGGGTTTCCTGAATGCCTTATACTTCCTTCCATTGCTGCTCCTGCATAAGAACAGGCAAAATATTGAAATCGCTGCCAAAGGGAAAATGCTCCCCTCTTTTAAAGAGCTCTCCGGAATGGTCATCACGTTCGCCCTCACCCTTTTTGCCTGGATCTTCTTCCGGGCGAAAGATCTGCGCCATGCATTCGATATTTTTTCCGAAATCTTTTCGGCTTCACTCTTTACCGTTCCCCGTTTCAAAGGCGATGAAAATGTTTTCATACTGGCGCTGCTGATCGCTTTCTTTTTCATCCTGGAATGGATCGGGAGAGAAGAACAATACGCCATTGCCCGGTTAGGAAAGGGGTGGGCAAAACCTTTAAGATGGGCCGTTTATTATGGCATTGCCATGATCATCTTCCTGTTTGCCGGCAAAGAACAAACGTTTATCTATTTCCAGTTTTAATGATGAGAAAGTTTATCCTGGAATCGGCCCTTTTCCTTACCCTGGTCATCATAACCTGTTATTTTATCTTATTGCGGGCCAATGGAAAAAGCGATCATTTCTATCTCCATTTCACTTCGCCCAGGCAGCATTCGCTTATCCTCGGAAACTCCCGTTCAGCACAGGGAATTCAACCGGTAGTGCTCAATGAGATCCTGTCGAGGAACGACATTTATAACTATTCCTTTACTATCGGGACCAGTCCGTATGGCCCGGTTTACCTGAAAAGCGTCAAAAAGAAACTGGATCATAAAACAAAAGATGGCATCTTTATCCTGTCGGTGGATCCGTGGAGCATTTCTTCTAACTCAAAAGATCCAAATGATCCCGGTCAATTCAAAGAGAAAGAACAGTATGTCGGTAAGACCCATTTTGTCAACATGAACCCGAACTTTCTCTATTTATTTAATTCGTATGGAAAGTCGTTTTATCAGCTACTGCCCCGGCAAAAATCATCAATCACCTTGCATGATGACGGATGGCTTGAGGTTAAAATAAAACAGGATTCGGCTTCCATGCAAAAAAGACTCGAAAGAAAAATTAAACTATACCGGGAAAAGAATCTGAAAAAGTACAAGTTTTCTTATGTCAGGCTGGATTACCTGAAGGAAACGATCAACTACCTGAAGCACTATGGGAACGTTTACCTGGTAAGGCTCCCGGTTCATCCGCGTATTCAGGAAATTGATGAAGAACTTGTACCGGGATTTAATGAGAAAATGAGGATGGTTTCCGAATCAACCGGAGCTCCTTACCTGGATATGTCTTACCTGGGCGATTCCCTGCAGTTTACCGATGGCAACCATATTTACCGGGAATCGGTGAAAGGGGTCTCAGCCCGGATCGGTGAATGGATTGCATCACATAATGATTGAAATTTATTTTGTAGGCCGACGACTAAAGCCGTCGGTTCCCACATTCATAAGACAATAGCAACCGACGGATTTACCCGTCGGAAGAGAATCTTTCAAAGAACAGGCGGATTTACCCCCACCCCCAGCTTCTTCACATACGGCCTGATTCGGTTGATGTGCTGCTCATAGCTGAAATTTTCCTCAATGAATTTCCGGGCTTTATCTACCTGCTCCCGGTATAAAACGGGATCGTGAAACAGTTTCATGACGATATCCTGTACCTCCGCCGGTTGCGCATAAACAGCCGCCTCCCCGAAAAGGACCTTGAAATGCTCCGGCAAAATGACCGGAACGCCGGCCGCCATAGCTTCCAATGGCGTCCGCCCGAAAGCCTCCACCAGGTCTTTGTGATGGAAATAGACGCAGAAATCGATCTCCGAAAGGAATTCTTTTGCACTCTTTGAACCGAACGGATACACTTCCCAATTATTCGGGATCCTGCCCAGCATTGCTTCAACCGTCTTTGCTCCGCCCAGGATCTTCACGCGGAACCGGTCATCCTCCGGGTAAACAGCCAGCAAGTCCTCACTGTTTTCAGGCCATTTCACATACTGGTCGCGCGTGTGGCGCCCGATAGCCGGCACTTTCCCCGTGCACCGGGGCGTTCCGGAGTACCACTCCTCAACATTGATGATATTATGCCAGTTCTTGTCAGATAAATCAATGATCGACCCGATGTTGTCTTCCTTCAAAACGGCCTCCCTGACCAGCGGCCCGATCGGGCCCCATAAACCGGCTTTTCCAAAGTACTTTCTCAGGTTTTCACTGCAAACCCTGAAATCATACACCCTTTCTCCCGATTCACTGTAATCGCGCAGAGGTGAAGTATTGATCACCACAAATATATGTTCCGGGCGGATGTCGGGCACAAATTCCTGGTAATCCTGAAGAACCGGCGGATGGCGCACCACCAGCAGGTCGCAGTCGGTCTTCTCCCCGAACACGACCATCTGAACGCGGTCGCCGTCAATCTCCGCCCTGATCTTTTCATTCATCCCTTCCACCGTATTCAGGTCGATCCGGTTGATCTGCACCAGACCGGTTTTTAACCCCGCCTGTTTCTGCGCCTTTATCTGTTCGGCATTGGAGGAGTTTGTCCCGCCCGAAAGGCGGAAATCTGAGGCCAGGATCACATCAAAATGCCTCCTCCCCTCCTTGTTAATCTCTCTCTCAGGCCACAACGGTTCAGGCACCGGAAAATTCAAACGATCACTCCCGATATCATACTTTAAAGTTCCTTCCTTCTTCACAAAATATGAAAAAGAATCAAAATATTCTCTCATGACCGGATTGGAATATTCCCGGCTCACAATGCCAAAATACTCCGATACAGAGGAATGGTCGCGGTTTACCAGGGAAAGCGGGCCTGTTTCCAGCCGGGCAATGCACTCGTCGCCGAATGTTTTACGCATCCGCAGGATCAGCTCCTCATCGGGCCCCATCCGGGCGGTGTCCCAGCCTCCCAGCTCGTCCATGACTTCCTTTCGCCTGAACATCAGCGAATTAAGGTTCAGCTTGATAAATCGTCCGGGCTCGCCGGGCCAGTAAAACCGCAGGTTATCATCCACTAAGGCAAACTGCGTTTTATTGGCAATGAACTCAGGATGGTTCTCAAGGTGAGCTGCCTGGATGCCGATCTTTTCCGGATGGGTCCATGAACCGGCATAGTGGCAGGTGATATATTTTCCCCGGGCATTCTTCAGCGCTTGATTTCTTCCTACATAAGGGCCTAGCTGGCGACCATGCCGGATCAACCGGATCCGCCTGTCACGGTTGTATTTTCGTATAATTCTCAACGTTGAATCGGCACTGCCGTCATCGACCACCAGGATCTCAAAATCGCCGAACTTTTGCGAAAGCAAAGATTCCAGCGCAATGCCCACCGTTCGTTCATTGTTGGAGACGTACAGGATGATCGTGACCAGCGGATTTTTGATACGGCAACGGCGGACCTTCTTATCGATTACCGGGTTGAGCCGGCCAAATGCAGTCATTTTCGGATCCTCACTACTTTCAACAGCAGCGAGTTTATATAGGGCAAACGCCTTGTTCAGCCACTCCATCTTCGACTCAACAGAAGCCGCGAGGTTGGCTGCTGCCAGCATCAGGCCGGCAACCGGTTTAAGCTGCAGGGAGGTCTCGATCGCTTCAGCCGCTTTCTTCGGCTTACCCATCCTGGCCAGGCATTCGGCCCTGATTATAGCGGCCCGGCGGGCTTTTTCAGGCGTCGAATGGCTGTCGATGGCCAGTTTCAGCCATTGGATGCACTCAACAGCATCTTCATCGCTTTCCCGGCCGGCATGCCAGATCGCCAGTTCCCAGGCCGCATCCTGCCTGAACGCCTTCTTCTCGTGATTTACCGCTGTGTCTTTTAAAATGGAACAGGCACTCTCAACGAATCCGTCGGCTAACAGCTTTCGCCTCAAGTTTCTGAACTTCCCGCTCCCTTGCGCCAATAACTCCTCATCGGGCTGAATTATCCTGAAATTTTTGTTTATCTTCGCTATGGGATAAGATTCCGGAATAACCCGGTTACCTTTCATGCGAAGCGCGAGGCAGTAGAGGAAAGTGATGGGGTCGAACATAGTTGCGTGAACCGGATGATCCGGTCGTTATCCTGCAAAAATATAACAATCCTGATCAATACCATTGACCCTGAAAGATTTATTCACCAGGTAAAGAGTTCTGTAAAAAATGAACACCAGCATACTAAACCTGTTGTTCCGGATCAGGGAGCAGGTTTACCAGAGGCAACCGGATTTGACTCCGGGACAAGCCGGGGAGGATGAACACCTCCGGTTCGGGCGGATGGTCGACAATTATAAAAAACTGTCGAACCTGCTCCTGTTGATTTTTAAAAAGAACAAAGAAGAAAAGGACCGTGGCGTATTGTTCGATGAAATTATTGAAGAAATTACCGGCAAGATCAAGTCCTATATTCCGGAACAACCCGATTTTAAACCACTGGAACCATTCCGGTTCCTGGAAAAGAACACCTGTGTCGGGGGCAGTCTGGGCATTATTATTTTAAATGAAAACGGCGCGGCTGCTTTGGAGAGGATTTTTAACGCTTTCGCGGATGGAAGGTCTGGACGCGATCTCAGGATCATCCTGGCCGACCGGGCTTCAACCGATCACAGCCTTGAGCTCGCCGAAAGTTACAAAGAGAAGCTGCCGCTGGATATCCTCGCTTTTCCGGAGCGTTTCAGCCGGTCGTATATTCTCAATGCCGCTGCCGAATTCTGCGGAACCGATTACCTGCTGTTCATCGATCACATGATGGAGTTCGATACCGGCATCGGCGAAAGTTTTATCCGGTTGCACGGGCAGGCTCCGGATGCAGGGATCCTGGGCGCCGGGATTATCCGAAACAATGATCTGTCAGCAATAACAGGCGGCGTCAGATTTGGCTTTGCCAAACCCGCAGGCGTACCCGACATCCCTTACCCGGCCATCAACACCACCTTACTGACCCGGTGCGGCATCGATCACCTTTTACCCTGGTACCGGAAAGAGGGCGCCGTCTTCGTACGGCCCGGGCTGTCGCTTCCCTGCCTGCAGCCGGTTACTTCAGTCCTGGCCGACCCGGGGCCGGGAACCGTACCGGCAGTCGCCGAAACCGCCCTGTTCTGCAAACGTTCCGATTTCATCGCCGCGGGTGGATTTGACCTCAACTATATCGACGGGTTTGAGGATATCGACCTCTGCCTGAGCTTTGCGGCAAAACTCGGCAAATCAACCGTGATCAGCCGCGATGTAGGGATCACTTACCCGGATGAACAGACCGCAAAAAAGGAAATGAAGAAAAACGATCCGGTAAGGCTTTACAACCTGGGGGTACTGATCAACCGGCACGGGCGCTTCCTCAAGAAAAAATACCGGGAGGATATCCGGGAAGGGGCAAAATTCTGGACCGAAGATCACGCCGGCCGCTTTAAAATGCCCGACAAACTCAGCTTTGCCATCAAGTCGCCGGCATTCGACAAC
>Ga0116157_10006305_pt1 | contig 10750 bp, 6 predicted proteins | sample AD_UKC048_MetaG_FD_89882 | JGI IMG/M metagenome (GOLD analysis project Ga0116157, IMG submission 89882) | Active sludge microbial communities of municipal wastewater-treating anaerobic digesters from USA - AD_UKC048_MetaG | ecosystem: Engineered > Bioreactor > Anaerobic > Digestate | place: USA... | reverse complement strand
TGTACGGGCTGTATACATATGCGACTCTGGGTACTTTTTTAATAAGTAATCAATTGGAGTCATAAAGTCTAATGATTGATGTGGTCTTTCTGTATTGTACCAAACAAGATGTTTAATTAACTCTCGGTTAAATTCATTAAGACTAATAAGGATTAAATCTAAGTTGGAGTTAATGAACTCTTCTTTAAGACTTCGATTAGCTCTCTCAATAAAACCATTAATTTTAGGACACCTAGGATAGATAAATAAATGGGTTATTCCTTCTTGTTTTAATCTTTGGTCAAAATCACCTAAGAATTCTGCTCCATTATCTGTTTGAATAATCTTAATCCCAGACTCATAAGGATAAACCAGTTTTAATTTATCTAAAAAATCTACTGTATTTCGGCTGTTTAATCTAGGATAAGCATAAGCAAAGGTAAATCGGTTCTGAATATCAATAGCATGATAAACATAAGACTTAATCCCATCAATAAACAAAGTGATAGTGTCTATCTCTACATAACCAGAATAATTAATCCTTGGTGATCTCTTAACCTTTGATTTGTAATTTACCTTTCTTTTGGCAAAACATGAATTAGGATTATGATAAATCCGACCTTGTTTTTGAAAAAAGAAGTTATTTCTTTTGATTATCTTACCAATAGTATCAACTGCAATCGATTTGATGCCTAAACTGACAGCATACTTGTCTAATATGGGTTTAATCTTTCTTTTACCAATTCGATAATGAAGTTGTCTTAAATCTTTAATCATCTCTATTAACCTAACATCTGTTTTCATCTGTCTTAGATTCTTTGGTTTTCTGGATTTAGGAATTAATTCTGATACTCTGCCGTTTGATTGTTTTAGTCGCTGTTTCCATCGGTAGATAGTACTTCGATTTAGCTTGTAAGCATTAATAGTAGATTCTAATCCGAATTTATTAAAATGATCTAATATTTCTATTCTAAATCTAGCTTCATCAGAAATAGAATAAGCTAAGATACTTTTGTAGATTTTACTCATGGCAGGATTGTATCCTTTGACACCATAGAAAATACTCTTCGCTTTCTTTATCCCTTTACCAGAATATTTAGAGAAATAAGACATTAATTATTCACTTAAAAGTCTCATATGTATCGTAACCTTTTCAATATTTAATAAATATGTTTTAATTAGATGATGTTTGATTTTATTAGAGCTACTCCTAAAAAAAGAAGTATAAAAATTAAAAAAGAAACCGGTGTTATTTTTCATAATATAACCGGTATCAAAAAAATATTGTTTAATTTGGGAACAGCTATTTTTTCGATATCTTTTATCTTATTTGTATACTTATACCAACCGCTTTTTAGTAGTTGGATAAAATATAAACAAATTGAATCTCCAGTAATTAGTTCTTTACCGACATATCCAACCTCCATTCCAATAATCACTCAAACTCCTACTATAATTAAGAATATTGAAGAAGAAATTGAAGTAAAAAACAATGATGATTTTAGTATTGAGATTCCAAAAATAAAAGCGAGTTCAAAGATAATAGTTGATGTCTCCCCTACTGATAAAAAAGAATATTTAAAAATTTTGGAAAATAACAATATTGCCCATTCAAGCTTATCGGCTTTACCAAACAATGGTAAAGGATCGATGACATATTTATTTGCACATTCAACACAACAATCGATCCAAACAGTTAGAAAAAACTCTGTTTTTTATTTATTGGGTGAGCTTGGAGAAAAAGATAAAATTTTGATAAAATATCGAGGTCAAAATATTGAGTATGAAGTTTATATGAAAAAAATTATTGGCGCCAAGGAATCGGAATATTTAACTTTTTCTGATCCAGAAAAAGAAGTTTTAATTTTACAAACATGTTGGCCAATAGGTACAAATTGGAAACGTTTGTTAGTTTTTGCAAAAAGAATTTAATATATGGCATTAGATTTATCGTTTAGTGAAAATTATTGGGGAGATTTGGAAGCTGTCGTTGATAAAATACCAACACTGGATAAGGTAATAATCAAAAAGGGTTATGATTTTATGTCCAAAGCTCATTATGCTCAATTAAGATATCCTGGAATGCTTTATGAATCTCACCCCGCCTGGATAGCCAAAGTCGTAGCCCAGCTTAATATTGGACAAGAAGCGGTTTTGGCTGCTTTACTTCACGATTGTATTGAAGATACTAAAATTACGATTGATGATATATCAAAAGAATTTGGAGATGAGGTGGCTCTATTAGTATCTGGATTAACTGAAATTAAAACAAAGTCTAAAGGTCTTAAAATTAATCAAACTAATATTGAGGTGGTAAGAAAGTTTTTTTTCTCATCAATAAATGATGTTAGGGTGTTGATAATAAGAATTGTTGATAAATTACATAATTGTTTGACTATTGAATATTTACCCAAAGAAAGACAGATATTTTATGCTCAAGACATTATGAAAATTTACGGACCATTGGCAGAATACGTTGGACTTCATTATTTTAGAAAAAGAATAGAAGACATTGCTTTTCAGGTTTTATATCCAGTCGAGGCTAATAGCATAAAAAAAATGTTTGAAGAAAAAGAAAAAGACGAGGTTAAGGCATTAATTTTGATTAAAGAAGAGTTGGGTAAAATGTTGGAAATTAACAATATAAATGGAGCTGTGGTCGAAGGCCGAATAAAAAGTTTGTATAGTACCTATTTAAAAATAAAAGCCAAAGGAGAGGGTTATCAGGTAAGAGACAGGATTGCACTGCGGATTTTGACAGATAATCTAGTTGATTGTTATACAATTTTGGGACTGGTTCACGCTAGATATCAATATTTTCAGGAAGATTTTAAGGACTATATCTCAATGCCAAAAACCAATGGTTATAGATCGATTCAGACGACGATAATGTGGAAAAATAAGACGATGATTGAGCTTCAAATAAAAACTAAAGAAATGCATGAATTTAATGAGTTTGGACCAGCCTCGCATATTGCTTACAAAACGGGTACCAGCAAAGGAGGGATGGGGATGGAGTGGGTCAAGGATTTGCATGAGTGGCAGAAAGGCGATAACAATATCAATAATTATCGGATTAAATTACTAACCGATTATATTTATGTCTTCACCCCAAAGGGCGATACTATTCAACTTCCAAAAGGAAGTACCGCCCTGGATTTTGGATTTAGAATCCATACCGGAATTGGGGAAAGATGCAAGGGAGTAAAAATTAATAATAAAATTGGCAAAATTGGAGATGAATTGAAAACCGGTGATTTGGTCGAGATACTTTTGAGTAAGAAAATAAATATCAATAAAAACTGGTTGGATTCGGTGACGACTCCGGCAGCTAAGGAATATATCCGTAAGGCAGTAAAATTTGTAAAATGAGTTTAAATTTGTTATAATTGACTAATTATAAGGTTTTAAGATTATGAGTAATTTTTCAGAATTAGATTTGGCATTAAAAAATGGTTATCCCTTATCAAAACGACAGCAAGAATACGTTAGTAGTATTAAACTAGAACAGATTAGTTTGGCGAGTTTAAATCCTGAATTATTTAGACGTAACTTTTCCAATAGACCCTTGCAGGTATCGTCTGGAAATGAAACACCTCAACTAAAAAACGTAATTTTAAATGTAGAGGATAGTTCTTTACCAGTAGGAAGAGAATATTTAGATGGATCACGGGTGGCATTTTTAGACCCAAAAACACTGCCTTTTATTAAGAGAAATTTACAACAAGTTGGTCGGTCTGATATAGCCGATAAGTCAGACGAAGAAATTGCTCATTCATTGGTTGTAATCCCTAGGGGGACTACAATGAAAGAAATATTTCCTAAACATGAACGTTTTCGTTGCGAGTATATTTATCTGATGGGAGCGATTTTGGTTATACCAATAACTGAAACTGAAGGCTATCATACCGAGCAAAGATATCTTTATGTGGGTAACTTCAGCCATCAGGAGAAAGTTTATAAAAAAGCAAGTATGGGTTGTAGAAGACAAAAATTTGTAAATGATGCTGACGAAAATTTTGAACCTGAAAAAATGCAAATAAAGACACTATCTGTAGGCCATAATTTTCCGGCATACAATAATTTAGCATTCAGGGTACAATTGTCTGTCAGTGGCAAAAACGAAGTATTATTTACTCATAGACGGAAATAACTTAGATTTAATGAGCTGTTGACGATATCTATTAGCAAAACGGTGGGCTTCGTCACGGAGTTCTTGAAGTAAACGAAGAGATGGTGAATTTTTGGGTAGATTTATTTCCAGCCAGTCGGCTGGCAAGCTTGCCATTTCATTTTTATTAATAACTATGGTTTCGTATTTTTTGGCTAATCCGATAATACAAATTTTTGGGGATAATATATTTTTGACTGAGTACTTTAGAGCATCGATGGCTGCGCTGACTTGTGGCTTTCCCCCATCGACAACAATTAAATCGGGATAGTACCATTCATGATGCTTAAGGCGACGATAAATTACTTCTTTGATCATATATTGATCGTCGGGGGTAACTTTGGTATTGATTTTAAATTGACGATATTGAGAGTTGTCGATTTTGTTCATTTGGAAAACAACCATAGAACCAACAAAATATTTAGATCCTAAATTTGAAATATCGTAGGCTTCGATTCTATTTATTTTTTGTAGTTTAGAAAAATAAGGTTTTAAAATCAGCTCGAGTTCAGCAATCGCTTTTTGATATTTATCATCAACTAATTGAATGTCTTGATATAAATTGTTTAAATTTTTCCAGCCTGAAATTACATAGTTTAGGGAATTTATCTGATCTCTTTTAATTTTTGCCAATTCAAAATTTTCGGCACTTGAAGCAATTTTCATTTCCTTTTTTAGGTCATTTATTAATTTTTTGAAATTACCTGATAGAATTTTTTTAATTTTAATGATGTTGGCACGATATTCTTTTGGATTTGGATTTGGCCCTGGACAGAGACCTAAATGACAAAATAGACATTTTTTATTAATGTGTTTTTTTGAATAATAAGGGAAAATATACCTAATTGTTTTTAAAATACTTTTTACCGATCGACCGTCTGGAAAGGGGCCATAAAAAATATCATTTTGCTTTAGTGTTGACTTGAAGGCTGGTTTAATAATTGGATATTTGTCTTTTGAAATAGAAATATAAATATAACTTTTGTCGTCTTTTAGTTGGGAATTGTATTTCGGGCGATATTGCTTAATGAGGCTTGATTCCAAGACTAATGCCTCAATCTCGGAGTTTACGGTTTTGAAACTAACACTATCAATTTCAGAGACCAATCGAGAGGTTTTGTAGCCAAGAGCATGATCTGTTTGGAAATACTGAGTAACTCTTTTTTTTAGATTTATAGCTTTGCCAATATAGATAATTTTATTTTCTTTATTTTTATAAATATATACACCAGGTTTTTGGGGAATCTTTTTTATATCAACCATTTTTGTATTATATAATGAACTAATGAAATTATATGAAAAAATTCTGATTTCTTTGTTTGTGGTGATATTGTTAGTATCTGGATATATTCGATTTGCTCAAGTTAAAAACTTTAACTCAGCTCTAACCTATGATCAATCAAGGGATTTGTTGGATATACGAGTGCTTGCAGGATTTCATGATTTTCAAATATCTGGACCAACCACTTCTATTACTGGATTAAATTTGGGTCCCTACTATTATTTTTTTAACCTACCAGCTTTTTGGTTGGGTCGAGGAAACCCCCAATATTTGGTTGGCTGGAATATTTTATTTTTTTTAATAACTTCTATTGTAATTTTTAGATTTTTTTATAAAAAAAATTTTTTTTTAGGATTTTTTATATCAATTTTTTTTCTGTTAGCACCACAATTGTTTAGTATTACAAGATATTTCTGGAACGCCAACGCTGTAGTATATTTTATTGTTTTTTATTTTTTAGGTTTTTGGAATTATTTGGATAAAAAAAACAATAAAAGTGCCTTAATTTGGGGAATAACATCCGGATTGGTAATCCAGTTTGAAGCTGCTTTTGGGAGTGTTTGTGTGGCTTATTCTATTTTATTAATTTTATTGAGCAAAAATAAAGATATTATTAAAAATTTTTTATTTGGTTTATTACCTTGGTTTTTACCCCAACTAGCTTTTGAAATTAAACATAAATTTCGGATGACAAAATTATTTTTAGGAATTTTTAATGGTAGCAATCCAATATTGGGTGATAAGGTACCTTTTGATCAAGTATTAAATTTGCATATTAACAAAATTATTTCTTATTTTGAAGGACAATTTATGTTGCCTTATGGTGTCGGTTTGATATTTATAGTATTGGCATTTGGCTTAATATTTTTTAATAAAAAGTATAGATATTATGGTAAATATTATCTTGGGTTTTTGGGATTTTCGATATTTTTTTATACTTTGATTTATCATCACGAATTAAAAAGCTGGTATCTTGAAGGAATTAGAGTCTGGTATTGTTTTGTAATTGGAATGGCAATTGTCTGTGTGACTAAATACAAAAAAATATTTTTTGAATTATTGACGTTTTTTTTAATTATCAATTTTTATAAAACTATAGCTGATCAATCAGTATATATAAAAAATAGAGATAATAGTGATGATCCCAAAAACACAGCCAATTTAATTAAAAATATAGACTGGGTTTATAAAGAAATGAAAAATGAAGGATTTAGAGCTTACAATTATGTTCCCGAAGTTTATGATTACCCCCATCAATATTTATACTGGTGGTATGGAAATAAAAAATATGGATATATGCCCGAAATCATCTCATATAGTTTAGAAAAAGTGCCAGAATATATCAGGCTACAAGATATTTTTTATAAAAATAATAAAAAAGGAGATGATAAATTGGCAATTATATACGAGACTAAATCTACTTATTTAGACTGGTTAAATCAATTTAAAGATTACTGTACGATTAAGAAATGGGAAACAAATTGGAGAACAATAGTGGAAATTAGGGAAAAGTGTTTATGATAAATTTTTTTTTAGATATTGACCGGTGTAACTACGAGGGCAATTAATTACATCTTGAATAGTACCAGCAACAACTAGTTCCCCTCCTTTATCGCCACCCTCTGGCCCCATATCGATAATCCAATCAGCATTTTTTATCATATCTAGATTGTGTTCGATAACAACAACTGTGTTCCCATTTATAACTAATTGTCGTAAAACTTTTATTAATCTATCCACATCATAAAAATGCAAACCAGTGGTTGGTTCGTCTAAAATATATAGCATGTTACCCTTACCCCTTTTTACTAATTCACGACTAATTTTAAGACGTTGAGATTCGCCTCCAGATAAAGTATTTGAAGATTGGCCTAATTCTAAATAACCCAAACCAACTTCTTGTATTGTAGTTAACATTCTTTTAAGTTTTGGATTATTTTTAAAAAATTCAGATGCTTCGTCGATGGTCATGGATAAAATTTGAGCAATATTTTTACCTTTATACTCAACTTCAAGTGTCTCGTCTTTGTATCTACTACCATGACATTCATCACAGGTCACGTATAAATCTGGTAGAAACTGCATTTCGATTTTTATCTGTCCCTGCCCTTCACATACCGGACAACGACCTTCTTTGACATTGAAAGAAAACCTGCTTGGGCTAAATCCCCTAATTTGGGCTTCAATTGTTTGAGATAATAAATTTCGAATTTCATCAAAAACCTTAGTATAAGTGCAAGGATTACTTCGAGGTGTTCTTCCAATCGGTGATTGGTCTACTAATAAAACATCAGAAATTTTTTCAGTTCCAGTAATTGTGTCAAATTGACCTATGGTTCCAAAATAACTTCCTAATAGATTTTTCCTGACGCCTCCATACAAAGTATCGTGGACTAAGGTTGATTTCCCTGAACCAGAAACTCCGGTAACACAAATTAGTTTATTTAAGGGAAAATCAACATCAACATTTTTTAAATTCCATTGACGGCAACCTTTGATAGAGATCTTAGATTGTAGATTATTGATCGTAGATATTTTATTAGTATTATCAATACCAATTTTTAATTTTTTAGTTAGATATTTGCCAGTTAAAGAATTTTTGTTATTCTCGATATCTTTTAGAGTACCCCGAGCAACAATTTCACCCCCTTTGTTACCAGCGTATAGACCAAAATCAACAATATAGTCAGCATTTTTTATAACATCCTCATCGTGCTCAACAACAACAACCGAGTTCCCTAAATTTTTGAGTTTTTGAAGCGTAGCAATCAGTCGATCATTGTCACGGGAATGAAGACCAATAGTCGGCTCATCGAGAATATACAAAACTCCGGTTAGACCAGTGCCTATTTGGCTTGCAAGACGAATTCTTTGAGACTCACCGCTTGAGAGGGTTCCAGCTTCACGATCTAAGCTTAGATAATCAAGTCCAACTGCCAATAAAAATTCCATTCTGGTTGATAATTCTTTTTTAATTGGATCAAAAATTTCCTTTTCTTTTTCGCTTCCTAATTTTGAGTTCAACTCATCTAACCAAATATTTAGTTTTTCAATTGGAAGTTGAGTAATTTGATATATATTTTTGTTTAGAATATGGACAGAAAGTGCATCTTGGTTTAAACGAGAACCGTGACAAGTATGACACTCTGTTTTTATCATAAATTTTTCTAGCTCTTCTCTGACAATGTCTGATCCAGCAGTGACATATCGACTTTCCATCATTTTGGCTCGCCATTCAGGAAATTTTGAACGGTCTATTTGATATTTCAGACCAAGGCCTTTACATTCTGGACAAGCACCTTGTGGAGAATTGAAAGAAAATAAACGAGGTTCAATTTCGGGTAGAGAAATATTACAGTTTGGACAAGCAAAATTTTCCGAATATAGAGTATCTTTAAAATCGTTTAGGTCTCTAGTATTTTCAAAAGAAATATCTTTAACTTGAGATATGATTACTAGTCCATTGCTTATTTTCATCGCTTGTTGAATATCATCTATAAGACGATCAATGGTTGATTTCAATTGTTTAAAATTGTCTTTACTTAGTGATACTCGATCAACAAGCACATCGATGTTGTGTTTGTTGGTTTTGACAATTCCAAAGTCTGAATATAAATCAATTATTTGATTGTCAACTCTTATCCATTTATACCCTTGTTTTTTTAAGTTTTCGGTTAATCCTTTAAAATCTCCCTTTTTATCTCTGATTAGTGGAGCAAAGACAATAAATCGATAAAGATTTGAACCTTGGATATTGTTTTTTGATATTTCGATAATCTGATTTACTATTTGCTTGTCTGTCTGGGGAGATACTTCATGACCACAAAGAGGACAATGTGGATGACCAATACGAGCAAAAAGTAGACGAAGATAGTCGTAAATTTCTGTTACTGTCCCAACCGTAGATCTTGGATTGTGAGAAATAGCTTTTTGATTGATGGCAATGGAAGGAGACAAACCATTGATCAGATCAACTTCGGGTCGTTTCATATTACCCAAAAATTGACGAGCATATGAAGACAAGCTTTCGACATAACGTCGTTGGCCTTCGGCAAATAAAGTGTCAAAAGCCATACTAGATTTACCAGACCCTGACACTCCGGTAAAGACAACCAATTTATTTTTCGGAAACTCAAAAGAGACATTTTTGAGATTGTTTTCTCTCGCCCCTTTGACGATTATTTTGTCTAACATGGTTTAGTTGTTTAGTAATTAGTAAATAGCTAATAATTTTCAATTTTTCTAATTTGGTCGCGAATTTTTATGGCTTCTTCGAAATCTAAATTAAAAGCTAAATTTCTCATTTGTTTTTTCAATTCTTTTATCTGACTTTTTCTTTGAGTTGGGGTAAGAGATGAAGTATCTATTTTGGCCCAATTTGGTTTTTGTTCAGTTTTAATATCTTCAATAATTTGAGGACGTATAGATTTTATCACTGATTTTGGGGTAATATTGTTGTCTTGATTAAATTTTAATTGAATCTGGCGACGACGATTGACTTCTTGGATAGCTCCTTTCATGGATTTGGAAATTGTGTCAGCATATAATATTACTTTTCCTGATATATGTCGTGAGGCACGACCCATAATTTGGATTAATGATGATTGAGAGCGTAGAAAACCTTGTTGATCTGCGTCCAAAATTGCGACCAAACTTACTTCGGGCAAATCAAGTCCTTCGCGTAATAAATTTATTCCGACTAAAACATCATAATTACCTGACCTTAGATTATCTAGAATATTTGATCTTTCTAAAGTATCAATATCTGAATGAAGATAAGCAACTTTAAATGATTGACCAGTCCTGCCTGCCGGCAGGCAGGTTTTTGCCGGATCAGAAAGGTAATTGGCCAAATCTTCGGCCATACGTTTAGTGAGAGTAATTACTAGAGTTCTTTCTTTTTTAATTATTCTATTTTTTATTTCTGCTACTAAATTAGGAATTTGTTGGTTTGTTGAGCGAATGGAAATTTCTGGATCGACAAGACCAGTAGGTCTAATAATTTGTTGGACAATATTATTTTTTGATTTTTTTAGTTCATATTGACTGGGGGTAGCGGATACATAAATTACGTTTGAGACCCTTTGTTCAAATTCAGAAAATTTTAAAGGTCGATTGTCTAGTGCTGAAGGTAATCTAAATCCAAAATCGATAAGATTTTTTTTTCTAGCCAAATCACCAGCATACATACCGCCGATTTGGGGTACAGTTACATGAGATTCATCGATTACTGTCAAAAATTTTTCTCCCCATAAATGCCGAAAATAATCTACTAGAGTATAAGGTGGATCTCCGGGAGCACGATTTTTGTCAAAATA
>Ga0116157_10006301_pt1 | contig 10757 bp, 9 predicted proteins | sample AD_UKC048_MetaG_FD_89882 | JGI IMG/M metagenome (GOLD analysis project Ga0116157, IMG submission 89882) | Active sludge microbial communities of municipal wastewater-treating anaerobic digesters from USA - AD_UKC048_MetaG | ecosystem: Engineered > Bioreactor > Anaerobic > Digestate | place: USA... | reverse complement strand
CTCCTCGGGAAGGACCAGGAGCCCGGGATTTACTTCCTCATAGCGGGGAAGACCAATACCCCGTTCGACGGCCAGACGCAGGATGCTGGCGATCCGGGCATGGGCGTACTGCACGTAATATACCGGATTCTCGTTGGATTGCTGCTTGGCGACCTCCAAATCGAAGTCGAGATGGCTGTCCGTGCGGCGCATGAGGAAGTTATACCGGGCCGCGTCCCTACCCACTTCGTCCACGACCTCCCGGAGGGTGACAAATTCCCCGGAACGGGTGGACATGGCCACGGGCCTACCCCCCCGCAACAGGTTGACCAGTTGGACCAGGACCACGCGCAGGGATTCCGGAGGATAGCCGAGGGCCTGTATGCCCGCCGACATCCGGGGCAGATAGCCGTGATGGTCGGCCCCCCAGATGTCGATCACCCAGGAGAAGCCTCGTTCAAACTTGTTCTTGTGATAGGCGATGTCAGCGGCAAAATAGGTGGGTTCGCCGTTCTGGCGGACGACCACCCGGTCCTTCTCGTCGCCGAAGGCGCTGGTCCGGAACCACCGGGTATCCTCCTCACGGTAGATGTGGCCTCTTTCTTCGAGGCGCTGCAGAAGCTTGGCCACGCCTTCATCCTTATAAAGCTCCCGTTCGCTGAAGTATTCGTCGAAGACCACCCCGAAGGCGGCCAGATCTTCCTTGATGCCCGCCAGGATGACCGCGGCGGCATGGTCGGTAAAGACCGGCACGAGCTCCTCCTCCGGCCGGTCCAGATGCAATTCCCCGTCCCGGGACAAGATCTCTCCGGCAATATCCCGGATATAGTCTCCCTGATAGCAGCTATCGGGAAAAGCCACTTCCCGACCCAGGAGTTCCTGATAACGATACAGCACCGAGCGGCCGAGGTTGAACATCTGGTTACCCGCGTCGTTGATGTAGTATTCGCGGTAAACCTCGTAGCCCGCCGCCTGGAGGATATTGGCCAGCACATCCCCCACCACGGCCCCCCGGGCGTGCCCGATATGGAGCGGCCCCGTGGGATTGGCGCTGACGAACTCCACCTGCACCCGCCGGCCGCCGCCGGCATCCGAACACCCGTAACGATCCGCCGCCGCCTCGATCTCTTTTAGCGCCGCTTTCCAGACCTCTTCCCGAAGGAAGAAATTGATGAACCCCGGACCGGCGATTTCGATCTTGGCGAGGATGGTTTCTTCATCCTGGAGCCGGTCGCAGATCATCCGGGCTATTTGCCGGGGATTTTTCTTCAGTTTCGCCGAGAGGATCATGGCCATGTTCGTGGCGTAGTCGCCGTGGACGGGATCGCGGGTCGCCTCCACCTCGACGGGGGGCAGGGACATGGCGCCTACCCGGGCCTCCTCCAGGACCTCCGGCAACGCCCTCTCGATCATTTTCACAATACGGTTCTTCATTACTTCTTTCACCGGAGCGATTGTCCAACCATCAGCGCCCCGCCGGTCCTTCCGGTCCTCGGGCCCCCGGTATCGGGCAACCGCTTCCACTCCTTCCTTTGCAGCGTTTTTCCTTGCCGACGGGCACCTTATATTTTCCCGGCCAGGTAAGTCAAGATTTTTACGAGCCGGAATAGTTGTAAATATATCAGAAAAGATAGAGGAAATATTTCGTCAAATCCCTGCCCCAGAACAGGTAGAGAACCGCCCCCAGGGAAAGGAAGGGGCCGAAGGGAACGGCATATTTCAAAGACTCGCCACGCCTGATCATGAGGGAAATCCCCACGGCGGCGCCGGTGACGGAGGCGATCATGAGGATGAACAGGAGGGACTGCCAGCCGAGAAAGGCCCCGAACATGGCCATGAGGTTTACATCGCCGCCGCCCATGCCCTCGTTTCCCGTCAGTTGTTCGTAATAGAGGGCAATCAGGTAGAGAATTCCGATCCCCACCATGATCCCCAGAAAAGAATCCAACCAGGGAACGCCCATAATGAAGACGGCAGCCAAAAGAAAGACGGGAATCCCCGGCAAAACAATCTCATGGGGGATGATCTGGTGTTCGATGTCGATGAAGACGATGACGATCAGGGCGGCCAGAAACAGAAATACGGCGGGCAGAGCCAGTGATAAGCCGAACTTGACGTAAGCCGCCAGGGCCAGGGCGGCCGACAGGGCCTCCACCAGGGGATAGCGACCGGAGATCTGCTGCCGGCAATGACGGCAGCGTCCCTTGAGCAGGAAATAACCGACGATCGGGACATTGTCATGCCAGGAAATGCCGCGTCCACACTGGGGGCACCGGGAGGCGGGAAAAACCAGGGACTCCCCCCGGGGGAGGCGATAGATGCAGACATTGAGAAAACTGCCCACGACCGCTCCCAGCAAGATCACGCCGCTGATTCCAAGCCATTCCATAGGGAAAATCAAGTCCTCTCCACATTTTCGCCGCCAATATCGGCGGGAGTGAATTCAGCGAAGCTGAATACTGTTCTCAATTCAGCGAAGCTGAATACTGTATAAAAAATCGCTCCCCTGGGAAACTCTTCTTAATCGACACCCCCTCCGGGAAAGATGAGGTCGGATGTCCGGGACTGCCCTCAGCCCCGCTTGTTGGCCCCGGTCTGCCGGACCATGTTGCCGGCGTTGAGCAGGGAATCAAAGGTCCCCGCATCGGTCCACCAGCCTTCGAGGACATCCCAGGTGAGTTTCTCCTGGCGGAGGTAGTAGTTGTTCACATCGGTGATCTCCAGTTCCCCCCGTTCCGAAGGTTTCAGGGTCCTGATGAAATCGAAGACCTTGCTGTCGTACATGTAGATCCCGATTACGGCGTAATTCGAGGCCGGGGCGGAGGGTTTCTCGTCGATGCGGACGATCCGGTCGCCCTCGAAAGCGGGGACGCCGAAACGCTGGGGATCCGACACCTCCTTGAGAAGGATCTTCGCCCCTTCCACCTGTTTCCGGAATGAATCCACAGCGGTGCGGATATTTTTCTCGATGATGTTGTCCCCGAGCACCACGACGATCTTATCCTGATCGGCAAAGTATTCAGCGAGGCTCAAGGCCGCAGCGATCCCGCCCTCCCCTTCCTGATAGGCATAGTTCAGATGTTTGAGACCGAATTCCTTGCCATTGCCCAGGAGGCGGAGGAAATCTCCGGCGCTGTTGCCGCCGGTGACGATAAGGATTTCGTCGATGCCCGCATTCACCAGGGTCCGTATGGGGTAATAGATCATGGGCTTGTTATAGATGGGCAGGAGGTGCTTGTTCGTCACCTTGGTCAGGGGAAACATCCGCGTGCCCAGTCCGCCCGCAAGTACGATGCCTTTCATGGAAATCTCCTTTCGCGGCTGAATGTTTCTGTGTCCTATTACAGCTCCCCCCGCCAGGTCAATCACAAAGTGACGGTCCGGAGTCCATTATCACCACGGTAAATTTGTTCTGGCCAAAACAATCTGAAAACAGTGGATTTTTGTTTTCGTTATCAATTAATATCAACTGCTTTTACGGAGAACAAATTTACCCTGCCATTCAACCATTGACACCCCCCACGGCTCTTCGTATAGTGAGAGCCGGAAATAACCGGGATGGAACCGGCGGGCCCGCACCGACGGACAGGCGGGGAGATTCCGGAAAATGAAGAGGGGACTGATGACCGACCCTTTCTTGCGCCCTCCATTGTCGCCGTCGAACAGCAATATCCGGATCGAGGCGGAGCAGGCCGAATCCCCGCCGAATCCCCGGCTCCTGGACTACGTCTGCGCCGTCAACGGCTATCCCCCTCCCGACACCCGGTCCGGCTTCACCTGGGGCGAAATGGATTGCGGCAACGGTTTCCCCCTCCTGATCCTCGCGGCGGCAAATCCGTCGGGGCAATTTTACGGCCTCTCTTTCCATCCCGGCCGCACCGATGACGCGGAAGAACTCCGGACGGCGGCAGGTGTGAATAACCTCCTTTTCACGACCATATCCCCCGCCGAACTCTCTAAACCGGACATGCCACCCTGCGACTACCTCCTCATGCCCGGCGCCTCCCCCTTTCCCGGTCCCGACGCCCGGAGACACATCCTCGCCTTCACCAGGGAACTTCTGAAGCCCGGCGGGACAGTCCTGACCTCCTACCGGACCCCCCATACGGCGCTCCTCATGGAGCCCGTACTCCATTTCCTCCGCGTCGCCGGGGCCGCTCCGAACTCTACCCATCGTTCCGTCGTCGCCGCCGCCAACCGGGACCACAACGTCCTGCGGACGGCGGGTGACAATTCCCTGACCCTGGGCGACCGGAAGGGGAGCGCCTTTGCCGCCCTGAGCACCGCCGCAGGGAACCGTCTCGACCTGAAAGACGCCGGGGACGCCGGGGACGGTGTCTTACCCAAAGATCCGGACGGAAAGGGGGTCGTCATGAAGACGGCCAGCGGCCACCAGTACCTACAGATGAAGGACGAAGGGGAGCAAGGGGAGCTCATCCTTGCCGCCGCCACGCCCCTCCAGGCCTTCGGCGTCGCCGCCCCGGAGGTTCCCATTGTCCAGGAGGACATAAGCAAGTTCAGGATCGGCCGGGCGGTCCACGGCATCGATATGACCACTAACGAAACGGTGAACCGCATTTCCTCCCTTGCCGACAACTCCATCTCCCTGGGCAATCACAGCGCCCTGTCCATGGGGATTATGAACTCCTTCGCCCTCGCCGCCGATATGGGCGTGACCGCCGGTCCCCACGGGCGCAAATACCTCTGGGGGGGATCGGAATTCAGCGCCCGCAAGCTCTCCCGGTTCTGCAGGCAGGAGTATTTCAACGTCAGCAACGATTGCATCATCGGGGCGAACGCGGGAGTTTACCTCGGCGGAGGCATGCTGCCCCCCCAGGCGGCGTCTTATTCGGCCCTTGCCAACGTCTTCTTCCTCAGCGTCGCCGCCACCGCTGCGTCCACCGCCGCGGGCTGCACCGCCGCCACCCTCCATGCCCCGGCGGAGGCCCGGATGGGTATCGCCGGCGGTTCCCTGGCCCTGGCCCTCATCATGGCCAAGGTCCAGGATCGCTATTTCGAAACCGTGAAATACGCCCCCACTAACCAGAGCTACATGAGTTCCCTGATCCTGGGGCGCGAAGGGGCTTGGATGAGCGTCAATCCCACCGGCGGCTTCCTGAATCTCCAGTTGACGGGGGGGATTCTTGCCAGCGACCTGTTGATGGCCGCCGCCGTCAACGTCTCCAAGGCGGGGATCGCCGCGTCGGGGCCCGCCATCGACATCAAGGCGGCGACGGTGGCCGGTCTCCAGGGCGGCACGGGTGTGGTCGTGAAGTCGCCGGGATTATTTGTCGTCCAGGGCGGCGCCGGCCAGGTGAAGGCCGGGGCTTCCAACCTGACCCTTACGCCGGCGATCGTCCAGCTTGCCGGGGGGATCGTGAAGATAGGATAAGATGAAGGTATGTAAACCGGACAACCTGGCCCTCCTGGCAAATCCCTGCCGGATCGAGGGGGGGGCGCTATCTCTCCATCGGGGCCCTGGCCTGCTTTTCCCTGGCGGCGGCGGAACCGTCTGCGCCCCTTCCCGAGGGGGAGCTCTGGAAACTCGCCGCCTCTTATCTGCAACGGGGCGATTTCCTCGATGAGGGCTGGCCGAAACGCCAGGGGGAATTCATCGTCCACGGCGACGCGTGGAACGTGAACATGGCGACGGCGACGGCGGTCCGGGTCGCCGTGGGGGCGCTGCTCAAGGGTCTGACGCCGCAGTTCATCCTGAGGGTCGGCTATGTGGAGGACTACCCCGACCCCGTTTCCCCCCGCCGGCCCGTCGCCAGGTTCGCCGGCGTTTAAGGTCTGAACAGACCCTTAGATGCGCGGGAGGAGGGAGAACAAGGTTCACCTTTCGTTATTGCCATTAAATATCTATATGTTATGCCTTATCGGAAAAATAGAAATTATCGGAATTCCGATAGTTAGCCCTTGAGAAAGAGGCGGCGCCTCGGGGAAGGGATTTTCATGCGCAAGGGGAAAACGGCCACGGGAAAGCAGGGAGACGATCCGGGTTGCCACCGCTGCCGGCATCTCTGTCTTGCTCTGGTCGCCGTTTTCCTGTTCGCCGTTGCGGCTTGTGGGGAGAAGCCCGCCTCTACTCCCGCCGGCGCCGCCGACAAGATCAATGTCCTGCATGATCCGATTCAGGAACCTTATCGGGTTACGGAGACCTTTTCCAGGCAAATAACCGGCGGCAGCGTGAAGATAATTCCCGTTGCCGCCTACCGGATTGCCGGGAAGGTCATGTCCAAACGGAAATACACCCAAGGCTGGGGCGCGGAGATCGCCCCCTTCGATCTGGCCCTGGTATGGGGCACGCTGACGTATCCCCATGTCCGGAAGCTGCTCTCCATAAGGCATGACAACACCCGCATGGCCTGGTTCCGGATAAAGGGCGACGAGCCGCCGGTGGACCATGATTATGCCATGTCCCACGGAGCGAACAATCACCTCATTCCGGCGAATGAAAATATCAGGATGGCCCTCGACAGCCAGGTCAAGGTTCATGACCGGATTGCCCTGGAGGGCTATCTGGTCAATGTCGAGGGCCGCAATCAGGAACAGAAAATTGCCATGAAGACAAGCCTGACCAGGACGGATACGGATCGCGGGGCCTGCGAAATCATCTATGTTACCCGCTTGCAGGTGGGTGACAAGATCTACCAGTGAGGAGGGGGAGATGAAGGAGCAGATCAAAAATTAGAGCCATCATCGGATATTGCCGGAAAGGCGGAGAAGGTATGCCCGGGAAGACGGGATGGAGGCCGCGCATAATCCTCACCATGATGGTGCTGGCGGCGTTGGTGTGCTGCGGCGCGGCCCAAGCGGAACCGCCGACGGCGGATCGGTCCATCGTCAAAACCCTTTCCGTTGAAGGCCGGCTCCGCAACACCTTCCGGAGCAATACCTCCTTTGAGTTCGGAGATCCGAAGGTCCCCGGTCACACCCCCCTGAGCCGCCTGGAGTTTCCCTTGAACGCCTGGTGGGCCGGCGTCGGGGCCAGGGGCGGGACCTCACGGTTATCTATGGGCATCGAGGTTCTAAGGAGCGTCACCGGCGAGGCCAGCGGCTACCAAAAGGACTCCGACTGGGAAGACGATGCGGACCGCCATTCCCTGACCACTTACTCCGAGTCCAACTGCCGCCTCGAACCCAGCTACGTGGTGACCGGCGATATCGATCTCAAGATCGGCGACTGGTTAGGCCTTCCTTCCCCCTTCGACCTGCGTCCCGTCGCAGGGATTCGCTGGCAGCGCTTTGTCATGATTACCCACGACGGGACCCAGTGGTATCCCGCATCCGGGGGTGCTCAGCCTGCCGAAGAGCTGGCCGGCGACTCCCTCCGCTTCGAGCAGATCTACTGGCATTATTACCTGGGGCTGCGGACTGCCTGGGACATGGGCCACCGGGGTTTCCTCCCCCCCATTGTCCTTTTTCTCCAAGGTGATTGGGCAATGGTGGAGGGGATCAATGAGGACTGGCATATTCTGCGGGCAGGCAGACGCATCACCCGGGAAAGGACCCGCGGCGACGCCTGGCACATCCTGGGAGGAATGAAAATCGGCCTTGCCAAAAACCTCCATGCCAAGATCGAGGCGGATTATCTGCGCCTCCAGACGACGGGCAGCCACAATATGACCAATCCCCTCTTCAATACCGACTATAGTTTCGAGTACGGCGTAAAGGTATGGTCGGAACAGATGGGCGTAACGATGAGCATGGAATGGGCATTCAAATGAAATATCCTTGACCGGAGGAAAATCTTTGCCTATATTGCCGTTGATCTCGCTGCTCCCTTTGTTTTCAGGGAGATTGACGAATCGCCGGGGGGAGGTGGAAAGACAGGCCGGGGAGCTGCAGCGGGCGGCCAGTTGCTTGGCGCCGCCTTCGCGTTTCTGGGCGAGGTCTTTCCGGGCAGGGGCGATACGCCGGAAAGTCTCCGCATGGCCGAGGTCTTCCGGGAGCAGCTTTCCCAGTGTCTGGAAAGGAGCGCCGATGGCAGTCTCCGAATGACCGTCACCCTGCCCGACGAAGCGGCGCTGAACAATCTGGCCCATTCCCTGGCGAGGATCGCCGCCGGAGGGCATTGAGAGAAGCAGGATCGCTCCCCTATGGAATCCATAACCTTTAGCATTGCCAATGAACTCGCCGCCGTCCCCGTGGTTCAGGCCGCGACGGCGGTGTATTGCCGCGCCGCCGGGGCGGGCGAAGACGCCGTTGCCCAGACGGAGCTGGTCATCGAGGAGGTCCTGGCCGCCATCGTGGCGCACGAATACCTGCCGGGACAAAAGGCGCAGATCTCCCTGACCCTTTCCCTTGCCGACGCTGTCCTGACGCTGCTCGTTCGTTTCCAGGGCATCCCCCTCGACGTCGAGCAATTGCTGCGGTGGGAAAAGGCGTCGCCGTTGGAGATCATCGTCGGCGAAGACGACGGCGTGAACCTCCGCCTGATCAACTGGTTTAGCGACGAGATCGAGTATCGCAACCGGGGCTGGCAGGGACAGGAGATCCAGATCCGGCGACGTCTCTCCGGGGCGGCGGGGAGAGGGGCGGCGGCTCGGGAAGGAACCCACCGTGAGGAAACCGGACGTGCGGCGCCCCGGCAGGAGAAAACCGGACGGGAGAAATTGCCTGCCGCCGCGCCGCCGCGGATCGGCGTCCGGCGGATGCGCCCCGACGAGGCGGCGGCGGTCTCCCGGCTTGCCTATTTTTCTTACGGCTATACCTATTTCAACGAGTATCTCTACTCGCCCGAGGAGGTCCGAAAGCGCAACGAGGACGGACATCTAATCAGCTATGTGGCCGTCAACGAGGAGGACGGGGCCATCCTGGGCCATCTGGCCACGATTCCCGACGATTTGTCGGGCATGATGGAATTGGGGGCCGGTTTCGTAAATCCCCGCTACCGGCAAAGCGGCGCCTTCCAACGCCTCGCCGACACCATCTCTGCCGATTTGCGGAAACAGGGCGATCCCGGAACCTTCGGGACCGCCGTTACCTCCCATCCCTACAGCCAGCGGACCGTTATCCCCCTAGGGTGGAAGGAGACGGCCCTCTTCGTCTCCCGGCTCCGGTCCTTGAACTTTCAGGCTATCACGGACCGGGAAGACGCCCGGGAGTCTCTGATGTACATGATCCAGATGTTCGATCCACCGCCCCGGCGGCCCTATTGCGCCCCGGAACGTCACCGCGCCATGATCGCCGCCATCGCCGCAAATGCCGGCCTGGCCGTTTCCTTTACGTCCTGCGCCGCCGGTCCGATGTCGGCAGCCGGCCTGCGGCAATCCGGGGCCGGTGATCCGGGTGAGCCGGGTGAGCCGGGCGATCCCGATGGGCGGGGCGATCCGGGCGAGATCTCTGAGATAGAGGAAAAGACCGATGCCAACCGGACGGCCCATATCGTCCTGCGCCGCTATGGCCAAGACGGCATTTCCCGGCTCCGGGCGGTGGTGCGCCGCCACTGCCTGGACCGCCAGGAGACCCTCTACCTCTATCTCCCCCTCTTCGATCCGGCAACGGCGCATTTTTGTCCCCGCTGCGAGGAGCTGGGGTTCTTTTTTGCCGGCCTCAAGCCGGGACCCGAAGGCGCGGACTGGCTGGTCCTCCAGTACCTGAACAACCAGCGGTATGACTACGGGCTTCTCCAGGCGGCGACCTCCTTCGGGCGGGAAATCATCGAATATGTCCGGAACTGCGATCCCGTTGGAGGCGCTTTCATACATTCTTCACATAGATGATCAGGCGCGGGCGTTGCCTTAGGTCAACGTCGGGCGGATTTCGAGAATATTTAGAAAGAACAAAAGGCGCTGGTGCAATAAAAAGGCGCTGCGGCGTATAAAAATGGAGGCGAAAAAGACAATGAAAATCAGCAGGATCAATCAATGGGCGATCGGCATGGCAGTCCTGATGGCAATAACCATGTCTTCCCTGGCGACGGCACAGGAAATCAAGGTGGGCGCCGGTGCGGCGGGAACAGAAGACATATTCAACAAAATCAAGGAACCCTTCGAGAAATCCACGGGGATGAAACTGATCCTCATTTCGAACGGGCCCGTAGAGGCGTTCAAAGAGCTGGACAAGGGCCTCCTGGACGTAGCTGTTGGGGGGGTGACATTCCCGGATTGGATAGAGATGATGGAAAAGGAAGGATATAATGTTCCCGACAAGAGCATTTACCCATACCGGGTGATCGGCAAAGATACGGTAAAGGTAATCGTAAACAAAGAAAATAGGGTCAAGAAGCTTTCCAGGGATCAGTTGAAGGATATCTTTTCCGGCAAAACGGTCAATTGGAAAGATGTAGGCGGCAAGGACATGCCCGTTGTCGTAGTCTGGGGAAGCAAGATTCCGGGAACGAATGCGGTTTTCCGGAAACAGATCATGGAAGGCGCGACCTTTACCGGAAATGTCCGGGCATCAACCACCGCAGCGGAGATTAAAAAGATCGTCGCCTCGATTTCCGGGGGCGTCGGCTTGGGACCGGCGGCGATTGCGGATGCAACGGTTTCCGCGCCTGAAATTCCCGAGATAGGAAGGCCGATTACGGCAATCACCAAAGGCGCGCCTTCGCCCAGAGTTATGAAGCTTTATGACTTCATTCGCGGTGCGGGTCAGAAGCATCTGGCCAAATAGGCAATAGAAAACGGATTGATAAGACATTGCTTTTGATGGTTTGGAGTATATGGGGGATGTATTTGCCTGTCAAGGGATATTTCCATCGGAAAATCAGGGTTGGCTATACGGTATGTGGGTCGGCGGCGGTCCTTCAGTCGCCGGTGGCTTTATTT
>Ga0116157_10006293_pt1 | contig 10767 bp, 8 predicted proteins | sample AD_UKC048_MetaG_FD_89882 | JGI IMG/M metagenome (GOLD analysis project Ga0116157, IMG submission 89882) | Active sludge microbial communities of municipal wastewater-treating anaerobic digesters from USA - AD_UKC048_MetaG | ecosystem: Engineered > Bioreactor > Anaerobic > Digestate | place: USA... | reverse complement strand
CTTTATTTTGTTTGTTTAATTCCGGTATTAATGGATAATCACTGGCATTTAAACCTTTAATTTTAGTTTGATGACCTAAACATTTAACATGAAGTTGATCTTTATTATCTAATTCAATATCAATATTTTCTTTTGGTAATAAGTTAACATAATCACTAACTAGTTTAGCATTAACTGTAAAGGAACCTTCCTGTTCTATCTTTCCTCTAACTGTGTAACTAATACCAATATCAAGATTAGTAGTTAATAATTTAATTTCTTTATCTTTTAAAGTAATTAAAACATTATTTAATATTGGAAGATTTAAATTTTTACTAGTTGCGTGTTGCACTATTTGAAAACCTTGATTTAAGTTTTCTTGGGTACAAGTGAATTTCATAAATTCTCTTTATTATTATTAATATATAAATATATAAAATTAGTAGTAATAGTAGTAAGTGCTGTGATTATGTGGAAAAGATAGAAATATTGTTTATTTATAAGCTTATTATTATACACAGCCTGTTTATATACCTGTGTATTATTGTTGATAAACCAGTGGATTAATTTCGGATTATTTATAATTTAGATATTTAGACAGCGGTTATATACAAGTTTATTATTATTTATCCACAACTTATTAAGATGATTTTTTTATAGTTTCAATATCTTGTCTTAATTGTTCATTATGATGAATTTCTTTTTCTAATTTGGCGACAGCATGTAATATTGTAGTGTGATCTCTACCATTTAAAAATTTTCCAATCGCCGGATAAGAATAATTAGCTTCATTTTTCAACAAATAACAAAGAATTTGTCGTGGATAAACCAAATGTTTAGTTCTGGTTTTACTTAAAATTTCATCGGCACTGATATTAAAATATTTACAAACATTATTTAATAAATTTTGAGGAGTTAAATTCTTTTTAGCTTGATTAACCTTTATATTATTACCCATAATAACCCTAATATTTTCTAAAGTTAAAGGTGTGTTATTTATTTGTTGATAAGCTAATAATTTATTTAAAAATCCTTCTAATTCTCTAATATTGTTTTGGACCATTTTGGCAATATAAACTACTGAATCAGAGTCTAAAATAATTCCTTTGTCTTGGGCTTTATTTTGTAAAATGGCGATTCTGGTTTCAAGATCAGGGGTACGAATATCGGCAATCATTCCCCATTCAAATCTTGATAATAAACGATTTTCTAAAGATTCTAATTCTTTTGGTGGACGATCGGATGTTAAAACAATTTGTTTATTATTTTGATAAAGCTCATTAAAAGTATGAAAAAATTCTTCTTGGGTACTTTCTTTGCCGGAGATAAATTGAATATCATCAACTAATAAAACATCAACCGTGCGATATTTTCTTTTAAATTCATTAACCGAATTTTGTTTGATGGAATATATAAAATCGTTGATAAATTTTTCAGTACTGATATAAAGAATTTTCTTTTGAGGCAACATGGCTTTAATTTGGTTGCCGACCGCTTGCATCAAATGAGTTTTTCCCAAACCCACGCCCCCGTATATAAACAAAGGATTATAAATTAAACCAGGAGAGTCGGCTACGGCCTTGGCTGCAGCAAAAGCCAATTCATTACCCTGCCCTACTACAAAATTTTCAAAAGTATAACGTGGATTTAGACCAAATTCAGGAATTGTTGCTTGTTGTTGGGGGGAATGATTTGATATTTCGGTTTTTCTTAAACTAATTGTATTGGAATTGTTATAATTATTTTCATTTTTATTTTTAGAATAAGTAAAAATAATTTTTTCAATTTCTTCGGGCCAGTATTTTTTTAATAGTTTTTTAATAGTATCGGTAAATTTTTGTTGTAACCAAATTTTTGCAAATCCGTTGGGAGTGCCAATTGTTATTTGTTTTTCTTTCAATTCTAAAATATGAGAACCTTGAAACCAAGTATTAAATTCGGCTTTGGTGGTTATCAGTTCTATTTCTCCTAAAATTGATCGCCATAATTGTTGTAACTGGCTTTGATCAACGGGGTTTGTCATTTTTTTTATTTTATGAATTTTTAGTCTGTTTTATCTTAACAAATATAAAAAAAAATAAAAGAGTTGCTTTGTGGATAACTTTATAGTTTAATATAAATTTATTTTATATTAGATAAATTTAATCTGTGGATAATTTGTGTATTGTTTCTTTATAACTAATCCGATAACAATCCTCCTAATTTTAAAATTTCCCTGATTTTTTCTTCTTTTTCTTCAAAATTTAGCTGTGTATAATTTTGACGGATAATAAAAAGCAAATAATAAGAATCTTTAATAATCTTATTTTTTATGAGCTTTTGTATGATGTGTCGACTTTGTCTCATTGCTAAATGCCTTTTTGTTGCTAATTTTTCAGTTTTTTTAGATATAATTAAGCCAACCTTCAGTTCGTTTTCCGGTACCTTTAAATAATGAATAGTCAAAAAATTAGGCAAATTTTTGTATTTACCTTGTTTAAAGACTAAATCGAAATCTTTTTGTAGGTGTAATCGATACTTTCTTTCCAGCATAAAATTATATTTGCTTATATTTTATAGTTTATCTGAATATTAGTCAAAGTGTTTGTATTAGCTTTTATTATTTGCTAGAATAAATTTAACATTTATCAAATTTATTAAATTTAAGGATTTTTTTATGAGAAAATATAAATCCCAGCGGGTGGCGGTTTTTGTGGATGTGCAAAATATGTACCATTCAGCCAAAAATCTTTATAATGCCAATGTTAATTTTGCAGAGGTTTTAAAAACGGCAGTAGCTAATCGTGAATTAATTCGGGCAATTGCTTATACTACACGAGCGGAAACCGCTTCAGAAAACACTTTTTTTGATGCTCTTGAGAAACAGGGTTTTGAAGTTAAAATCAAGGATTTACAAATATTTTTTGATGGTAGCAAGAAATCTGATTGGGATGTCGGTATTACAGTTGACACAATCAAATTAGCTGATAAGATTGACAGCGTGATTTTAGTAACCGGCGATGGCGATTATGCCCCGTTGGTTCAATACTTGCAGGAAAATAAGGGTTGCGTGGTGGAAGCGGTTTCTTTTCAGGAAACAACCTCTTCCAAGCTCTTGGAATTGGTTGATGATCATATAAATTTAAGCGAAGATAAGGGAAAATATCTGATTAATTATCGACCACAAAATCGTTTAAGAAAAAATAATAATTTAAATATTAAGAGAGTTATAAACAAATAATTATGAGTGATTTTAAAGAGAAATCCTTTAGTTGTGATTTTTTAGGTAAAAAAATTACTGTAAAAACCGGAAAATTAGCCCAACAGGTTGATTTTAGTTGTACTGTTCAATATGGCGACACGGTTATTTTAGCTACCGTTAATATGGCAAAAGAAGCTCGTCCGGGAATTGATTTTTTTCCATTAATGGTTGATTATGAAGAAAAATTGTATGCTGCCGGAAAAATCAAAGGCTCTCGTTTTATCAAACGTGAAGGGCAACCAACTGAGGATGCTGTTTTGATTGGTAGAATGATTGATCGTGGTTTACGTCCTTTATTTCCACAGAGTTTGCGCAATGATGTGCAATTAGTTTTGACTGTTTTATCTTATGATGAAAGTCATTTACCTGATGTGGTCGGGATTATTGCCGGTTCAATTGCTTTGCATTGTTCTTCTATTCCGTGGAATGGTCCGGTAGCCGGAATTCGTGTCGGGCGTGTTAATGGTGAGTATCAAGTTAATTTATCAAGAGAAGAATTAAATAAATCTGATGTTAATTTGGTTGTTACTGCCAATAAAGAAAAAATTTTGATGGTCGATGCCGATTTCAATATTGTTGATAATACTGTGGTGGAAGGCGCTTTTGCTAAAGCTTTACAAGAGGTTGCACCATTGATTGATTTTATCGAAGATTTGCGTAAACAGATTGGTAAAGAAAAAGTGGCAGTGCCTGTGGAAACAGTAAAAATTGATGATCAAGAATTTACCGCCGAAGAACAAGAGATCTTAATTCATCAAATTAAAGAGTTTTTTCAACCGTTGTGGTCTGAATATTTATTTAATGTGCCGGTTGGTAGTAAAAGTGCACGTAAGGAAAAATTGCACCATATGATTGATTTAGCTAAGACAGAATTGGTGGAAAAGAAGGAAATGAACACTAAAAAAGTTGATTTCTTGTTAAATAAGTATTTTATGGACTGGGCGGAAGAAGAAGTAACCAAAGCCATTTTGGATAAAGAACAACGAGTTGATGGCCGTGCTTTGAATCAAATTCGTCAATTAGAGGCTGAAGTGGCATTGTTGCCCCGTCCACATGGTAGCGCCTTGTTTCGTCGTGGAGAAACGCAAATTTTGTCAATTGTGACCTTAGGTGCTCCGGGTGCGGAACAAACTTTGGATACCATGGAAGAAGATGATAGCACCAAACGTTATATGCATCATTATAATTTTGCCCCATATTCTGTTGGTGAAATTCGTCCATTGCGAGGTGTTGGTCGCCGTGAAATTGGGCATGGTGCCTTGGCGGAAAAAGCTTTATTGCCGGTTTTGCCTCCTAAGTTGGACTTTCCTTATACCATTCGTGTCGTTTCTGAGACCTTGGGATCAAATGGTTCTAGTTCCATGGCTTCCACTTGTGGGTCCAGCTTATCTTTGATGGCGGCGGGCGTGCCGATTAAGGAGCACGTGGCCGGAGTGGCCATTGGTTTGGCCAGTGATGGCAGTGGTCGTTATAAGATTTTGACCGATATTCAAGATTTGGAAGACGGCAAGGGTGGTATGGACTTTAAAGTTACTGGTACACGTCATGGTGTAACTGCTATTCAAATGGATACCAAAACCGATGGATTAACTATGGATATGGTTAAGGAAGCTTTATCTCGTGGAATTGAAGGCCGTAATCAGATTTTGGATGTTTTGGAAAAGGCGATTCCACAACCAGCGGAATTATCAAAGTATGCCCCGAGAATTCTTAGTTTCTCCATTGATCCGGAAAAGATCGGTGAAGTTATTGGGCCGGGCGGAAAAGTTATTAAGAAAATTGTGGAAGAAACTAAAGTGGATATTGATATTGATGATGATGGTTCGGTTTTCATCACTTCTGATAACGCCGAAATGGCCAATCGTGCTAAAGAAATCGTTTTGTCTTTGGTAAAAGTGGTTCAAGTCGGTGATATTTATGAAGGTAAGGTCAGTAAATTGTTTGAGTTTGGGGCAATGGTTAAGATTTTACCACAAAAAGAAGGAATGATTCATATTTCCGAATTAGAACATTTTCGTGTTAATAAGGTTACCGATGTTGTTAATATTGGCGATACGGTAAAAGTGATTGTTAAAGAAATTGATAATCAGGGTCGCGTTAATTTATCTCGTAAGGCGTTATTGCCAAAACCAGATAGTTCACATAAGTAAATATTCATGGCAGAGTTTGAAAATTTGCAATTTAGTCCTGATTTAAAGCCTAAAAAGGCTTTTGATTGGTGGAAGTTTATTTTTAATGCGATTTGGATATCGGTCTTGTCTTTTGTATTTGTTTTGGCGAGCCTGAGTTTTTTTGCCTATTGGAGTGTCTATAAGAGTATTCCCACCGATACTGCTGAATTTTTTGTTATTTTTGATAAAAATTCTTATGGCAAAAATGAAAATTGGCAAAAGCTGGGTGATGCTTTTGCTAATCACTATTTACAGTTGGAAAACGATCAGTGGCGTTCGTTATTGGCAGAGGGGCAATATTATTGGGGGTTGTATTTGAATCAATTGACTGACAATCAGGCCAAATTGGTTTTATTTTCTTATACCACTCTCCCCGACGACCTTTTGGCTTTTTTGCAAAACAGAAACACTCCTTATGTTTATGAAAATCGTATTTTGATAGTAAATTCCGCTAATTTAGAGCAAAAAAAACAGGTTTTACCAAATCTTTTTATGGCTAATAATTTGTGTTTTGGTAAACTGAAAGATGATCAGTTTTCTTGTGATAAAAGTTTTGATTCAATCAGTTTTACTGTAAATGACCAAAAATACAGGAATCTTGGACAATTTTCAACTATTTTTAATCTTGAGAGGCTTTCCGAAAATTTATTATATGCTGACAATCAAGCTAATTTCTCTGATTTTCCGGCTGGTACCAGGGATAATTATTTAAAAATATTTCCTTTTTTGGAGAACAGGGGCTTTTCATTATTGCTTTGGAATAGTGAAAATTCTATTTTTGGCAATGATTTTGCTTTATTTTTAACAAATATTGACTATTCCTCAGCCATGGAGGATCTTCAGTACTATTTTGCCTATCAGAATCGTCAGCCACGCGAGACAATTTTGGCCGATGGTAGTCGCTACCAAGATGAGATCTTGGATTGGCAAAAATTTGCTTGGCAGGATTATAATTTGTTCGGGTTGTTGGCCAAGCGATTGTTGTTGGAGTCGGATTCTGAAAAATTTTTATACGCCTACCCTTTTTCTGAAAATTTGATTTTGACCACCCGCTCGGATTTGCTCTCCCCGGAAAATTTATTTTTGTCAGAGGACTTTTCTCGGGTGACAAATTTTAGCAACCGAAAAATTTTAACGGGAAAAAATTCTTGGAAAAAGTTTTTTCCTTTTTCCTTTGATTTAGAAAATTGTGAAAATTTAAAAATCGAATATCAAAATTCAGATTATAAATTTTCTCTCTGTGACTAAGGTGTGGATAACAAAATTGTTCAAAAATTTGTTTTATATTGGCTAATTTTTCTCATTACTACAAAAATTTGCTTTCGTTTTTAGATTGTGCTATACTATCTATAGATGATAACAGGAGGTGAAGAAGCCTCACTCCTCCACCCTCTGGAGTCATCAAAAAAACAAAACAAAAAAACTTTCGGACAAGTAATTGTCCAAGTTCTTTAACCTTAGTTCTTTCTAAAAAAACTCATTTTGTTCCATCGCTTTAAGCTTTGCTCAAACAAACTCTTTCGATGGAATATCAATTCATGCACACAAACTTTTGTGTGTGATTCAAACTTGTGAGGTTTATCACAAGACTTCTCCCTTTCTGCGGAGAGACCAAAAAAACTTCGTCCGTTGTTTCACCCTCGGACATAAAAACAAAAATAAAAATTATAAAATTCAAAACAAAAATGTGTCGGCTTGCACTGACACAGGTAGTCCTCGGGGAGTACCCGAAGGGAGAGGCGGTATACCTTGGTGAAAGGTGGCCTCAGAAACATCATTAATTCCGTGAGCTTTCCCACAGCGAATGCTCATGGTACAATCATGGGCGTAGCACTTAAATCTTTTCTTCAATACGGCGAGATCTTGAGTACTACGCCTTTTCCAATTCTATAATTAGTGTGTTTTAACCTTGATTTTACGCTTTAAAACGATTATTTGCTTTTTTACAACGATTTGCTATACTATTAAAAACTCGTGTTTATCTATTTTAATTTTTACTTTGATATCTATGGCTTTATCAAAAAAATTTTTGCAAGAGATAAGAGAAATCCTCAATAAACAAAAGGAAAAACTAGAAAAAGATTTGTTGTCTTTTGCTCGACCAAACAGCAAAAATCCGGAAGATTTTGAGACCGTTTTCCCGGATTTTGGTGATAGTACTGAAGATAATAGCAACGAAGTCGAGGTTTATCAGGATAATTTGGCGATTGAAGATAGCCTGGAGCGCTCTTTGCGTGATGTTATTCATGCTTTAAAACGTTTGGATTCCAGTGCTTATGGGACTTGTAAATATTGCGGAAAGTCCATTGATGAGGATCGTTTGCGCGCTAGACCAACTTCCAGTTCTTGTGTTGATTGTAAACTTAAACTAAAGGGGCACTAATGACTTTTTTCTTTGCTTTTTTGTGTATTTTTAGCGGAATATTCGCTGTTGATTTTCTCGTAAAGTATCTGTTGATACAGGTTTTTGATGGCCAGGCTTTTTATTTGTTTGATGGATGGCTTGGACTGGATCTTCATTATAATAAATTTATTGCTTTTAGTATTCCTATTGCTTTTTGGCCGTTGATGCTTATTAATATTTTGTTGATTGGGTTTTTGTTTTATTTGTTATTCATTTATTGGCGGAAAAGTCTTAACCTTAGCAAAAAAATCGTGGTGGCAATGTTGCTTTGTGGGGCTTTGATAAACTTTATTGATCGAGTTTTGTATTCTTATGTGATTGATTATATTACGATTTGGCGTTTTCCTGTTTTTAATTTGGCTGATGTTTTGATTGTTGGGGGCGCTATGTCGTGGTTGTATCTTGAATATAAGGAACAAAGTCCCCGTAGTTCAACGGATAGAACGGTTTCCTCCTAAGAAATAAATACAGGTTCAATTCCTGTCGGGGACGCCATGTTTCATGTGAAACATAGTTTGTCTTTATTTTTTAATTATATTTTTATGTCGTTCTCAATTGGAATTGTCGGTTTACCGAATGTGGGAAAGTCAACATTGTTTAAAGTTTTAACAAAAAAACAGGTAGCAGCGGAAAATTATCCCTTTTGCACCATTGATCCAAATGTTGGGGTAGTGGAAGTCCCAGATGAACGATTGCAAGCCCTGGCTGAAGTATCAAAATCACAAAAGGTTGTTCCCACGTCGATTGAGTTTGTGGATATTGCCGGTTTGGTGCGTGGTGCCCATCAGGGTGAGGGTTTGGGAAATAAATTTTTGACCAACATTAAGGAAACTGATGCGATAGTTCAGGTGGTGCGTGCTTTTAGTGATGATAATGTTATTCATGTTAGTGGCAAGGTTGATCCCAACGATGACATCGAGGTTATTAATTTGGAGCTAACTTTAGCGGATTTGTCATTGGCAACTAAGGTTTTGGAGGGGGCCATTCGTTCTCTTAAAGGTAATCGTGAGAAGATTGCTGAGCAACGCAAAGAAGTTTTGGAGAGAGTGGTTAAGTGTTTGGAAGATGGTAAATTGTTAAATTCAGTTGATTGGACGGATGATGATCGTAAATTATTAAAAGAGTATTCATTTTTAACAATGAAGCCTTTTTTGTATGTTTATAATGTGGGAGAGAATCAATTATCGGTTAAACCTGAACTAAAGGGTATTCCTGATGAGCAAGTTATTGTTTTGTCAGCCCAGGTTGAGGCGGAGTTGGTTGGTTTAAATGCTGAAGAAAGTAAGGAGTTTTTGGCGGAATTAGGTATTAAGGAGAGTGGCTTGGATCAATTAATTAAAAAATCTTATAAATTATTGAATTTGATTACTTATTTTACTTCTGGGGAGAAGGAAACCAAGGCGTGGACAGTAATTAATGGTTCTAGTGCACCTCAGGCGGCTGGTAAGATCCATACCGACTTTGAAAAAGGCTTTATTCGAGCTGAAGTTATTTCTTGGAAGGATTTTGTGGATTGCGGTGGAGAAGTGAAGGCCAAAGAAAAGGGCTTAATTCGCTTGGAAGGTAAAGAATACATTGTGCAGGATGGTGATACAATGCATTTTCGTTTTAGTGTTTAATTTGTTTCAGGTGAAACTTTTATTTTTGTTTTTGAAAGACGAATATTTCGCGCCATAATTTTTGATTAGGGCGTTTGTAGATTAAAGAATTACGATCTGTGTATAGATTTTTATGCTTGCCAAGGACTTTGGCTTTTTTGAAGTTGTTGTAAATCAGATTTTGAATATCAAATTTGATCAGTTGTTGCTTGTATAAAAAAATCGGAATGGTTAGAACCAAGATTCCTCCCGGCTTCATGACTTTATAAATTTCTTGAAAAGCCCCTTTGTAAATAATTTCCAGGAGTCGCTTGTTTTCGTTTAATTGCTCTTTGGACTCTTTTCCACTAAGCGCCGGACCGAGATGGGCTTCACTAATCACCTTATCAATATTGGCTTTTGTTAACATTGTGGATAACTTGTTCACATCAATTGTTTGTAAATTTAAATCAATATCCACAGCCCTTAATAATTGGCTAACATAAGATAAATTTTCCTTACTGCGTTGAATTGCCTGGGGATCAATATCAGTGCCGTAAATGTGGATAAATCCACTAAAAACCGCCTGATTAAGAACCGTGCCAGAACCACAAAAAGGATCCAGTATGTGTAAACTGTGGATATCTTCATCACTTTGGCGGGATAAGTTAATCATGGTTTGGGCAAGTTTTGGAGGAAGCATCCCGACCTTGGCTTCATATGCCGGTCGACCATAATCAAGTTGGGAGTAAAGCTCAAAATCTTGAACACTTTGGCTTTGTCCGATAAAAATTGTTTCTTGGCTATAAATCAAATTTAAATCACAGCCATGTTCACCGAGTAACTTATTTTTTTTGATGATTACCGAGCTAAGGTTGCCTTCATTGGATTCAACAAAGCGTAAATGTTGATAATTGTTTTTGTTTTCCTTTTTCCAGGTTAGTGCCCATTTTTTCCAAAATCTTAATTGGTCGTTTTGATTATTTTCATTTTTGTCAAAAACATTGATGCCAAAATGCAGTTGCACGTGGTATGTGGATAAGGTTTTATGAATAAAATCAGCTAATTTTTGCTGATTTTTTTGTTCAAAAGAATTTAAAATGAGCCCGCATTTGATGCTTCCGCCAAGAATGTTTTGAATTTCCGGTAAATTAATTTCACTGGGACTATCAACAATTAAAATCGGATCTTCTTCCAGAACCGTGGTGTATCGAATTTTAAAACTTTGCAGGACAGTATAAACTTCCGCTGCCGCTAAATTGTAGTTATTGCCTAAAAGGAAAAAATATTGCACAGGTTTGATATTATTAAAAATAAAAATTTTTATATTGTCTTGGTGGGTATTTGTTTCAGTATTTATAATAATATTTTTCTGCCGGTTAGGCAAGTTTGTCG
>Ga0116157_10006289_pt1 | contig 10770 bp, 9 predicted proteins | sample AD_UKC048_MetaG_FD_89882 | JGI IMG/M metagenome (GOLD analysis project Ga0116157, IMG submission 89882) | Active sludge microbial communities of municipal wastewater-treating anaerobic digesters from USA - AD_UKC048_MetaG | ecosystem: Engineered > Bioreactor > Anaerobic > Digestate | place: USA... | reverse complement strand
CGGAATTTCTTCTTTGGCCAGCGCCTTTACCTCTTCGTCGCTGTCCGCCAGCAGTCCCTGGTTTTCCGCAAGGTCTGTCCTGATTTTTTCATATCTGCGGATCGTTTCCACCAGTTCGGAGAGATCCGAGTGCTCTTTGGCGTATTTCTGATACAGTCCCTGCCTGGAAGCCATCTGGGCGTCGGAAAGCATCCCTTCGAGCTCCCGGTAGCGGAGTTCTACGTCATGAAGTTTGTTGAGTAAAATACCCATATACTTAATTTATATCGTTGTTTTTAATGCAGGTTGTGAAGGGAAGGCGCATTGATAGCCCTTCCCCATGTCTGTGAGGACGCAACTATAAATGCCGGGAAAGTTTTGATCTGTTGATCATGAGGGCAAAGTCCAAAAGTGTCCGCCTTTCGGCAGAAAGTTAAGCCTATGCTTTTTTTGTTGTTTTCTTTGCGGCCGGAGCTGTTTCGGCTTTCGGCGCATATTTCTTTTTGAATTTTTCCACGCGCCCCGCCGTGTCGAGAATTTTCTGCTTGCCGGTCATAAACGGATGGCAGTTGGAGCAGATTTCGATCTTGATGTCTTTTTTGGTCGAGCGCGTTTCAATGACATTGCCGCAAACACACGTGATGGTGGTTGGCTTGTAGTCCGGATGAATCCCTGCTTTCATTTTCCTTCTTCCTCCTGATCCTCTATCGGTTGTTTGGATAAAGGTCTCTGTAATTTTCAGCAGATGTGCTGCCTATACCATAAACTTTGAAAATTCAAGATAATTCTTACGAATTCATGGAATCCAGAAATTCCTGGTTGGTTTCCGTTTTCTTGATTTTTCCGATGATAAATTCCATCGCATCAACCGGATTCATTTCCTGCAGCAGACGCCGCAGAATCCAGACGCGGTTGAGATTGGCTTTGGGAATCAGCAGCTCTTCCTTGCGCGTGCCGGACCGGATGAGGTCGAAGGCGGGGAAGATACGGCGATCGGCGATGCGGCGGTCGAGGTGCAGTTCCATGTTGCCGGTGCCCTTGAACTCTTCGAAAATCACTTCGTCCATGCGGCTGCCCGTGTCGATGAGCGCCGTGGAGATAATGGTGAGCGAGCCGCCGTTTTCGATGTTGCGCGCCGCGCCGAAAAAGCGCTTCGGTTTGTGAAGGGCGTTGGAATCGACGCCGCCGGAAAGCACCTTGCCGGAAGGCGGAACGACCGTGTTGTAGGCGCGGGCCAGCCTTGTAATCGAGTCGAGCAGGATGACGACGTCCTTTTTGTGCTCCACGAGGCGCTTGGCTTTTTCAATCACCATTTCAGCCACCTGGACGTGGCGCGACGCAGGCTCGTCAAAGGTTGACGAGATGACTTCGCCTTTCACGCTGCGCTGCATGTCGGTGACCTCTTCGGGACGCTCGTCAATCAGCAAAACCATTAAAACGACTTCCTTATGATTGGCCGTGATGCTGTGGGCGATGTCCTGCAGCAGAACGGTTTTGCCGGCGCGCGGCGGCGAGACGATGAGCGCGCGCTGTCCCTTGCCGATCGGCGCGAACAAATCCAGCGTCCGGGTGGAAAAATTTTCCGGATCAAATTCCAGGTTGAGTTTTTCCTGGGGATAAAGAGGGGTCAGGTTGTCAAAGAGGATTTTATCGCGGGCCGACTCGGGGCTTTCAAAATTGACTTCATCAACTTTCAGAAGGGCGAAATATTTTTCACCTTCTTTGGGGGGACGGACTTCGCCGGAAATGGTGTCGCCGGTTCGCAAGTTAAAGCGGCGGATCTGTGACGGTGAAATGTAGATGTCGTCCGGGCTGGGCAGATAGTTGTAATCGACCGCGCGCAGGAAGCCGAAGCCGTCCGGAAGGATTTCCAAAACGCCGGAGCCGGAGATGACGCCGTTTTGTTCCGCCTGGGTTTGCAGAATGGCAAAAATCAGGTCCTGGCGGCGCATGCCGCTGGCTCCCGGGACTTCCAGCTCTTTGGCCAGATTGTTGAGCTCGCTGATGGGCAGCCTCTTGATGTCTTCGATGTTCATAAATTTTTCCTTATCAATGGAATGACAGGCTCGATATTGAGGGGTGGAAAAGTGTGGTCTGCATTAATTTTCCAGAAGCAAACGAGGAGACTCGCAATCTTAAAGCAGGTACGGATTTAATATCGGCTTGTTTATTTGAATACTTGAATCGCTCCAACAGGCAGGGCTCACAGAGCCTCTGACGAATTCGCCGCTACGCTATATGAAACATCGGCGCCTGTCAAGGGATTTTCTGAGACCCCCGCCTTCGCGGAATAAGCCTCCTGATCCTCCAAGTTTTTTCTTGATTCCTGAGCCGCTCTGAAATAAGTGATATTTATAAATTATTTTGACGAGAGGATCATGAAATCATGCAAGAGCATAATCCCGAAGAAGGGATGGAAAAGTCTGAAGTTGCCGGTCTTGGCGAAATTTGCCTGGAGGACCTGAATCCGGAGTTGAAAACGGCCTGCGCGCGCGCGGGCTGGCCGTCGCTGGTGCCGGTGCAGGCCAGGACCATCCCCTACCTGCTGGCCGGCCGGGATGTGATGATTCAGTCGCGAACCGGCAGCGGCAAGACAGGGGCCTACCTGCTGCCGATCATCCAGAAGATCAATCTTGCGAAAAATGTCGCCCAGGCGCTGGTTCTGGTGCCCACCCGCGAACTGGCCCTGCAGGTCTATCGGGATTCGCAGGTGCTGGCGGAGGGGACCGGGTTGAAGACGGCGGTGGTTTATGGCGGTGTCGGCTACGGCCCCCAGCTCGAAGCATTCCGGTCAGGCGCCCAACTCGTGGTCGGGACGCCGGGACGCATTCTCGATCATCTGCTCAAGAACACCCTGACGCTGGACCATCTGAGAATGCTGATTTTTGACGAAGCGGACCGAATGCTGTCGATGGGATTTTATCCGGACATGGTCAAAATCCGCAAATATATTCCGACGGGCAAAATCGCAAGCAGCATGTTTTCCGCCACTTTTCCGCCGCAGGTGATTCGCCTGGCCGGCCAGTTTTTGCGCGAACCCGAACTGCTGAGCTTAAGCGGCAACGAGGTTCATATCGCCGAAAGCGAGCACATCTATTACGTGGTGCCGGGCATGCGCAAGGAGCGCTCCCTGGTGAGGATCATCGAGATTGAAAATCCCGCCTCGGCGATCATTTTCTGCAATACCAAGGATACGGTGCACTACCTGTCCGTCGTGCTGAAGCGCTTCGGCTACGACGCCGATGAGCTCTCCTCCGACCTGGCCCAGACCGCGCGGGAAAAGGTGATGGCTCGCGTGCGGCGCGGGGCGCTGCGCTTTCTGGTCGCGACCGACGTGGCGGCGCGCGGCATCGACATTCCCGATCTGTCCCACGTTTTTCAGTATGAGCCGCCGGAAGATCCGGAAGCCTACATTCACCGGGCCGGACGCACCGGGCGGATGGGATCGAGCGGCGTGGTCATTTCCCTGGTCGCGGAAATGGAGAGATTCAAGATTCAGAGCATCGCCCGTTTTTACACGATTAACATGGAAGAGCGTTCACTCCCCGGCGACGAGGAGCTGGAAAGGGTTGTCTCCGAGAGGATCACCGCGCTTCTGGAGGCGCGCCTGCGCGGCCGCGACAATATCCAGATCGAGCGCATGCAGCGTTTTAAGCCGCTGGCGCGCAATCTGGCGCAATCCGAGGAAGAGCTGGCCATCATTACCATGCTGCTCGACGATTACTATCAGCAGTCCCTGCACGCGCCGCCGGTGCAGCCCGCGGCGGATGATGCTGAGGCGCCAGGCCCAACCGTCCAGAGGCCCAAACCCCAGCGTCCGAACAAAAGGCCCCGGCCCGGAAAGCGAAAAGAAATCAATCCATAGCCGCAATCGATTGACTTTTCCCAAAGAAGCAGCTCGGGACTGTCTCCGGCATTCAGGCAATGACAGGAATCTCCATCATTTCCCTGATTTTTTGATAAAAGGCATCCGGTTCGCCTGTGCCCAGCGCAATCGCTTCACCCGGGCAGACGGCGCTTTTGTCGCGGGTCAGTATATTGGCCGCCGAATGGAATGCCGTCAGGCGAATGCCGTGGTCTTTGAGAAATTGCACGGCGGGCAGCGACACGACCATCGTATGCACTTCGGCAATGATGCCGGAACGATGAATCAGTCTGGCGGCGGCAAGCCCCATGACCTTGTCATGCAGGATCAGGCCGGATTTTTCTGAATATTTTTCCAGAGCGTCCCATAAGGGGCGCAGACCGCCGCCCTTGGAAGAATGAATCAGTCTGTCGCCTTCCAGAAGCGCCAGTGAATAGCGGGTAAAATCAGGAGTCAGCATAGATATTTTTTAATGGGCTTCATGCCGAGCGAAATCAGCAAAGCCCACAACAGATTGCCCAAAAACAAGACCATGACCAATTTGGCGATAAACAGGGGTGAAAGACCGGCAAAATAATAGTCGGACAGAATCAGCCAGGGAAGCTGAACGGCGAACGCCAGCAGCACGGAAAGAATAATTTTTGAAGTCCTGCGAAAGAAAAAACCGGTTAAAAATCCCAGGAGAGCGTTGCCCGCGATCAGCCAGGGGTTGCCAAGCGCGACGGCCGAATAAAGAGACCCCGTGATGCCGGCGATCAGACCGCCTGCCGGACCGAAGCCGACCGCCAGGAAAACCGCCGCCGGAAAGAAATGAATCTTCCAGCTTTGCGCAAACGTCACATTGATGAGGCTCAACAAGCAGGGCAAAAACACCAGCAGACCGAAAGCCGTGGCGGCTCTGCGAAAAGATGCAACACCGGTTGCGCTTATCGTGGGGTTTTGCATGATCGGTTCATCCCTTTTCAGTTTTAGCGATTCTATACTATTCACGGGTCTTTGAACAGAAAAAATTATCCACCGTTTTCAATTGACACGGCCCGGATTTTTCCCTATATTTTTCCGCAAATACCGGCGCATCGCCTTTGTTCGTATCAGCATCGTCCAATCAAACGGAGGCCGGCATGGCAGACGCAACTAAATTCAACCGGCGGGAAATCCTTCAAAAAGGGCTGTCGCTCGGTCTGATCGCGGGCGGGGCGGTTATTCTGGGCCGGCCGGCATTTCTGTCGGCGAAAGAAAAACCGGCCGTCATTCCCGATCTGGTCGCCGTCAAGAACGGCGAACCCGATGCCCTGTTCAAAAAAGCCATTGAACTCGCGGGCGGCATGAATCAGTTTGTCAAAAAAGGGCAGACGGTTGTCGTCAAGCCCAATATCGGTTTTCCGCGCGTGCCGGAAGTCGGTGCCACCACCAATCCGCTTCTGATTAAAACGATCATTGAATCCTGCTGGGCGGCGGGCGCCAGGCGCGTTTATGTCTTTGACAACGTGGTGACGCCCACCTCCGGCAATGCCCGCAACTGCTACAAGCTCAGCGGCATTGAAGAGGCGGCGAAATCCGCCCGCGGCATCATTGTGCCGGTGGATGATTTCAGCTACCGCACCGTCAAAATCCCCGGAGGCAAAACGCTCAAGACGGCGGATGTTCACAGCCTGATCCTGGATTGCGACGTGTTCATCAACGTGCCGGTGCTCAAGCATCACAGTTCCGCGCATCTGTCCATTGCCATGAAGAACCTGATGGGCATCGTCAAAAACCGCATGGAATATCATCTGACCGGCCTGGACCAGTGCATTGCGGATTTCTGCCTGTACCGCAGGCCCGATCTCAACGTGGTGGATGCCTATCGCGTGCTGATGAGCCGCGGGCCCGCGGGCCCGGGCAACCCGCGGGCCGCCGATGTTCAGATGAAAAAGACCCTGCTGATCTCGAAGGATATCGTGGCGGTGGACGCCGCCGCCGCCCGGATTTTCGGGAAGGATCCGGAAGACATCGGCTACATCAAAATCGCCCATGCGCAAAAAACCGGCAATATGAATTTGAAAGAGCTCAAAATTGTCACGTACACCATGTAGAGGACCGGCTTCTTGACCCTCGTCAAAATACGCAAAGTCATCTCCGGCATCATCTTTGTCTTGTTTGTCCTGCTGTTTCTCGGCCCGGAAAAATGGTCCGTCTTCCTGTCCGACGTCATTGCGCCTTTTCAGTTTGTCCCTTCTCTGGTGCAAACCGCGACGGCGCCGTCGGGGCTGTTTATGGCCGGCTTCATCTTCATCGTGCTGATGACGCTGATTTTCGGCAGGGTGTATTGTTCCTTCCTGTGTCCGCTGGGAACGCTTCAGGATTTGATCATCGCGGGCTCCCGAAGGCTGGGCCTTCTGCCCGGGCACGCTTTTGCCGGACCTCACAACGGCCTGCGCTATGCGCTGCTGGCGTCAACGGCCGCGGCGGCGGTCATCGGTTCCCTGTCGCTGGTCAGTCTGCTGGATCCCTATTCGCTTGCGGGAAGATTTTTTTCGCATTTTCTTCAGCCGCTCGTCGTCGGGGCATACAACCTGGGCATTGCGGCGTTAAAGCCTTTTGACGTTTACTGGTATCCGAAACAGACAGCCTTCGTTCCCCTGTCGGTTTTGGCGGCGACCGCCGCTTTTTTTCTGCTGATTTTGTATCTTGCCGCAACGCGCGGGCGGCTCTATTGCAATACGGTCTGTCCGGTAGGAACGTTTTTAGGACTGGTGGCGCGCTTCTCCGTTTTTCAATTGACGGTGAACCCGAAAGCCTGCTCCGAATGCGTCCGGTGTGAAAATGTGTGCAAGGCGGGGTGCATTGATTCGCACAACGCCTTTGTCGACATGAGCCGCTGCATCGGCTGCTTGAACTGCCTTGACGCCTGTTCCCAATCCGCCATCCGCTACCGGCGAAGACAACGTCAGCCCCATGCCGGCGCCTGGTCGCCTTCGCGGCGGGGTTTTGTCATGGGCGGCATCGCGGCCGCCGCCGCTCTTTTGGCGTTGAATACGAAACTGCGCGCCTGGATCGATATCCGCCGGGCCCAGGCCGAGCCGCCGGTTACGCCGCCCGGATCACGCGATATTGCACATTTCACCCGGGCGTGCACCGCCTGTTCTCTGTGCGTCAGCGTCTGCCCGACGCAGGTTCTGACGCCGGCTTTTATGGATTTCGGCGCATCCGGTTTGATGCAGCCGAAAATGAATTATGAAAAAAGCTTTTGTGATTATGAATGCAGCCTCTGCAGCCGGGTCTGCCCGACCGGCGCGCTCGCGTCGCTTTCTCTGGAGGAGAAAAAGCTCACGCAGATCGGCGAAGCCGAGCTTTTGGAAAATATTTGCGTTGTCTATGTCGATCATAATAATTGCGGCGCCTGCGGCGAAGTCTGCCCCACGCACGCGATTCGTTTCGCGGACAAGAAAAATATTCTCTATCCGGAAATCGACCGGCAATACTGCATCGGCTGCGGCGCGTGTCAACTGGCCTGCCCAACCGCGCCCCGCTCCATTGTCGTTCACGCAAATCCGGTTCATAAAAAGGCGGAGAAATATATCAGCCCCGAAACGACGGTCGGGCAAAAGAAGCCGGCCGATGATGAATTTCCTTTTTGAGCGGAAAAAATCAACGGCTGTAATCGATTGACTTTTAAGGAGCCGTGATTTAATAGCATATTCAATTCGGGAAGAAAACACGGGAGAATGAAAGAATTCATGAAGAAGAAGGATTTGCTGAAGAAGCCCGTCGAGCACATCGACATCAAGAAAATCAACGCGGCGGACATCATCCGGGCCATGAAGAAAATGTCCTTTTCCGCCCGCGACCTGGCCTCGGCGGCCGAACTTTACGACCGGATGCTCCGGGAGAAAAACTGCGCGGTCATTCTGACGCTGGCCGGCTCCACCAGCGCGGCCGGCTGCATGCAGGTGTATGTCGATCTGGTGAAAAACAACATGGTGGACGTGATCGTGGCGACCGGCGCGTCGATTGTGGACATGGATTTTTTTGAAGCCCTGGGCTTCCGTCACTATCAGGGAACGCCGTTCGTGGACGACAAGCTGCTGCGCAGCCTGTACATCGACCGCATTTATGACACGTTCATCAGCGAAGACGATTTGCAGCACTGCGACCAGACCATCAAAAAAATCGCCGATTCGCTGGAACCCCGCCCCTATTCGTCGCGGGAATTCATCGCCGAAATGGGCAGATATCTGACGAAGAACGCCAAAAAGAAAAATTCACTGGTGCAGGCGGCCTATGAAAACGATGTGCCGATCTTCTGCCCCGCGTTTTCGGACAGCTCCGCCGGTTTCGGCCTCGTGCTGCATCAGGTGGAACACCCGGACAATCACCTGTCCATCGATTCCGTCAAAGATTTCCGGGAGCTGACCGAAATAAAAATCAAGGCAGGCACCACCGGTCTTTTGATGATCGGCGGCGGCGTGCCGAAAAACTTCGCCCAGGATACCGTGGTCTGCGCCGAGATTCTCGGGCATGACGTGACCATGCACAAATACGCCGTTCAGATCACCGTGGCGGACGTGCGCGACGGCGCGTGCTCCAGCTCAACGCTCAAGGAAGCCAATTCCTGGGGCAAGGTGGATTCCTCCTGCGAACAGATGGTGTACGCGGAAGCCACCACCGCTCTGCCCCTGCTGGCCAGCTACGCCTACCACAAGGGAAGCTGGAAAAAGCGCAAAAAACGGGCGCTGTCCCGGATTTTTGCAGGCGATTCCGGAAGCCGAAAGAAAAAGTTGTAAATCCTCTGTTAAAAAACGGGACTTCAAAAAACCGTTTTCTGATCATTCTCCATGCAGCTGCAAAGACGGGCCGACCCGTCAATAAGCGGCCGCGCGTAACGTTCCACCTTTTCCGACGTACAGGGCAAATCTGTTTTTGGCTACACTGTTTTAAGCGAAGCATCGTCGCATCAGAAACCGTTTCTTACCGCATTTTTGAAAGGAGGGTTCTATGGGCAATGTTTACCTGGAAAGACCGTGGCTGAAAAATTACGACAAGCATGTGCCGCACAAGCTGAAGTACGAGGAGAAAAGCTTCACCGAGTTATTCTCGGAAGTGGTCTCCCGGTATCCGGACAAGACCGCTTTGATTTACCTGGGGCGATCGATCACCTTCAGGGAAGTGGATATCCTCTCCAACCAGATTGCCCATTTTCTGATCCGGGCCGGCCTGAAACCGGACGATGTCGTCGGCCTGCATCTGCCCAATCTTCCGGCGCACTATATTGCCGTGCTGGGGGCGCAAAAGGCCGGATGCATTACCACGGGCCTGTCTCCGCTCCTGACGGCGCATGAGATGGCGCACCAGCTTAAAGATTCGGACACGAAAGTCATCTTCACGGTGGACGTGCTCTATTCCAAGGTGGCGGAAGTGGCCGGAAAAGCCCCTTTTTCAACGGTGGTCGTGTCGGAAATTGCCGACTTTCTGCCGGGCGTGAAACGCGTGCTGGGGAAGCTTTTGAAAAAGATCCCCACGGCGGAGGTGAAGCCCATCGCCGGAAAAACCGTTTTGCGCTTTATGGAGATCATGAAAGAAATGCCCAAAGATCCCGTGGCGGTCAGGCGATCGTTCGACGACACCATCTTCATGATGTACACGGGAGGCACCACCGGCCCGGCCAAGGGCGCCCTGCTTACCCAGCGAAGCTACATGAGCAATCGTCAGCAGATGCTGGCGTGGGTCGATCTTCATGCCGAAGACATTGCCCTTTCGGCATTTCCTCTGTTTCATATCGCGGGGCTTGCCCTGGGCGGTTTTTCGCTCACGCATGGAATCACCCAGATCTGCGTGCCCAATCCCCGCGATACGCACTTCCTGATCGAAGCGCTGAAAAAATACCGTCCGACCTTTGTCGTGAACGTTCCCACGGTCTTTTTTGAATTGTTGAAAAAGCCCGATTTCAAAGCGCTCGATCTCAAGGGACACCTCAAGTGGTGCATGAGCGCAGCCGCGCCGTTTCCGGCGGAGAACATCAAAGAGCTGGAATCGATTATCGGTGAGGGAAATTTCATCGAACTCTACGGGATGACGGAGATGTCGCCGGTGATGATCTGCAATCCCCTCAAGGGCAGGAAAAAACCGGCGTCCGTCGGCATGCCGTTTCCCGACACCGAAGTTCAACTCCTGGATACGGCGACCGGGAACCCCGTAGCGCCGGGCGAACCGGGCGAGATCGTCATCCGCGGGCCGCAGCTCATGAGGGGTTATTTCAACAAGCCCGAAGAAACCGCCAACGCCGTTCGGGACGGGTGGATGCATACCGGGGACGTGGCGAAAATGGACGAGGACGGTTATTTTTACCTGGTGGACCGGGTAAAAGACATGGTGATCGTGTCCGGATTCAAGGTTTTCACCCGGGAGCTGGACGAGATTCTGGTGACGCACCGGGATGTGCAGATGGCGGCTAGCATCGGCCTGGCCGATCCGGAGCGTCCGGGCTCGGAGCGCGTCGGCTGCGCCATCGTTCTGCATGAAGGCGTGGAAAAAACCGATGCGAAAAAGGAAGAGATCCGCGCCTTTCTCAAGGAACGGATAGCGCCCTACAAGATGCCGCGCGTCATCGAGTTCATGGACGAGCTTCCCGTAAGCGGCGTGGGCAAGGTGCTCAAGCGCGAATTGAAAAAGATGATGACGGTGTAGGACCGCTCGCGGCGGCGCAAGCCCGCGGGCCTACTCCTCCCGGCGGGCTTTCATCTGACGCTTCGTCGCGTCCAGCTCCATCTTGCGCAGGCGAACGCTTTGCGGGGTCACTTCCACCAGTTCGTCTTCGGCGATGAACTCGATGGCCTGATCAAGCGACAGAATCCTTGGCGGCCGCAGGATCACGGTGGCGTCCGAGGTGGATGCCCGCATGTTGGTGAGCTTCTTTTCCTTGACAATGTTGACGTTGAGATCCTGCG